>Ga0335072_10001222_pt1 | contig 42600 bp, 29 predicted proteins | sample Lox_Sample_21_FD_206725 | JGI IMG/M metagenome (GOLD analysis project Ga0335072, IMG submission 206725) | Soil microbial communities from Loxahatchee National Wildlife Refuge, Florida, United States - Lox_Sample_2.1 | ecosystem: Environmental > Terrestrial > Soil > Wetlands | place: USA... | reverse complement strand
CCTCGGCCTCCGCGAGATCGAAATCGCGCCCCGGTGTGAGCGTGCACGGCGCTTGCGCGCGTTGCAGAATCAGGCACGCCAACGGCTTGTGCGGCGACAGCGCGATCGCGGCATCCAGCAGCGGCTTGTATTGCACCACACGGCCGGGTTCGAGGCCGCATGATGCCGAAACGATCACCTTGGGCCGCGCATCGGCGATGCGGCTGGCCAGTTCCGCCGCGGCAAACCCGCCGAACACCACCGAATGAATCGCGCCCAGCCGCGCGCAGGCGAGCATCGCCACCGCCGCTTCCGGCACCATCGGCAGATAGATCACCACGCGGTCGCCGCGGCCGACCCCCAGCTTCGCCAATGCGCCGGCGAATTTCGCGGTGCGCGTCTGCATCTGGGCGTAGGAGAAAATTTCGGCGCGCCCGGTGATCGCGCTGTCCCAGATCAGCGCGGCTTGCTCGCCGCGGCCCGCCGAGACGTGGCGATCGATGCAGTTATAACAGGTGTTCAGCCGCGCGCCGGCGAACCACTGGCCATAGGGACCCAGCAACGGATCGAACACACGATCCCAGCGCTTTTCCCAGGCGATGCCTTCGGCTTTTGCCGCCCACCATTCCTGCGGATCGCGCTGCCACGCGGCATAGGCTTCGTCATAGGTCATCGCCTGCGTCATTGGACCGATCCCTCTCCGTCAGCGCCGCGACGATGCGATGCAACTGATCGAGGAACGCAGGCTTGTCCGGCCCCAGGATGCGGTCAAGCACCGCCTCGCTCGCCTCGGTGCGATCGAGCAATCGCTGCAACGCGGTCTCGCCGCGGGGCGTCATGGTCAGCACCGAGGCGCGGCGGTCCCGGATGGTGCGGCCTCGGTCGATCAGGCCGTGGTCGAACAGGGTGCGCAGGATGCCGGTGATGCTGGAACGGTCGCGTCCCAGGACGTCGGCGATCACCGAGGGAATCGTGCCGGGATTATCGTGGATGAAGGCGAGGACTTCGGCATGGATCGGCAGCAGCCCGGTATCCGCGAGGGCCTCGACCGCGCGCTGCAACGCCGCCTCCTGCGCGCGGCGCAGATGGAAGCAGACGTTGTCGGCGAACCGATCGAGCTGCGTCGGCGGCAGTTTGAGCATTGACATGGCCGGAACGTTGCCGCGCCGGCGCCGGGTGTGCAAGCTGGTTTTGCGGCAAATCAGTGCCGGCGTCACTGCGCCAAATCGCTGGGCGCGGCGATTTACGCCACTGCGCCTTCGCCCGGGATACGGCGCAGGCCGCCCGCGGGATTGCCTCGCCGCGCCCGTAATGACAGGAGAGGCGGAACGACGCGACGGAGAAGGCGGATGTTACTGCAAGGACAGGCGGCGGTGGTGACCGGCGGCGGGTCGGGCCTGGGCGCGGCGACGGCGGCAACGCTGGCGGCGGCGGGCTGCCGCGTCGGCGTGCTCGACATCAACCGCGAGGCCGCGCTGGCGACCGCGGCGCGCGTCGGCGGCGTGGCGGCCGCCTGCGACGTTGCCGACGCTGCCTCGGCCGAGGCCGCGCTGGCCGAGATCCGTGCCGTGCATGGTGTCGAGCGCGTGCTGGTGAACTGCGCCGGGATCGGCACCGCGGGCCGCATCGTCGGGCGCGACGGCCCGCTGAAGCTGGACGCATTCGAACGCGTCGTCCGTGTGAACCTGATCGGCACGTTCAACCTGCTGCGGCTGTCGGCGGCGGCGATGTGCGCGTTGGAACCGTTGGAGGATGGCGAACGCGGCGTGATCATCAACACCGCCTCGATCGCCGCCTATGAAGGCCAGGTGGGACAGGCGGCCTATGCCGCGTCGAAAGGCGGCGTGGCGAGCCTGACTCTGCCGGCGGCGCGCGAACTGGCCCGCTTCGGCGTGCGGGTGGTGACGATCGCGCCGGGATTGTTCGAAACGCCGATGGTGGCTGGGTTGCCGCCGGACGTGAAGCAGAGTCTGGGCGCGAGCGTGCCCTATCCCGCGCGGCTCGGCGATCCGGCGGAATACGCCGCGCTGGCGACGCATATCGCGGAGAACGGATATTTGAATGGCGAGGTGATTCGGCTGGACGGCGCATTGCGCATGGCGCCGCGGTAGTCGGTACAGCGTGCGTCGCGCGTGACGCGCGTTGGCGTTGCATGAGGCGCAGCTACTCGCCTATCTGCGTCTCAGTCGCCTTCGCGTCGGGGTACTGCGCTACTTCAACGCGGTCTCCCTGAAGGCTGGCATTCGCCGGCGCGGGCTGTAGCGAAGCCGCGCGCCGCGTCAGCGGACTCACACGCGCCGCACGTTGGTGAACAGGATCAGACCTTTCAGCATATCGGCAAGGGTGTTGCGGTAGGCGACCGGCTGATAGTACAGCCCGACCGGCAGTGCCGGCACATCCTGGAACGCCTGCAACTGGATTTGCGCCGCGATCGCCTTCTGCGACGCCATATCCGGCGCGTGCAGCCACTGGTCGCGCAATGCCTCCAACTTCGGCGCGGTGGGCCAGCCGAACCAGGCGTTCTGTCCATTGCCGCGCAGCACCGCGTCGCCGGCGGGACTGTACCAGTCATAGCCACCCCACATGGAACCGAAGATGCTCCAGCCGCCCTGGTCGATCGGCTGCTTGCGCGTGGTGCGCTGCACGACCGTGCCCCAGTCGGTGGAGACGTAATCGACGTTCAGCCCGATCTTGCTCAGCATATCGGCGCCGACCTGGCAGATCGCGCTGATGCGCGGCACATCGGCGGCGCCGAGGAACACCACCTTCTCGCCCTTGTAGCCGGCCGCCATCACCTCTTGTTTCAGCGCGGCGGGATCGTGCCTGGTCTTCCAGATGTCCATTCCGCCGCCGGACGCATAGGGCGAGCTGGGCGCGAAATAGCCGACATGGTCGTCGATCACGCCCGGGCCAGCCTCGCCCGCCACTGCCTCCATGAATTCGCGCTGGTTCACCGCTTTCAGTGCGGCGCGGCGGATCGCGGCGTTGTCGAATGGAGGATAAAGCTGGTTGAAGCGCAGCACACCGATCAGGCCGGTGGTCTCGATCACCTCCACTTTCAAATTGCGATCGCGCCGCAGTGACGGCACCAGGTCCATCACGGGTTGTTCCACCCAATCCACCTCGCCCGCCTGCAGTGCGGCGGCCTGGGTGGCGGGATCCGGCGTGGTCAGCCACTCCACGCGATCGAAATGGGCGATGCGGGCGCCGGCGCAGAAGCTGGGCGCGCCGTCGCGCGGCACATAGCCCTCGAACTTCGCGTAGACGTTGCGGGCGCCGGGCACGCGCTCGCTGGCCAGGAAGCGGAACGGGCCGCTGCCTACCATTTCGGTCAATTGGCCGGGCGGCGTGCTGGTAAGCCGCTCCGGCATGATCACCGCCATCAGGTTGGTCGGCTTGGCCAGCGCCTGCGGCAGCAGCGGGAAGGGTCGTTTCAGACGAAACTGTACCAGCTTATCGGCGGGGCCGGACAGTTCGTCGGTGGCGTCCATCAGCGCCTGGGCGAACGGATCGCGGATCGCCCAGCGATGCAGGCTGGCGACCACGTCGCGCGACAGCACCGGCGTGCCGTCGTGAAATTTCAGCCCGTCACGCAGCGTGAGTTTCCAGGTCTTCCCTGCGTCCTCCATCACGTAGCCCGCCAGCATCTGCGGCTGCGCGTTACCCGCGGCATCGAGGGCGAACAGGGTGTCGAACACCATCATGACGTGGTTGCGCGTGACGAAGGCGCTGACCTGCGGGTCGAGCAGGGCGAGGTCGGCGTAGGGGACGAATTTCAGGGTGGAGGCCGGGGCGGCGCGCACAATAGCTGGGCTGCTGATTGCCGAGGTGGCGAGAAAAACGGCAGTATTCTTGACCAATTGACGCCTTTTCATGCGACATCTCCGGCGGTGGCGAGTTGAGCGACGTTGCATTGTGCAATGCAGCAAGAAGCGCGCCACTCCGGCCACGGCTGATCGGTCGCATCCCCGAGACAGACCGGCCGGCGCCATCACCTTTCCGGCCGCCGGCGAACCTGCCACCATCCGCCGCATGACCGATCCGATCACCGTTGCCGTGCTGCAGAACCGGCTGAATGCCATCGCCGAAGAAATGGGCGAGGCCATGCTGCGCACCAGCTATTCGCAGATCCTCAATTCCTCCCGCGACTTCTCCGTCGCGCTGATCGATTCACAATGCCGGCTGGTGGCGCAGGCGGACCACATCCCGGTACATGTCGGGGCAATGCCGTGGGCGGCGCGCGCCCTGGCCGATCGCTTCCCGAAGCCGTCCCGGAACGACGTGTACCTGCTCAATGACCCGTATCGGGGCGGCTCCCACCTGCCCGACCTCACCGTCTTCGTTCCGGTCTTCGCCGGCGAAACGTTGCTGTTCTGGTCGGTGGTGCGCGCACACCACTCCGACATCGGCGGCGCCACGCACGGCGCCTACAATCCCGCCGCCACCGAAATCTGGCACGAGGGCCTGCGCATCCCGCCGATGCGCCTGACGGAAAATGGCGTGCTGCGCGATGACCTGATCGAGATGCTGGCGCTGAACGTGCGCCATCCGCGTGACTTCCGCGGCGACCTCGCCGCCCAGATCGGTGCCGCGAAGCTGGGCGAGCAACGGCTGAACGCGGTGATCGCGGAGTTCGGCGCAGCCACGCTGGACAATGCCGTGGAAGCGATGCTGGATGCCGCCGAACGCCACGCCCGCGCCATCGTCGCCGCGTGGGCCGACGGGAGCTATGCTGGCGAGGCGGTCCTGGACGACGACGGCTTCGACCGCACCAACATCGTGGTTCGCGCGCGCGTCCTCAAGCAGGGCAGCTCCGTTACCGTAGATCTGTCGGAGTCCGATCCGCAGGTGACCGGGTTTATCAACTCTTCCTTCGCCAACACGCAATCCGCCGTGGCGATGGCCTTCGCATTTCTGCTCGACCCGGACATCACCAAGAACGACGGCGCGTTCCGGCCACTGACCGTGGTGCTGAAGGAAGGCACCATCGTCTGGGCGCGCGAGGGCGCGCCGGTGACCATGTGCACCAGCCATTGTTCCAACGAGATCATCGAGGCGATCATCGTGGCACTCGCCCCCGCCTGTCCGGAACGCGCGATGGGCGGGTGGGGCCGCCGCCTGCGCATTGCGCTGAACGGCGTCAATCCGCGCAACGGGCGACGCTTCATCTGGCACATGTTCCAGGCGCGTCCCGGCGGGGGCGGCTCTGCGGCCGGCGACGGCTTTTCCACCATCGGCGAGTGGCATTCCGCTGGCGGAATCAAATTCGGTTCCATCGAGGTCGCCGAAGAACGCTTTCCCCTGTTGTTTGAAACACATGAGTACCGGCCGGGGTCGGCGGGCGACGGGACGCGCCGTGGCGGCTATGGTGGCGACATGAGGTTGCGGGTTGAAACCGCAGGCCCCGCCCTGGCGAACACGGCGGGCGAGGGCGTCGTGCACGGCGCCCGCGGCGTGCTGGGCGGCCGTGACGGCGCGCCGCACGACTACACGTTGCTCGCGCCGGATGCCGCACCGCGCAAGCTGAAGAGCAAGGAGGTCGGCGTGGTGGTGCCGTCGGGCAGCGTGATCCACGTGCTGTCGGGCGGCGGCGGCGGCTGGGGTCCGCCGGCGGAACGCGACCCGGCGGCACGGGAACGCGACCGGTCGCTGGCATTGGAAATCGCCAGACCGTTGCGCTAGCCCCACATGCGCTGCCGTGCCGGAGATCGGATCGATACATCTTCGATACGGGCGCGCCGTGCGATCGGCAAGGCGGTGGTGGTGCAACAGGAGGGATTGGTGAAAGCCTGGATCGTCGCAGCGTTCCTTGCTCTGGGCATGACGGCGCTCGGCGGATGTAGCGAACCGGCGGATTGCTCGGGCGGCGACTTCGGCGGCGGCTGCGTGTCGTCGACCGGCGGGTCCGTCGCGGCCGCAAGTCCCGCCGCCATGCGCGCGGTCGGCAATCCTGCGGCGGGCGGCGCTGCGCCGTCGCCCGGCGCGATCGGGCGCGGCGATCCCAGCGCCTTTGCCGCGGAAGACGACAAGCAATGCCGGTCTTACGGCCTGATCTTCGGCACGTGGGAATATGCGGAATGCCGCATCAGGCTGAGCGCGCAACATCGCGGGCTCGATCCGGATATCGGCGCGGCCAGGCCCGCCGCGGGAAGCAAGTAGCGTAACGGTCGTGCGGCTGGCGTGACCGCCCCTGCCGCTGAGCGCGTTGTTGGGTTTCCGCGAGGCTCGCGACGATGCGGCAGCCCGGGCGAGCCGATGGTTTCCAAGCGTGCGCGTTGCGCGGCGCTGAAGGGGCACTTGGCCGTTTTGCTGGTTCCGCAATCCGGAACGGTCCCACCCACGCGGCCGGTGTCGCCTGGGCGCTGCTGGACTGGCAGACCCGGTGAAGCTACAAGGCTGCGGCCGAAGCGTCGCACCCCGGTGAGACACTTTTAAGACTACTGGCTTGCAACCAAGTGGCAAATTGCCCAAGAGACGCAACGGAAAGCCGACGTAGCTCAGTGGTAGAGCAACTGATTCGTAATCAGTAGGTCCGGAGTTCGACCCTCCGCGTCGGCACCAGAGAACCAAAGCGCTGGCAGCCACAAGCTCCTCCGCCGCGACGCCGGCCATCGACGGTTCATCGCTCGCGCCGGCGCAGGGTAGCCGCTGTTGCGAGTACCGTGACGAGCAGTGCATAAGCGGGTGCGGCCCCAACGTGGTCAAGGCCGTCGTGGCCGACGAAGCGCCAGGGCCAGGCCGACCGGTCCACCGCACACCACCGCGACGATCACGATGACCGGCCAAGCATCTTGCAGCAGTTTCAAGAATCTAAGGAACGGGTCAACCGTGGCGACAGACGCGGAGTTGCCGATCGCATCCTGCCGCCAATTGAGCGCCGTCAGGTCGGGCGCGGCGGCGGGCGCGGACGGTCCGATCTGATCTTGCTGCCAATTTATCGGCGAATCGGCCGGCACATCGGCGCCAGGCGAAAACGTTCCGATCTGATCCTGCTGCCAATTTATCGTCGAACCGCCAGGTGCGTCGGCGGCGGGTGCAGAGGTTCCGGCCGGATTGCCGCCAGAGAAGGCGATTGGCGCCGCGTAGGCGGACTGAAATATGTCCCCTTGACCCGCCGCAACGATGCCAAAACCTGGCGGCGTCCAGTCCGCCATGCCGATAGCTGCCGAGCCGTCGCTCGGCATGTCGATTTTCACGCTGGCAAACACGCCGGTTGTCGGCAGATCCGACTCACCGAGCCTACCGATTGTGCCGCCGCTTGCTGCGGGCACTCCGGCAGCCCCCAAGCCCAGGCGCACCACGTCATCAACACCCGTGACGGCTGCGCCGGCGGATGGTTGAGCGGTGAGGGAAAATTCGGTCTGCTCCGGCAGACTGGCGAGTGGGTTGGGGGCGGCAACCGAATCAGCCGGGTTGCTCAAATCAACTAACGTGTCCTGGTCGTCGATCACGTAAAAGTCCAAGGCCGCCTGCAATCCAGCGGAAATCACATCGCCGCGCGAGGCCGCCCCGCCCCCACCAATGGCCAACGCGATAGCCATAGTCAGCAGTGGAATGGTCCGCTTCACGGGAGGCAACGACCTTGCCGCGATAGCATGCCGGCGCAGCGCGGCTGGTCGATCTGCAGACCCTGACTGACTTTCATCCCCTGTCTCGCATGACCCGATGTCCAGCCACAAAGCTCGTTGGCGTGCCTAATTAATCGTACTATGTTCACCAAAGCGAGAGCAAGCGGGGGCGTCTTCATCACGGCCACCGGCCGGCGGCCCGCCCGGACGCCGGGTTCTGCCGCCGCACGGCAGACGCCGGATGGCGTCCCGATCCAGCGGTACGCCCGAGCGAAATCGACAACCGCTAGAACGATCCTCCTATATGAATTCCGCCGCCCCGGCATCTTGGCGCGCGTTCCGGACCAGCGCGACGGAACCGGGGGCGATTGCCATGAGCGACGAGGTCGCAAATCCGGACCTGTCCTTCCCACCCGCCGCCGGCAGCACCGACGTGCTGCCGCCGAAGGCGGCGTCGCGCCGTACCCCGGTCTGGCGCGGAATTGCCATACGGTTGTTCATCCTGCTGCTCGCCGGCGCGGCAATCGCCGCCTTGGCAACACAATGGGACTGGTGGATCGGAGCGGCCAGGTTTCAGAGCACCGACGATGCCTATCTCACCGCCAACCTGACGCCGCTGGCGGCTCAGGTTCCGGGCTACGTCCGCCGCGTCGTCGTGCACGACTTCCAGCGGGTGAAGGCGGGCGATGTGCTGGTCGAGATCGTCGATGACGATTACCGCGCCCGGGTCGCCCAGGCCGAGGGCAACGTGGCCAGCGCGCTCGCCGCCATCAGCACCATCGAGCAACAGAAACTGCTGCAACAGGCATCGATCGCGGCGGCCGACGCGCAGATCCGGGCAACCGCCGCCGACCTTGTCCGCTACCATCTTGAAACGATACGCCAGAAGACGTTGCTCGCGACTAAAATCGCCGGCACCGAGCAAACGGTCGAGCAAGCGGTCGACAACGAGCAACGCACCGCGGCGATGCTGGCGGTGAACCGTGCGCAGCTTGCGCAACAGCAGCAGCAGATGCAGGTGCTGGACAGCCAGATCGTGCAGGCAAGAGCAGCACTCGCGGTTCAGCGCGCGGCACTGAACCTGGCACGCATCAATCTCGGGTATACCCGCATCGTCGCGCCGGTCGACGGCATGGTCGGCCAGCGGCAGGTCCAGGCCGGCCAATACGTCTCGACCGGCACGCAGGTGATTTCGATCGTGCCGCTGCCGCATCTTTGGGTCATCGCGAATTACAAGGAAACCCAGATGACCCGCGTCCGTCTCGGCCAGGCCGCGCAGGTCACGGTCGATGCATTCCCGGGCGTCGTCCTGCACGGCCACGTCGATAGCTGGTCCCCGGCATCCGGCGCGCAATTTTCATTGCTGCCGCCCGACAACGCGACCGGCAACTTCACCAAGGTCGTGCAGCGGATTCCGGTGAAGATCGTGCTGGATCCCAATCCCGCGATCGACGACCTGTTGCGCCCGGGAATGTCGGCGATTCCCACGATCGATACCAAATGACCGCGGTCGGCGCGGCATTGCAGCGGTTCGCACGGCACTGGCACGCCGGACGCGCGCACACGCTGTGCCATCCCGCCAACAAGGCATCCCACATGCCGCAGGCGGTCAGCATCCGTCCTTATATCGGCGTGCTGGCCGTGCTTTTGGGCTCCGTGATATCGACGCTCGACTCCCGCATTACCAGTTTCGGGCTGGCCGATGTGCGCGGTGCCGTGCACGCCGGATTCGACGACGGTGCCTGGGTCACCACCGCGCTCACGGTCGGCCAGATGATGGTTGGTCCGGTATCGGCATGGCTGGGCGCCGTGTTTGGCGTGCGCCGTGTCCTGATGGTGTCCGCCGCCGTCTTCGGCGTTTCCAATCTGTTGTTGCCCTTTTCGCCCAATGTCGGGTGGGTTCTCACCTTCCAGTTGATCAGCGGCATCGCGTCCGGCACCTTCATTCCGCTGACCATCGGCTTCGTCGTGTTGAACCTGCCGCCGCGGCTGGTCGTCTACGGCGTCGCCGCCTATTCCATGAATCTTGAATTGTCGCTCAACGTCGCCGCATCGGTGGAGGGATGGTTCTGCGACAACTGGTCCTGGCATTGGATCTTTTGGGACACCGCGCTGTTGGCGCCGCTGATGCTGATCTGCATTCATTTCGGCATGCCGCGCCAAGAGGTCAATCGCGACATGTTACGCTCGGCGGACTGGTCCGGAATGCTATACGCGGCCCTGGGATTCAGCCTGCTGTATGCCGCGCTCGATCAGGGCAACCGCCTGGATTGGCTGAACTCCGGCCTGATCAACGGCTTGCTCGTGGGCGGCGGCATATTGGTCGCCGCCTTCATCGTACAGGAACTGACATCCCCCAGGCCATGGATCAACCTGCGCTACGCCGCCAGCGGCAACATCCCAATTCTGTTCTTGCTGATCACCTTCTTCCGGTTTGCCCTGCTGTCGACATCCTTTCTGATTCCGCAGTTCCTGACCACCGTGCAGAATTATCGCGCGATCGAGGTCGGCAGCGTTCTGCTATGGATCGCGCTGCCGCAATTCATCCTGGCACCCATCGTCGCCACGGTGCTTCGCTTCGTGGAAGCGCGCCTGACACTGGCTGCCGGCTTCGCGCTCGTCGCCTGCGGCTGCTTCATGGCGGGGCAGCTCACCCAGGCCTGGGCCGGCGGCGATTTCCTGCCGTCGCAGATCGTGCAGGCGCTGGGCCAATCGCTGGGCCTCACCTCCTTGGTGTGGTTCTTCCTGCAACACCTCGAGCCAAGCGAAGTACTGACATTCGGCGCCGTGCTGCAGACCGGCCGCCTGTTCGGCTCGCAGATCGGCTCCGGCTTCATCCAGACCTTCGTCCGGATGCAAGAGCAGATCTATTCGAATTTGATCGGGCAGCACGTCGAGACAGGGTCGTTTGCGACGATGCAGCGGCTTCACGCCTATACCGAGGCCGTGATCGGCGGCTCGACCGGACCAGCCGCCGCCGCGGCACGCGCCACAGGCCTGCTGGCGCACGCCGTGCAGATCCAGGCCGACGTTCTGTCATATATCGACGGCTTCATGGTGATCGGCTTCGCCGCAATCGGCGTGCTGCTGCTGATGCTGCTGCTGCGCGAACCGCCCGGCCTGCCGACGATCGCAGCGGCCCGGCCAGGGCGATGATCGTCGACTGAAAGATCGATCCTTGATGCCGAATCGGCGAAGCTGCCACAGAAGCTGACTTTGCCAGCTCGCCGCACCCCGGATTATAAACGGCGGCTTGCTGCTGCCCGGCTTTTCCCAATAATGCGGCAGGACTCGGAATTCATGATCCGCAGGCATGAGTGGGGAAACAGGCCGCCTTATCTATGCTTCCGGCGAATGCGAGATCGATCTCGCGCGCCGTGAGATCCGTATCGGCGGGTCACCTGTTCCGGTGGGCGGGCGGGCTTTCGACGTTGTTGAGGTGCTGGCCCAGGCGGCCGGCGAGCTTGTCAGCAAGGATGATCTGATAAGCCGCGTCTGGCCAGGCGCGGTCGTGCTGGAGAACACGCTGCAGGTTCACGCCGCGGCGATCCGCAAGGCGCTTGGCCGGCATCGCGAATTGCTGAAGACCGAATCCGGCCGCGGCTACCGCTTGCTCGGCAATTGGCAGCCCCGGCGCCGCGATGTCATGCGATCGCCGGCCAGTCCTCTGCGGTCCGGAAGATCGCTGGACCGGCCGGCGGCGGGTTTGCCGATGGCGGCCGCATCGGTCGTGGGACGCTCGGCGGCGATCCATCATCTGCGCGACCTGATGTCGGCGTATCGCGTTGTCACGCTCACCGGACCCGGCGGCATCGGCAAGACGACGCTTGCGCTCCAGGCTGCCCACGACGCGGCCGACGATTTCGACGATGGCGCCACCCTGGTCGAACTGGCTTCGCTTGCGGACGCCAATCTTGTGCCGCAGGCCGTCGCACAGGCGCTGGGTCTCACAATGACCGGCGAGGACGTGACCCCGGCATCGGTCGCACGCGGCGTCGGCGACCGCCAGATTCTGCTGATGCTGGACAATTGCGAGCATGTCATCGACACCGCCGCACCCCTGGCGGAGACACTCGTGCAGCGGTGTCCACGGCTGACGATTCTGGCGACGAGCCGCGAGATCCTGCGCATCGAGGGCGAACGCACCTACCGCGTGTTGCCGCTCGAAGTGCCGGATGTCGGCCACCTTGAGCCAGACCATATTCGCGGCCACAGTGCCGTCGTACTGTTCATTGCCCGGGCACAGGCGCAAGGCGCCGACCTGTCGTTGCGCAGCGAAGTCCTGCCGACGATCGCGGCGATCTGCCGCCATCTCGACGGCATTCCCTTGGCGATCGAATTTGCCGCGGCCCGTGCCGCAGTTCTCGGGGTCGAGGAAGTCGCGCTCAATCTGCGCGACCGCTTCGCGATGCTCACCAGCGGGCGCCGCACGGCGGTGCCGCGGCACCGCACCCTGCGCGCGGTCCTGGACTGGAGCTATCAACTTCTCTCGGAACCGGAACAATTGCTGTTGCGGCGGCTGGCGATATTCCCCGCCAGCTTCACCATCGAAGCGGCGGCCGCGGTGGTCGGCGCCAGCAGCATGGACATGGCGGCGCTGCGCGACGGCATCGCCAATCTGGTCGCCAAGTCGCTGGTCGGTATGGACAATGCGGATGCGTCGCCCCGCTGGCGCTTGCTCGAGACAATCCGCGCCTACGCCCTGCAAAAGCTGTCTGCCCACGACGAAACCGACCAGACCTCACTGCGCCACGCGGCATGTTTCTGCGAATTCTTTGCCGCCCGCCAAGCCGGCAACCGTGTCCCCGCCTCGGGCGGAATGCTGGCGCACTACGCCCGCGAGCTCGACAACGTTCGCGCCGCCCTCGACTGGTGCTTCTCGCCGACCGGCAACGACGCGATCGGCGTCGATCTGACCGCGGCCTGCGCACCGGTCTGGATGGATCTATCGCTGATGGCGGAATGTTGCGACCGCTGCGAACGTGCCCTGCAAAGTGCGCGCACCGCGTCATCCGCAAACACGTGGCCGCAAATGTGGCTGCGGATCGCCTTGGGAAGTTCGCTGGTCACAGCCCTGGGCCCGTCGGACCGGGCACGTACCGTGCTGACCGAGGCCCTGGCGATCGCCGACAGTTTGAACGACCATGACATGCAAGCCAGGGCGCTTTCCGCGCTTGCGAGCGTCTATTCGTATCGTGGCGAATACGGCCACGCGATTGCCGCGGTGGAGCGGCTGCGGCAGGTCGCAATGAATATCGGGGACCCCGCCGGCGTGATTGTCGCCGAACGCCTGCTCGGCACGACGCTGGTCACCGGCGGACGCCCGCGCGAGGCCCAGCAATGCCTGGAACGCGTGTTGCAGTCCCCGCCGACCGCGCACGATCAGCGGCGCTCGAACTGGCACCATTCCGAACATCGGGCGATGGCCCGCGCCATGCTGGCCCGTGCCCTGTGGATTCAGGGGTTCGCGGACAAGGCGCACGCCGAGGCCCTGGCAAGCATCGAGGATCTGCGGCCCGAGGATCATCAACTGTCGCTCTGCCGGGTACTTTATTACGGCATCTGCCGGATTGCCCCGATGACCGGCGATTTCGACACCGCCGCACGAATGACCGCGCGTCTGACCGAGGCCGCGACACATTTGAACGCGTCTTTCTGGGTCAGCGCGGCCCGCTTCCTGGAAGGCAAGCTACTGGTGGCGCGCGGCGAGCTGGCGAACGGCCTGGCCACGCTGCGGGCCGCATTCGATTCGTGCCGTGACACGGGGTGGCGCATTTCCTATCCCGAGTTCACCGGAACCCTCGCCGTTGCCCTCGCCGGCGTCGGCCGTGTTGGCGAGGCACTCGAGGCAGTGGATGCCGCGATCGCCAGCACGACCGGCAGCGAACGCGGGCAGGTTTGGTACGTGCCGGAATTGCTTCGCATCAAGGGCGAGGTCCTGCTGCAATCGGACCCGGCCCAATCCCGCGGCGCGGCGCAAGCCTGCTTCCGCGAGGCGGGCACGATGGCGGTCGAGCAGGCGGCGCTGTTCTGGGAGTTGCGCATCGCGCTCAGCGTCGCCCGGCTCCTGATCTCCGAGGGGCGCAGCGCCGAGGCAGGGCAGGCGTTGGCGCCGGTCTTCGGCCGGTTCACCGAGGGATTCGATAGTGCCGACATGCGTGTGGCGCGCGTTCTGCTCGATACTTCGCAAGCGGGCTGACGCTGCATCGCGACGCAGCGCCGCGGCGTCGCGTCACGATGCGTGCTTCGGCGGGATCATTACCCGCGTCCGCGGACATCCGCGCCAGCGCCGCGGCCAGCCATAGCGCCGCCGAGGCGATCGCGGCGATCATCTGCATGGTGTGCATCACAGCGGCCGGGCCGAAGCCGGCGGATAGGCGTGCAACTGCCTGGCATCGAGATCGGCCTCGATCTGCTCCAGACTGCGGCCTTTTGTCTCGGGCACCGTCATCGCAATGAACGTCAGCGCCGCCAGGCTGAGCACGGCATAGACCAGGAAGGCGCCGCCGCTGCCCACGGCTCCGACGAGGTTGAGGAACGTCAACGACACAATCAGGTTGAATCCCCAATTCGCGACCGTGGCCAGGCTCATTGCCCGGCCGCGCAGGGCAAGCGGAAAGATTTCGGCGATCAGCAGCCAGAACACGGGTCCCAGGCCGATGGCGAAGAAGCCGACATAGGCCGCCACCGATGTCACCGCGATCCAGGCCAGGTCGCCCGAGGCGCCGGCGTGGAACGCACCCGCCAATACAAACAACGCCGCCGCCATCCCGCCGAGACTCCAGAACAGAAGCTGCCGCCGGCCCAGGCGGTCGATCAGGCGGATCGAAACGATGGTCATCACCACGTTCACCGCGCCGACGCCCGCTGTTGCCAGGATGGAGGTTGCCGCGGACGGCAATCCGGCCGACTGGAAAATCGTCGGCGCGAAGTAGATCACCGTGTTGATGCCGGTGATCTGCTGGAACATCGCGAGCCCGATTCCGATAATCAGCGGCCGGCGCAGACGCGGCGAAAGCAGCTCTTTCGCACTCGACAGCCGGCGGTTCTCGTTTGCGATATCCCGGCGCAGCGAGCCCACTTCGCGGCTAACATCACTGGTGCCGCGCAGGCGGCGCAACACCGTTTCGGCCTCGTCGATGCGGCCGTGGCCGGCCAGCCAGCGCGGGCTTTCCGGCATCACCAGCATGCCGAGCGAAAGGATGATCCCGGGCACCGCACCGATCGCAAGCATCCAGCGCCATCCCCCGCCGGCGCCCGCCAGCGCATAACCGACCAGGTAGGAAACGAGGATTCCGCCGGTGATGCAAAGCTGGTTCAGCGACACGATCGCGCCGCGTTCGTCCGCCGGCGAGATTTCAGCGAGATACAGCGGGGTCAGCATGGATGCGACGCCGATTGCCAGCCCGACCAGGAAGCGGCCGATCATCAGGACGGCGACGCCCTGGGCCAGGGACGAGAGGGCTGCCCCGGCGATGAACAACAGGCCGGCGCCAAAAATGACGCGGCGGCGCCCGGCTCGGTCGGACAGGTAGCCAACCGCCGCAGCGCCGATCGCCGCACCGGCCAGGGCAATCGCGACAACCACGCCCTGCATCGTCGGCGACAGCGACATCGCATGCCGGATGAAGATCAAGGCGCCGGAGATCACGCCGGTGTCGTATCCGAACAGCAGGCCGCCGAGTGCGGCTACCGCGGCGATCAGGTAGAAACTCATGATGTTTCCTCACATGACGGAATTGCGGACTGGGCAGTCCTGGCCAAACTGCAATGGGAAGTAATCAGCCGGCGGAAAAACCATTGTCATAAAAGCCCGTTCCTTGGACGGAAGCGTCGTAGAAAAGCGCTGTCAGGCATCTGTCCGGCTTGTGCAATGCAACAGGACTGTCCCGGTTCGCCGGCATTCAACCGCGCCACGAAACACTGTTTCCCGAACAGTCGCATTCCGCCCGATGGTCGAAACGCCTAACTGCGGCTGCGGTTGCACCGCTCGCCTCACTCGGCGGCGGTCCCGCCGATTCTTGAAACTGCGAAGCAGGTCCGCCATGGCTGAAGAACAGAGGGTCGCCATCATAACCGGGGCAACCGGCGGCATCGGTGCCGCGCTGGTCGATGCCTACCGTGCCCGCAACTACCGCGTCGTCGCCGCTTCAAAAAGCGCCCGACCGGTGGCGGATGCGGACATTGTGCCGGTTGCCGGCGATATCGGCGACCCGCAGACCGCCGAGCGTGCGGTGCGCGAAGCCATGGTCCGGTTCGGGCGCATCGACACGCTGATCAACAACGCGGGCATCTTCATCGGCAAGCCGTTCACGCAATATTCGGCGGCCGACTATACGGCGATGATTTCCGTCAATCTGAATGGATTCTTCTATATCACCCAGTTGGTGGTGACCGAGATGGAGCGGCGCGGCAGCGGCCATATCGTGCAGCTTACGACGAGTCTGGTGGATCATGCGAGTTCCGCCGTCCCGAGCGTGCTTGCCTCGCTGACCAAGGGCGGGCTGGCCGCGGCGACCAAATCTCTGGCAATCGAGTACGCAAAGCGCGGCATCCGGGTGAACGCGGTCGCGCCCGGCGTGGTCAAGACGCCCATGCATGCGCCCGAGAGCTATGCGCAGCTCGATGCGCTGCATCCGATGGGGCGCATGGGCGAGGTCTCCGACATCGTCGATGCGATCCTCTACCTGGAATCGGCCGGCTTCGTGACCGGCGAGACCATCCACGTCGATGGTGGGCAGAGCGCCGGGCACTGAATGCGGAATCGGCCGGCCCGGTTAAGATGCGATACCGACAATTCACAGTCTTATTAGGAAATATCCCCCGTTTGGCGTGTGTGAGGTTCATCGTCGAAGGTTGATTCGATTTTGCGTGCGGCGATGCCGGGTGAACGCGGCGCACCCAAAAGACGCAATCAGGCTGGCTGTCGTTGTTCTGACCGGCATTGAGGGAGACCCGCCATGGACGCGCCGACACGGACCGCCGATTCCGAGAGTTTGAGCCACTATCTTCGGGCGGTGCATGCCTACCCCATTCTGTCGCCCGAGGAAGAGCTTGCGCTGTCGCGGGCCTGGCGCGACCGGCAGGATCAGGGCGCGGCCAACAAGCTGGTCACCTCCCATCTGCGCCTGGTGGCAAAGATCGCCATGGGCTATCGCGGTTACGGCCTGCCGGTCAGCGAGCTGATCAGCGAAGGCAATATCGGCATGATGCGCGCGCTGCGGGGATTCGATCCGGATCGGGGCTTTCGCCTGGCGACCTATGCGATCTGGTGGATCAGGGCGGCGATACAGGAGTACATCCTGCACTCATGGTCCCTGGTGAAGATCGGCACGACAGCCGCGCAGAAGAAACTGTTCTTCAATCTGCGCCGGCTGAAAGGGCAGATCCAGGCGATCGACGATGGCGACCTGCGGCCGGATCAGGTGACACGGATCGCCGATATGCTCAACGTGCCGGAGCAGGATGTGATCAGCATGAACGGGCGGCTTTCGGCGACGGATCGCAGCCTGAATGCTCCGATGCACGACGATGATCCGGCCCAGTGGCAGGACTGGCTCGCCGACGAGACCGACAGCCAGGAAACCGCGCTCGCCGAGCACGAGGAATTGACCACCCGCAAGGCGGCTCTGTCCGATGTGTTCAAAATCCTGAACACCCGCGAGCGGCATATCCTGATCGAGCGCCGGTTGAAGGACGACGCCGTGAAGCTGGATGTCCTGGCGCAGCAGTACAATGTGTCGCGGGAGCGCATTCGCCAGATCGAAGTGCGCGCGCTGGGCAAGCTGCAGAAGGCCATGAAGGCGAGGATGGCGGCGCGTAGCGTGCCGCTGGGATACAGCGCGCCGGCCATGATGCCGATGTAACCGCCCCTCGGTAACCGGGCGCAGGGAGCCGCGCGCGTCATGCAACGTTCATCAGTCCGCCAGCAGCAACCGCGTACAGTGCATTCCGGCTGATCCGATGCACGCTCTATTGTCGTGGGATCGGACAAACTCAGACAGTTTCGCGCAATGCGCGTGCTACCGGCGCGGCTACCTCGCCGCGAAAAGCGACCTCCGGCCGATGGAGATGTGAGAATGGACGAAACCCGCGATACACTCGCCATCAATACGATCCGTATGCTGGCGGTCGATGCCATCCAGAAGGCTAAGTCGGGCCATCCGGGCACCCCGCTGGACGCGGCGCCAACGGCGTATGTGTTGTGGCAGCGATTCCTGCGCTACGATCCAGTCGCGCCCCATTGGATGAATCGCGATCGCTTCATTCTCTCATCAGGCCATGCATCGGCACTGTTGTACTGCCTGATCCATCTCGCCGGTATCAAGGCGCCTGACGGCACCGACGCAGTGCGGCTGAGCGACCTCGAAACGTTCCGTCACCCCGACAGCCGCTGTCCGGGCCACCCGGAATACGGCTGGACCACAGGCGTGGAGGCGACCACGGGCCCGCTTGGCCAGGGCGTCTCCGACAGCGTCGGCATGGCATTGGCGCAGCGTTGGCTTGCCGCCAGCTACAATCAGCCCGACTTCCCATTGTTTGATTTCCGCGTCTGGGCGCTGTGCGGCGACGGCGACATGATGGAGGGCATCGCCAGCGAGGCCGCCTCCCTCGCCGGCCATCAACGCCTGGGGAACCTGTGCTGGATCTACGACAGCAATAAGATCAGCCTGGAAGGCCCGACCGAATTGGCCTTCACCGAGGATGTGGCGGCGCGCTTCCTCGCCTATGGCTGGCACGTCGCGCGGCTCAGCGACGCCAACGATCTGGACCAGCTCGATCGGGCCTACCGCGAAGTTCTGACGGTGACCGACCGTCCGTCGATGATCATCGTGCCGAGCCACATCGGCTACGGCTCGCCGCACCGGCACGATAGCAAGGAAGCGCACGGCGAACCGCTCGGCGAGGACGAGGTGCGCCTGGTCAAGCAGTTCTTCGGCTTCGATCCCGACGCGCATTTCGTTGTGCCGGACGGCGTGCGCGGCCATTTCGCTGCCGGCATGGGCGCGCGCGGCGCGGCGCTGCGGCGTGACTGGGAGGCATTGTTGCAGCGTTATCGCGCTGCCCATCCGGACCTCGCGGCACAGGTCGACCACATTCGCGACGGTACATTGCCGGAGGGATGGCAGCAGGCCATTCCGGAATTCCCGGCCGACCCCAAGGGCATGGCGACGCGCGACGCATCCGGCAAGACGTTGAACGCGGTTGCGCAACAAATTCCCTGGCTGGTGGGCGGCGCCGCGGACCTGGATCCCAGCACGAAAACACGCATGGTGTTCCAGGGCGCCGGCGACATGCAGGCGGTCGGCGGTATGGGCGATCCGCATGGACGCAACATGCATTTCGGCGTCCGCGAGCATGCGATGTGCGCGATCGTCAACGGCATGACATTGTGCGGCCTGAAGGTTTTCGGCTCCGGCTTCCTGATCTTCACCGATTATGCCCGCGGCGCGATTCGGCTGTCGTCGCTGATGAACCTTCCGGTCATGCATATCTGGACGCATGATTCGATCAGCCTGGGCGAGGACGGGCCGACCCATCAGCCGATTGAACAATTGGTGTCGCTGCGTGCCATCCCCGGCATGACGGTGATTCGCCCGGCCGATGCCAATGAAACCGCCGAGGCGTATCGTTGCATCCTCGCGTTCAAGGATCGGCCGGCAGCGCTGATCTGCTCTCGCCAGGCTTTGCCGATCTTCGATCGCAAGCAGGAATGCGCCCCGGCTGCCGGCCTGGCGAAGGGCGCTTATGTTCTTGTCGATGGTCCCGGCAAGCCACGGGTGATCCTGATCGGTACCGGCAGCGAAGTCGCGCTGTGTCTGGCTGCCCGGAAATTGCTCGCCGCGGAGGGCATTGCCGCCCGCGTCGTCAGCATGCCGTCATGGGAATTGTTCGAAGCTCAGCCGCAAGCCTATCGCGACGACGTGCTGCCACCCGGCATCATCGCGCGTGTCACGGTGGAGGAAGCTTCAGCGATCGGTTGGGACCGCTATGCCGGGACCGCCGGGGTCATCCTCGGTATGCACAGCTTTGGCATGTCCGCACCGATCAAGGATGTGGTCGAACATTTCGGCTTCACTCCCGCGCGCGTGGCCGAGGCAGCGAAGCTTTCCATCCAGCGCGCCGGCTGAACAACAGGCGATACGCGGCAACGGAGACACTGTCATGCAGCTTGGAATGATCGGCCTTGGCCGGATGGGTGCCAACATGGTGGAGCGCCTTGTTGCGGACGGCCACCAGCTTGTCGTCTACGACAAGAATCCCGCCGCCATGCTGCCCCTGATCCACAAAGGCGCCGCCGGCAGCTCCGATCTGTCGCAGTTCGTCGGCATGCTGAAGCCGCCGCGCGCCGTATGGCTGATGCTGCCGGCCGGCATCGTGGATGCGTTTCTTGCCACGCTGACACCATTGCTGGCGAAACCCGATATCGTCATCGACGGCGGCAATTCGTACTACCACGACGACATCCGCCGCGCGGAGATGCTGCGGCCCGGCGGGTTGCGCTATGTCGATGTCGGCGTCAGCGGCGGCGTTTGGGGGCGCGAGCGCGGCTATTGCCTGATGATCGGCGGCGAAACGGACGCGGTGCGTCACCTTGATCCGGTGTTCAAGACCTTGGCGCCGGGGTTTGCCGCCGCCAGCCGCACCGCCGGCATGACCGGCGATCCCGACACGGCGGAGAACGGCTATCTTCACTGCGGTCCGACCGGTGCCGGACATTTCGTCAAGATGGTGCATAACGGCATCGAATATGGCCTGATGGCGGCCTATGCCGAAGGTCTGAACATCCTGCGCCACGCGGATGCCGGCGCCCGGCAGGACGAGATCGACGCCGAGACCACGCCGCTGCGGCACCCGGAACAATACCGCTATACGATCGACATCGCCAAGGTCGCGGAACTCTGGCGCCGTGGCAGCGTTGTCAGTTCGTGGTTGCTCGATCTCACCGCCATGGCGCTGCATCATAGTCCACACCTGGAAGATTTCAGCGGGCGGGTCTCCGACTCAGGCGAAGGGCGCTGGACCGTGCAGGCGGCGATCGACGAAGGCGTGCCCGCGCCGGTGATCAGTTCCGCGCTGTATGCCAGGTTCGGCTCCCGCGGCGCGGAGGAGTTCGCCGACAAGCTGCTGTCCGCGATGCGGTTCGGCTTTGGCGGCCACCTGGAAAAGCCCGGTGCAGCGGCCTGATTCTCCGCCGGCAACCTGCCCTCAGCCCTGCCCACAGCAAGGAGCCAACCAATGAAGCCTACAGCGAAGCTCCATCAAGCCGGCCAGAGCCTCTGGCTGGACGACATCACGCGCGAATTGCTCGATAGCGGAACGCTGCAACGCTATATCGAGCAATTGTCGGTCACCGGCCTGACCTCGAACCCGTCCATCTTCGATCACGCCATCGCCCACAGCGACAAATACGATGACGAGATCCGCCGGCTGACCGGCCGCGGCTATGCCGGCGAGGCACTGTTCTTCGAACTTGCGCTGGAAGACCTGGCGCGGGCCGCGGATATGTTCCTGCCGGTGCACGCCGCGACCGCCGGCACCGACGGCTGGGTGTCGCTGGAGGTTTCGCCGCTGCTGGCTTACCAGACGCAGGAGACGATCGCCGAAGCCCGCCGCCTGTGGCAACGCGCCAACAAGCGCAACCTGTTCATCAAGATTCCAGGCACGGAGGAGGGCCGGCCTGCCATCGAGGCAACCATCGCCGCCGGCGTGCCGGTGAACGTGACGCTGCTGTTTTCCCCGGACCAGTATGAGGCAGCGGCCGATGCCTACATGCGCGGCCTGGAACGGCGGATCGAGGCGGGACTTGCACCAAATGTCCGCTCGGTCGCCTCGGTGTTCATCAGCCGCTGGGACCGGGCGGTCGCCGACAAGGTGCCCGCGTCGGAGCGCAATACGCTGGGCGTGGCGGTCGGCCAGCTCGCGTACCAACGCTACCGCGATATTCTCGAGTCCGACCGCTGGCAGCGGCTGGCGAATTACGGCGCCATGCCGCAACGGCTGCTGTTCGCCAGCACAAGCATGAAGGATCCAAAGGCGCCGGATGCGTTCTATGTCAACGCGCTCGCCGCGCCGAACACCGTCAATACCATGCCGGCGCCGACGCTCGAGGCATTCGCGGACCATGGCAGTGTCGGCGACATGGTGAGCCGCGATGGCGGCGATGCTCAGCAGGCGATCGATCGCAATATCAAAGCCGGAATCGACGTCGCGGCCCTGGCGACCAAGTTGCAGAAGGATGGCGCCCAGGCCTTCGTCGAATCGTGGAAGGATCTGCTGAAGGCGATAGACAGCAAAAGCCGCGCACTGGGCGCGTCCGTCGCCGCCGCCGCCTGACAGCAACGGCTTGCGAGCTAACAATTCGAAACGCGACCGGCGGCATACCCGCTGCCGGTCGCGTCGCTGTATTGGCGGCTTGGCAAACCATCGGCCGAATGCTCACAGGGCACGGTCCGGCCGATGTTTCGAATGAGCAGTGGTCGGTGGCAGCCAGGCGGCGTTATGCGGCCGCCTTCATGCTGCGGTAGCGCCGGATCAACGCATTGGTCGAACTGTCGTGCGACAAGGCAGGCTCCGCGGCGCCGGCGAGCTCCGGAATGATGCGCTGTGCGAGCTGCTTGCCCAGTTCCACGCCCCACTGATCAAACGAGTCGATCTGCCAGATCGTGCCTTGCACGAACACGCTGTGCTCGTACAGCGCGACCAGCTTGCCCAGCGCCGCGGGATCCAGCCGATCCAGCAGCAGCGTGTTGGACGGCCGATTGCCGGCGAACAGCCGATGCGGCACCAGCCAGTCCGGCGTTCCTTCGGCGCGCACCTCTTGCTCGGTTTTGCCGAACGCCAAAGCCTCGCCCTGGGCGAACACGTTGGCGACCAGCATGTCGTGATGCTCGCCCAGCGGATTCAGCGTATGCGCGAAGGCAATGAAGTCGCACGGGATCAGTCGCGTCCCCTGGTGAATGAGCTGGTAGAACGAATGCTGGCCGTTGGTCCCTGGTTCGCCCCAGTAGATCGGGCCGGTATCGGCCTCGACCGGCGTGCCATCCAGCGTAACGTGCTTGCCATTGCTCTCCATGGTCAGTTGCTGCAGGTAGGCCGGGAAGCGCTTGAGGTACTGGTCGTACGGCAGCACGCCCACCGTCTGGGCACCGAAGAAGTCGTTGTACCAGACAGCGAGCAGACCCATCAGCACCGGCAGGTTCTGCGCGAACGGCGCACTACGGAAGTGCTCGTCGACGGCATGGAACCCTCCGAGCATCGCCTGGAAATTGTCGGGGCCGATGGCGATCATCGTCGACAGGCCGATCGCCGATTCCATGGAATAACGGCCGCCGACCCAGTCCCAGAAGCCGAACATGTTGTCGGTGTCGATGCCGAACTTGCTCACCTCGGCGGCATTGGTGGAGACGGCGGCGAAGTGCCTGGCGATCGCCTTCTCGTTGCCCTGCAGGCCTGCGAGCAACCATTCGCGTGCGCTGTGCGCGTTGGTCATGGTCTCCAACGTCGTGAATGTCTTCGAGGAGACGATGAACAGGGTCTCCGCCGGGTCGAGATCGTGCACGGCCTCGGCGAAATCGGTGCCATCGACGTTGGAAATGAACCGGAACGTCATCCGGCGGTCGCTATAGTGTTTCAGCGCCTCATAGGCCATCACGGGGCCGAGGTCGGATCCGCCGATGCCGATATTGAGCACGTTGCGTATGCGCTTGCCGGTCGCGCCAACCCAGCGTCCGTCACGCACCCGGGCGGCGAAGCTGCTCATCCGGTCAAGCACCGCATGAACGTCGGGCACAACATTGCGCCCGCCATGCATGATCACCGCGCCCTTTGGCGCGCGCAGCGCCACGTGCAGGACGGCGCGGCCTTCCGAGACGTTGATCTTCTCGCCACCGAACATTGCATCGATGTGGCCGCGAAGCCCGGATTCATCGGCCAGGCGGAGGAGCAATTCGATGGTTTTGCCGGTGACGCGGTTCTTGGAATAATCCAGAAACAGCCCATCGGCCTCGGCGCTGAATTCCTCGGCGCGCCGCGGATCCGTGGCGAACAAATCTCGCAGGTGGGCATCCTTGACCTGCGGATAATGGTCCTGGAGCGCCCGCCATGCCGGACGTTGCCGCAGAGGAAGTATGTTCATCGCGGATGTTCTCCTGAAGTTGACCGACTGAGTGATGCGCGCAGGTCACGCGTGTGCGCCGTTCCGGGCGGCGGCAGGATAGCAGGTCGCCTTGGACGCCCGCCATGGTGATGTCCGCAGATGCCTCGCGGATGGCGATGGTGTGAGGCCGCGGATGCCGATGCCCCGGCCGTCACGCCCTGTGGCCGTTCAACACGAAGCGCTCCACGGCCTTGGCGAAGCCTTCGTCGTTGTAGCTGTCGGTCACGGCACTTGCCTGCGCCTTCACCTCGTCGGACGCATTGCCCATGGCGATGCTGAAGCCCGACCGGCGGAACATCAAGGTGTCGTTCGGCATATCGCCGATTGTCGCGATTTCCTCGGCCGGTATGCGATAATATTTCAGCAGCGCGTCAACCACGGCGCCTTTGTTCGCATCCGGGCTGGTTACGTCCAGATAGTACGGCTGCGAACGCTTGGCCGACGCGCGGTCACCCAGTGCCTGCGCCACATCGGCCTCGCATTTCGCGACCAGAGCCAGATCGTCGCTGACACCGACGATCTTCACCGCATGGCCCAGGTCCGCCGCGCTGTACTCCGCCACGACCTTCGCCGGGAATTTGACCGTCCAGGCCTCGCGCGCGACGTGTGGCGCATCCTCGCGATGAATCAACCAATCGGTGGCGGTATATAGCCAGGCGTCCATCCCGTGGTGCTCGATGATTTCGATTGTCGTGCGCGTGACATCCGGAGCCAGCGAGCGGGTTTCGATTACCGACATGTCGGGATGTACGAAGACCCCGCCATTGAAGCCGGCGATCGGTGAATCGAGCGCCAGCGGCTCGATCAGCATTTCCATGCCGCGCGGTGGGCGTCCGCTGGTGATCGCGAAACGGATGCCACGATCTCGCAAATTCGCAACCGCTGCCTGCGCGCGCGGGGTCAGCACCTTTTGCTCGGTCACCAGCGTGCCATCCACGTCGGCGAGCAGCAGGGAGATGTTCGGCATATGCGGGTTCCTCAGACTTGATGACCGATCGGCCGCCAGGAGCGCCCGCCGTCCTTGGCGAGCAGATCATCCGCGGCATCCGGCCCGATGCTGCCCGCGGTATAATTCGGGAAATCCGCGGGCGATTCGGCGGCCCAGGCATCCAGCACCGGCTGCACGATGCGCCAGCCTTCTTCCACCATGTCGGCGCGCTGGAACAGCGACGGGTCGCCGATCATGCAATCATAGATCAGCGTCTCGTATCCGACGTTGGGCGACGGCGGGAACCAGTCCTTGTAAAGAAAGTTCGTGCCGATCGGTGCAAGCGTGACGACCTGGCCGGGACGTTTCACTTGAAACTGCAACGAGATCCCCTCGTCCGGTGCGACGCGCAGGACCAGCCAGTTCGGGGTCATCTGGGTGACGTCGGTGCCCAGGAACAGCGACAGCGGGGCGCGGCGGAAGCAGATGGCGATTTCGGTCCAACGATTGCTCATCGACTTACCGGTACGCAGGTAGAAAGGCACGCCCGCCCAGCGCCAGGTGTCGATTCCAAGCTTCAGCGCGACATAGGTTTCCATCGGCGAATTTGCCGCAACGTCCGGTTCCCGGCGATACTCCACAACCGGCTGCCCGAGTACCTTGCCCATTCCGTACTGGCCCCGCACGGCACACTGCAAGGGGATCGACGGAATTGCTTTCAAGGTATCGGCCTTGCGGTTGCGCACGGCATCCGGGTCGAAACTGCTGGGCGGCTCCATCGCCGTCATGGTCAACAACTGGAACAGATGATTCGGCACCATGTCGCGCAGCGCGCCCGTCTGCTCGTAGAATCGTCCGCGGTGTTCGACGCCCACGGTCTCGGCGACCGTGATCTGCACATGATCGATGTGATCGCGGTTCCAAAGCGGCTCGAACAGTCCGTTGGAGAAACGGACGGCCATGATGCTCTGCACCGTCTCTTTGCCGAGGAAATGATCGATCCGGTAGATCTGATCCTCGGTCAGGACAGCGAGCAATTGGGCGTTCAGCGCCTTGGCCGAGGCGAGGTCGTGGCCGAACGGCTTTTCCACGATGACGCGGCGCCAACGCCGGCCATTCTGCTGGTCGGCCAGGCCGGCACCGGCAATCTTTTGCGCAACGGGGCCAAAGAAGCGGTCGGGCACTGCGAGATAGAACAGTACGTTGCCGCCCGTACGATGGTCCTGCGCGGCGCTTTGCAACAGCTCGCCAAGGTGCGCGAACGTCGCGTCGTCTCCCAGGTTTCCCTGCAGATAGGTCGCGCGGGACATCAGCGACGACCAGACCTCGGTGTCGATCGATGCCGCCTGGAACTCGCCGCCGCCGGAGAGCAGGCTCTGCATCATATCGGTAAGGTGCTGCCGCCACTGCTCGGTGGAAAGCGGTGCCATATCCACGCCGAACAAGACGAATTCATCCGGCAGCAACCGGCTGGCCATAAGGTTGTACAGCGCCGGAATGACCAACCGCTTGGTCAGGTCGCCGCCGGCACCGAAGATCACCATGGCGCACGGTCCGGCAGGCTGCGCGGCGGCGCCGGCGGGTGCCAACATTTCCACGGCATCGTCTTTCGGCATTGCTGGCGTCCTCGATTAATCCGGCTGCATCGCGCCGGTATGGCTGCAACCTGCCGGAGTGTCAGTACTCTGTTATCCGATGCCATGCCCGGCCTCTTTCCGAATTGTGCCTTCCATTGTCTCAAAGCGTGATTGCGGGTCTGCACCACCGTCCCCGCGCCCGATCGCAAAGACTTGAACAGGCCAGTGGGAAGGTCGAATGAACGCATCGCGGTACCTGAAATCAAATTGACACATCGGTCGATGGCATTTGAACCGGCCCGGCACGTGCGGCGAAGCAATTGCGCTAAAAATCATCGATACAGACAAGCGGCGAACGCGGCCCACCGCCAATTTAGCGCGTGCGCAGACGGCAGCGACCAGGCGTGAGCGGCGAAAGCTCGCCGTCAACACGTTGGGGGCGGCTTTTGCCGCGCAGGAACGGGCAGCAAGGAGAAGGACAATGAAGCCGCTGACCATTGCCGCAACTTTCACGGCAGCGCTGGCCCTCAGCACGGCGATGGCGTTCGCCCAGGCCGGGCCGCAACTTGGCGACGGACACAACCTCACGATCCCGCCAAACTCCTGGAGCGGTGGTGCCGCTGCCCATATCGGCGACGGGTCCGATTCCAACTACCTCAAGACCCAGGAAGAACTCAGGAACGATCCCGGCTACTCCATCGGCACCGGCAGTGCTGAGAAAGCTTCGGCGGCACCGCCCACCAAGTAGGCCGGCGGCACGGGCAACCGAGGTGCGGGCGATCGCGTATTGATCGACACGCAGGCAGGGAGGCTGCGCCGGGCGCGGCTTCCCTGCATGCAAGACGGAAGCAAGGAGCCGATGACGATGCCGGACCGGATAAACATCTCGCTGACCATAAACGGTGTCGACACAGCAATCGCCGTTGCGCCGTGGACCAGCCTGCTCGATCTGCTGCGCGACCGGCTGGACCTGACCGGTACCAAGAAAGGCTGCGATCATGGCCAGTGCGGCGCCTGCACCGTTCTGCTGAACGGGCGGCGCGTCAACTCATGCCTCACGCTTGCCGTCATGCATGACGGCGCGTGCCTGACCACCATCGAAGGGCTCGCAACGGACGGTGTGCTGCATCCGTTGCAGCAGGCCTTCATCGATCACGACGCCTTTCAGTGCGGCTACTGCACGTCCGGACAGATTTGTTCTGCCGCCGGCCTGATCGCCGAAGGCAAGGCAGCCAGCGTTGACGAAATCCGCGAGCTGATGAGCGGCAACATCTGCCGCTGCGGTGCCTATCCCAATATCGTGCGTGCAATCCAGCAGGCGATGGCGCAGCAATGATCGACTTCCAATATGTTCGCGCTGAAAGTGTCGCCGATGCAATCAGCCACGTCGCCGCCGATCCGGCCGCGAAGTTCATCGCCGGCGGCACCAACCTCATCGACCTGATGAAGGAGCATGTCGAGCGTCCTTCGAAACTGGTGGACATCTCGCGCCTGCCCCTCGGCAAGGTCGAGGAAACTCCAAGCGGCGGCGTCCGGATCGGTGCGCTGGTCCCCAACGCCGACCTCGCATACCACCCGCTGATCGCACAGCGCTATCCAATGATCGCGAGCGCAATCCTCGCCGGTGCGTCGGCCCAATTGCGCAACATGGCATCAACCGGCGGGAATCTGCTGCAACGCACGCGATGCGCGTATTTCTACGACACGGCGACGCCCTGCAACAAACGCGAGCCGGGCAGCGGGTGCCCTGCCAGGGAGGGCATCAATCGCATGCATGCGATCCTGGGAACCAGCGAGGCATGCATCGCGGTGCATCCGTCCGACATGTGCGTGGCGCTGGCTGCGCTTGATGCGAAGGTGCATGTCGCCGGACCCGCGGGCGAGCGGGCGGTCGCCATGACGGATTTCCATCGGCTGCCCGGAGACACCCCGCAACGGGATACGAACCTGGCGCCCGACGAGATGATCGTCGCCGTGGAGCTGCCGCCGCGCGGGTTCGCCACGAACTACACCTACCTGAAGATTCGTGACCGGCTGTCCTATGCGTTCGCCCTGGTATCGGTTGCCGCCGCATTGGAATACGACGGCAGCAGCATCGGCGAAGCGCGACTCGCGCTGGGCGGTGTGGCGCACAAGCCGTGGCGCGACCGATCCGCGGAAGCGGCGTTGCAGGGACGCAAAGCCGATCCTGTGGCATTCGCCAACGCCGCCAGCATTCTGCTGCGTGATGCCAAGGGGTTCGGCGGCAACACCTTCAAGATCGACCTCGCCCGCCGCGCGATCGTTCGTGCGCTGACGCAGGCCTCGGCCGGCACGCCGCAATCTCAGTCCAGCAAAAAGATCCACTGACGCAGCAGCGATCCCGAGTGAGCCACGCTGCGAACGCGCCACATGCAAACCGCGAGCATTCCCATGTCCAACTACATTGGTACCGCGACTTCCCGCATCGATGGCCACGCCAAGGTCACCGGAGCGGCGAAATATGCCGCTGAATACGACGCAGCGTCGCTGGCGCATGCGTATGTCGTGGCCGCAGAGATCGCCAAAGGGCGGATCCGGCACATCGACGCAGCCAAGGCAATGGCGGTCGAAGGCGTGATCGGCGTGATCACGCATCGGAACCGGCCGGCGATGGCAACCGAGGACAGCGGCTATCGGGACGATGTGGCGCCGGAAGGTTCGCCATACCGGCCGCTGTACGACGATCGGATCTGGTTCAGCGGGCAGCCGCTCGCCGTTGTGGTCGCGGAAGAGCCGGAGATCGCCCGGTTTGCCGCATCGCTGTTGCGCATCGAATACGACGCCGAACCCCACGTGACCGACCTGCAGGGCCAGCGCGGCACGGCATTCGCGGTGGAACCCGCGGCCGATCCGGCCGCCAACCCCTTCGCGCCGCCTCGGTCACGCGGCGCGGCCGATCAGGCATTTGCCGCCGCGCCGGTACGCCACAGCCGCGAATACCGCGTGCCGATCGAGCATCACAATCCGATGGAGCTCTACGCGTCCACCGTCATGTTCGAACCCGACGGCAGGCTGACGATCTACGACAAGACCCAGGGCGTGCAGAACGTGCAACGCTATGTTTGCACGGCGCTCAATCTCCCGCCGGACGCGGTGCGCGTGCTGTCTCCCTTCGTCGGCGGTGCGTTCGGCTCCGGGCTGCGGCCGCAGTTCCAGGTCGTGCTGGCGGCGCTTGCCGCGCGCGCCCTCAAGCGATCGGTGCGCCTGGTGCTGACGCGGCAGCAGATGTACGCCCTGGGGTACCGGCCGGGCATGATTCAGACCATCTCGCTGGGTGCGAATTCCGACGGGACCCTTGCCGCGATCGCGCACGAATCGGTCACCGTGACCTCGCAGTACGAGAATTACTATCGGCAGGAGACCGGCTGGTCCGGGCTGCTGTACCGTTGTGCCAACGCGAAGTACAGCCACAGGCTGGCGCGGCTGGACCTGCCCACGTCGTGCGACATGCGGGCGCCCAGCGCCGCCAGTGCGGTGTACGCGCTGGAAAGCGCGATGGACGAACTGGCGGTGGCGCTCAAACTCGACCCGCTTGCGCTCCGCCTGCATTGCTATTCCGACCGCGATCAGCACGCCGACCGGCCCTACAGCAGCAAGGCCCTGCGCGACTGCTACCAGCGCGGGGCGGAGGCGTTCGGCTGGGCGGCGCGCAGCCCGGAGCCATGCTCCATGCGCGACGGCCACGAGTTGGTCGGCTGGGGCATGGCAACCGGCATCTGGGAAGCGCTGCAGGTGCCGATCGCCGTGCGCATCACCATGACCGCCAACGGCCACGCCGAGGTCGCGTGCGCCACGTCGGATATCGGCACCGGCACCTACACCATCATGGCGCAGGTCTCGGCCGACATGCTGGGCCTGCCGCTCGAGAACGTCACCATCACGCTTGGCGATTCGACGCTGCCGGCGTCACCGGTGGAGGGCGGATCGTGGATCGCAGCCTCGGTGTCCAACGGGATCGTAACGACCGCGGCCGCGGTCCGGCACGAGCTGCTGCGCCTGGCGAACCAGATGCCCGATTCTCCGCTTGCGGGGGTCGCGGACGACAAGACCGTGCTGGCCGGCGGCAGGCTGGTCAGTTCGCTGGATCCATCGCGTTCGGTTTCGGTCGCCGATGCCATGCGGCACAGCGGCGTCGAGCGCGTGGTGCAGGAGCAGACGACCACTTTCGCCGACGACGGATCGCGCGCGCACAACACGCATTCGGCGGTATTCGCCGAGGTGAAAGTGGATGATGAGATCGGCATCATTCGCGTGACGCGGGTCGTCAGTGCGGTGGCCGCGGGCCGCATCCTGAACACCAAGACCGCGACCAGCCAGATCCTCGGCGGCGTGGTGTGGGGCATCGGCATGGCGCTGCATGAGGAAACCCTGATCGACCACCGGTTCGGTCGCATCATGAATGCCAACATTGCGGAATATCATGTGCCGGTGCACGCCGATGTGCCTGATGTCCAGGTGATCTTCGTCGACGAACCCGACGACACCATCAATCCGATGGGGATCAAGGGGCTGGGCGAAATCGGCATCGTCGGCGTCGCCGCGGCGATCGCGAACGCGGTCTACCACGCGACCGGCAGGCGTGTGCGGGACCTGCCGATCACGCTGGACAAGATTCGCGGCTGAACGCGATGCGATCCGGGGACGCGGGGCATCCGCGCCGCCTCGGTCAGTCGTCCGGCGCCATCGACATGTGCTGGCGGCGCCATGCGTTCGGGCTCAGCCCCACTTCGTCGCGGAACACCCGGCAATAGTGCGCCTGGTCGGCGAAACCGCAGGCAACGGCAATTTGCGACAGCGGTTGCGCCGACAGCAGCATGAGCTGCTGGGCGCGTTCGACACGCCGGCGCCGGATATAGCGGCACACCGTCACGCCAAAGGTGGCCTTGAACGCGTGTGCGAAATAGCTGGCGCTCAAGCGCGCCTTGCTGGCGCAATCGCGCAGGCGGATCGTCGAATCCAGGGACGAATCGATGAACTCCTGCACCTTGCGCGCCTGCCAGGGCGCAAGACAGCGGCCCTCGGGCGGCACCGCCAGCCGTGGCGTATCGGCCGGTACGTCGCTCACGTAGCCGCGCAGGATGGCCGCGGCGACCTTGACCTGCGATTTCGCACGAATGCGGTCCGCATCCCACAACTGCAATGCGGCATCGAGGAATCCGGTCACCACGCTGAGCGAAGATACCTCCACACGCGGTTCGTAGCTGATTTGACTCTGGTTGATGCCCTTGCTCGGCTCGAGGGCCAGATGCGCCATGTTCATGACGGTCACCCTGCGTGGCGCCGCGCCGCGAACGCAGCCGCGCCGTTTCGTGGTGCGCCGCACGGATAGACGGCCCGTGCATCGCTCACGGCGTCGTCGCCGCAATCGGGGGTCGCTTCCCGCGGGCAGCCGCATGCGGCCGCCTGCACCGGCAACGCGCCGAACGAAATGCGCTGCCGGATGCAGGCGTGAACCCACTCGGTGGCATAGTCCGAGAACGGCATATCGCACGCAGGATCGTAGTGGCAGAGCGCGCGCATCAGACCAACGTAGCCCTCGCTGGCCAGATCCCGGGAAGAGACTCCCCGGCCACGATAGCCGTTGGCAATGCCGGCGACCGTTTCCAGATAGCGTCCGACCAGTGCGTCGGCAGCCTCGATGTCGTGATGCTCGAACCAGCCGTGGCACAGCGCCTGCTCGGCCGGCACGACCAAGGCGGCTAGCATTCGGTCGGACTGTCGGTTGCGCGACAGGCCGTTGCTTGTTGTGGCGTAGACGCGGCTGTCCACCATGTCTGGGCTCCTCGTTTTGCCGAACGCCCGGCGCTCGCGCTTTCGCGATCCCGGAACACCGCCATCCGATGCGGCTTGTGAGGTGGGACCCGCCGAGCAGGCGAACGTTTCAAGGCTCTTGCACAGCAGAATAGTGAGGGGTGGCCGGGCCGCGAATGCACATCGTACGGGGAAGACTATTGCGTGGAACGGTGGAATGCAGGGTCTGCGCTCGCGCCGCGCCCGGCCTCCCGTTCCGAATCCCGGAGCCGTTTCCTCCCGCCTGATGGTTCTCCGGGTTCCGCACGATCGCCTGAATCAGTTGCGCCGGCTCCGCCGCCACGCGCCGGGGCTGGTCCCGACCTGGCGCTGGAAGCTTTTGGTGAAATGGCTCTGATCGGCAAATCCGGTCCGCAGGGCGATTTCAACCAGCGGCAGCGACGTGTCCAGCAGCAATTCCTGGGCGCGGCGGATCCGCGCGTTCAGGTGCCATCGGTGCGGCGGCATGCCGGTCGAGGTGCGGAATGCCTGACTGAAGTGCGACCGCGACATCCCGGCCAGTTGGGCGAAGTCGCTCAACTGTATCGTCTCGTTGAGATGCGCCTCCATGTATTCGGTGATGCGCCGCATCTGCCACGGAGCCAGCCCGCCACGCGCAACCGGCCGGTTGTCCGCGGCACCGAGACGAAGCAGTTCAACGCACAATGCGGTCGCAAGGCTTTCGCCGTACAGACCGTCGATGCCCCGCGGCTTGTCGCATTCGTTCGCCAGCAGCGTGGCGATCTGCCAGAGGGAATCGTTGGTGAACATCAGGCGCGGTTCGGCGAAAGCGGGCGCAAGACGCCGGTCGCCCAGCGCGAGACCCGCTTGCTCGAGATCGAACGTGATCCGCAGGGCCCGCACGAAACGGATGCCGCGGGAATAACCCCAAAGCTCCATCCCGGCCGGCACCAGGCTCATGACATGCGTTCCGGTCCGCACCGACCGCAGAGGCTCGTTCGGCGCGGTGCGGTGCTCGTACCGCCCGCCGACCTCTTCCAGGATGATCCACAGGCTCGCTCGCGAGCGCGTGATCTCGTGGCATGCGCTGCCGTCCGGCCAGCGCATTTCCATGGTACAGACCGAGACGCCGCTCCAACTTCGTTCCTGGCCAACCGCGACCTGCGGCTCCCCGGGGACGTCGAGCTTCGCCATCCGATCGATGCGCTGGCGACCATGCAGTACCGCAGCCGGTATGCCGGACAGCGCGTGTATCCTCATATCCATTGGAACCTCCCACGGTTCGTTTATGCGCGGAAGGCTTGCCTGAGCATCGCTGGGGACGCCAGTTAATCGACGTGAAACGTCATGACAGCTCTGCGCTTAGCGCTAAGCCCCGTAAAGCAGCCGATCCAGGCGATTTAAGAATCATCCGCGCCGATTCAGGACCAGGCCAGGACCGGCGCTGGGGCGATTTCCCGCCACAACCGGCGCCGTGCATGATTGCCATGCGATTGGAGGGGCCGGACGCCCGGCACCGCGCCTTAGCCGCTTAAGACGGTTTTATGCTTCTTAAGCCGCGCCAAAGCCGGATGTCACGGGTTTGTGAACGCTGGCACGGAAATTCGTGTCCCGGCACCGCGGTCCGCCGGAGCGAACGGCAACGACGGATGATCCGACAAGCGCCGGCTTTTCCGTCAAGGCGCCCATCGGCCGCCCCGCATAGCTTTCGCGGCGGCGCGAGCGAACAAGGTGTCGCATCCACCGGGCCGCAGCGTAACAGCGAGGGCAACGCAATGCCAGCGGCGAAGACATGCATCGTTGCGCCCAGGGCGATCCTGCCGGGTGGTATGGTCCGCCGCGGCAATTCGGAATCTCCGGCGATGAGCATTCCACGATCACTGGTCGCGGCCTGGCTCGGCATTGCCGCCCTGGCGCTGACGGGTGCTGCCGCGGAGCCGGTGAAGACCGAAGCCGTCGGCCCGCAATACGACACGACGCGTGTCTATGTGGCACCGGAGGACGTCAACCGGTTCGTCAACAGCTTTCTGACGACCTTCGGCGGGACCAGCACGAAGCAGGTCCTGGTGACGGTGACGCCGACGCCCAGCCGGACCAGTTCGCAGCTACTGCTGACTCCGGTCGGCACGCTGTCGGTGTTCGGCTTCCGCACACCCGTGCCGTATCCGTTCGGGACCGAGCGGACCGGCACCCTGGTCCGCGACATCGACAGCGCGGTGGAGCAGGCGCGCGCCGACGGTGCGGGCGTGCTGGTCTCGACGTTCCCCGATGCGATCGGGCGCGATGCCGTCATCCAGTGGCCCGGCGGCGTGAGGATGCAGCTCTATTGGCACAGGACGCCGCCGTCCTATCCGCCGCTGCGGACGATCCCCGAAAATCGCGTTTATGTGCCGCCCGGTGACGCCGCCGCCTTCGTGCGGGACTTCACACGCTTCGCCGGCGGACACGTGGTCTCGGATGACAGCAAGGCGCCGGGGATTGAGATCGGACGCCCGGGCGACAGCTACCGCCGCATCGAGATCGCCTCGCCGTTCGGACCGACGCGGGTTCTGGTCACGGATGGCCACCTGCCGTTTCCATACGGGCATGAACTGACCGGCTACGACGTGACCGATCTGGATGCGACGCTGGCGAAGGCCACGGCGGCCGGTGCGCAGGTTCTGGTCGAGCCGTACACCGCTGATGGCCGCCGCGCCACCCTGGTGGCGTTCCCCGGCGGCTTCATTGCCGAAATCCATGCCAAGGCGCCATGAGGCGCAATGCGCGATCGGCGTGGACCGGCGCGCCGGGTCTGCCGGCGAAAGCCGCGGCAGCACGGTCGCTCGACACGCCGGCACCAAGTAACGACCCGCCGCTCCGCCATGGGCGGCCACAACGCCGCCTTTGGCGAAGTCCCGGACAGCCGGGATTGACGGCGCGCCCCTGCGGCCCCGCGAGACGATTCACAACAATTAACGCCGCGTCCCGCCGCCTGGCGTTGCCTGGCGTGCTAGAACGCGCGGCCGGGCGCGATCAGTACAGTGAAATAATACGGGGAGGCCAGTTTGGCGCTGGACGTTTATGTGGCGAACCGTACCGGCCTGTTGCTGGTCGACGTTTACAACGACCTGCTGAGCGACGGCGGCAAGCTGTGGCCGCGCGTCAAGTCGGTCGCCGATTCCGTCGGCACTCTGGGAAACCTGTGCGCCCTGGCGGATGCCGCGCGCGCGGCGGGCGTGGTCGTACTGTATGTCCCGCACCGGCAATGGCGGGAAGGCAATTACGACGGCTGGCGCCACCCGGGACCGCTGCAGACCATGATCGACCGCGAGGCGGTGTTCGCGGCCGACACATGGGGCGGCGACTGGCATCCCGATCTGGCGCCGCTGCCCAGCGACGTGGTGGTGCAGCAACATTGGGGGCAGGACGGCTTTGCCAATACCGACCTCGATTTCCAGCTCAAGCAATTCGGCCTGGAACGAATCGTCGTCGCCGGCCTGCTTGCCAATACCTGCGTCGAGGCGACCGCGCGGCGCGGCGCGGAACTGGGTTACCACGTGACCCTGGTGAGCGACGCGACGGCGGCATTCAGCGACGCGGCGATGCACGCGGCGTTCGAGATCAACGGCCCCAGCTATGCCCATGCACTGCTGAGCACCGAGGCGATCATCGCGCGACTGGCGAAACCCTGATCGAGCGGACGCCGCATGTCAGGGCGCCGCGTCCAGCAATTGGCGCGCCTCCTGCAAATCCCGCGTCGCGAACCCTTCGGTGAACCGGCGATAGACGGCCTGCAGTTCGGCTAGCGCCGGCCCATCGCGGTCCGGAAACAGCCGGGCCAGGCTGATGGCGGTTCGCAGCTCCCACGACAGCGCGCCTTGCGCGCGCGCGCTGGCCAGCGATTGCCGGTAGCAATCCGCCGCCGCGGCCGATCCGGCGTTGCCCTGCAGCAGCAGGTCGCCCTTGACGCGCAGCAGCTCGGCCAGGCACCAGCCGTCCTGATTGCGTTCCGATCGCGTCAGTGCCTCCTCGATCGCCTGCATGGCTTCGGCAATCTGGCCAAGGCCCGCCAGTCCGATCGCCAGCCGCCCCAGGAACCAGGTGAACCGCGGCTGAAACGATGCCTCGGGCAACCGGTCGAGCGAATTGCGCAACAGCGCCACCCCTGCCGGTACCGCGCCCTGACGAATCAGCAGGCCGCCGCGGAAGCGATGCGCCCAGCTCTGCCAGATCGGCAGGGAGTGGCGGTGCGACATTTCCAGCAACTCGGAAACGTACTGGTCGCCCTTGCCGTAGTCGCCGACGAGCATGGCGATGGGACAGCCGGATTCCGCCAGCGCGAAGCACAGCGTGACCGGCTGGTTCAGTGCGCGCGCATCCTGCACTGTCCGTTGCGACATCTGCCAGGCCTGGTCGGGGAAACCCTGGATCCAGATCACGCGCGCCAGCGCCACGCGGGCGACGACTTTCTGGTCCAGCCGGAACCGCGTTGCCGGCGGACGCCGCACCGGTTCGACATAGTCAGCCAGCATTTTCTCGATGTGCCGGCGAGCCTCCGCCTGGTCGCCGCGATAATGCAGCGACGTGCCGATGATGCGCTCGCCGATGGCAACATCCTCGGCGCCGCCCCGGTCGTGGGCGAGGTCAAAGAAGCGGCGGGCCAGCGACAGCCCCGTGCCGAATTCGCCGCGGTTCATATGATGCACCCACAGGCCCCACAGCGCCCGCAACTGGTATTCGGAATCGCCGACGGTCTCCGCGTAGGCCAGCGCCCTGGTCCAGGCCGCCTGGGTCTCCGGCGTCGGGCCCCGGACATAAAGCAGCGACCCACCCAAAGCCGCGAACAGTTTCATCTGCACGGTCAGGTCGGGATCGGGCATTGAGTCGGTGAACGCGAGGGCCGCCGTGACACGGCGATGGCATTCGTCGATCAGCGACATCTGCACCCACAGGGGCACCGCCGCCGCGGTCAATGCCACGGCCATAACGAGGTCGCCGTCCGGTGCCGATGCCCAGTCGAGCGCGGCGCGCAGATTGTCGATCTGCGGGGCATAGTCCGTCAGCCAGTCGCTCGCGATGCGGGTGTCCCACTCAATTTCGGCCTGCCGCGACAAGGCGAGGAAATACGCCGCGTGCTGGCGGCGGATCTGCGCCGTTTCCTCGGTCTGCTCCAGCTTTTCCAGCGAATAGGCGCGGGTGGTGTCGAGCAAACGATAGCGGGTTGCGGCGCCGACCCGGTCCGCGACGACCAGCGACTTCGCGACGAGGTTGGCGAGGCCGGCAAACACCTCGTCGGCCGCGATCCCGCCGGTGCCGGCGACCGCGGCGGCGGCATCCACGGTGAAGCCGCCACGGAATACCGATAGCCGGTGCAGAATCGTCTTCTCGGTCCGGGACAGCAGTTCGTAGCTCCAGTCCATCGTCGCGCGCAGCGTCTGCTGTCGCGGCAGCGCGGTCCGGCGCCCGCGGCTGAGCAAGGTGAAGCGATCGTCGAGCCGGGCGGCAACACCCTCCACACCCAGGGCCTCGACGCGCACGGCCGCGAGTTCCAACGCCAGCGGCACGCCTTCCAGCAGGCGACAAATGGTGAGGACGGCTGCGAGATTTCCGTCGTTGACGGTGAAATTATCGACCGAGGACAGCACGCGCTGGTGGAAGAACTGCACCGCGGAAAACGCCATCGCCTGCTCGGCCGACAGGCCAGGTGCTGGGGGCGGCCAGTCCAGTGAGGCCAGGCGATGCAGCCATTCGCCGTCGGCCCGCAGCGGTTCGCGGCTGGTGGCGAGGATGGCGATGCCGGGCGCCAGACGCAGTATCGTTTCCGCCAGGATCGCCGCGGCATTGACGACATGTTCGCAATTGTCGAGCACGACCAGCGCGCGCCTGCCGCGCAATTGTTCCGCCAGGGCGGCGGTTGGCTCCGCCGCCGGCAGGACAAATCCCAGCGCCGCGGCGACGGTATTCGGCAACAGCCCGGGGTCCGACAAGGAAGCGAGGCCGGCGAACCACACGCCATCACGAAACGCCCGGCGCGCACGCTCCGCGACGGCGATGGCGACGGTCGTCTTGCCGATGCCCCCCGGGCCGAGAATCGTCAGCAGCCGGTGACGGGAAAGCTGATCCACCAGCTTGGCAATGACGTCGCCGCGTCCGATGACGGGGGACAACAGGCTGGGCAAAGTCGAAATCGGCTGCGCTGGCTGTACGGGCGGCGCTGCCTGCGCTTGCAAGGCTGGCCGGATTGGCGGCGCTGGCTGGCTAGGCGCCGCTGCCTGCATCGGCGGCGCCGGCGGCGCTGCCTGCGTTGACTGCCCGGGCGGCAGCGGCGGCGCTGGCCGAGGCGGCGAGGCCATGCCGGCGGTGCCGCGAGGCCCGCGATTGATCACGGCCGTGAATGAATAGCCGCGGCCGGGAATGCTGGTCACGTACCGGGCATCAATGCCATCGTCGCCCAGCGCGCGACGCAGCGCGGCGACATGAACGCGCAGGGTATTGTCATCGACGGGCGCGTCGGGCCAGGCACGTGCGATCAGCTCGTCCTTGCTGACGGTTTTTCCAGCGTTCTCGACCAGGATCGCGAGAATGGCGAAAGCGTGCGTGCCAAGCCGGACAGGCACGCCCTGCCGCAGCAACCGGCCGTCCGCCGGTAGCAATTCAAACGGGCCGAATGCGAACGCGGCGTCGCTCACGTAAATGACGATTTCCTAATCATGCTGATCGGCGATGGCTGTTATTGATGATACGACCGCGTGCAACCGAGCCGCAACCTACGTTGGTAATTGCAATAATGCACGGGCCCGGCGCAGATGCGGCGTTGCGAGGCCTTCGCAAAATCGACCATACAAAGACCGAAGTACGCCGCATGCATCTTCAGACCGACAGCGCGCGCGGCGAAATTCGACAAGACTGATCGCAGTACGCAATTGCCAATGCAGCGCCCCCTGTCGGTGTGCCTGCGACATGGACTGGGCAAACAGATCTTCGACAATCTCGTCTGCGGTCGCAGGCTGCATCGCCAGAATCTCGCCCTTGATGCGCAGGGCCTCCGGCAGCAGCCATAGCGCTCCTGAATCGATCGTGCGCCGGATCGCCGCATCGATCGCGTCGAGACTTTCCCCGTACTGCTCCAGCCTGGCATGCGCCTTGGCCTGCTCGGCCAGGAAGAACGCGTAGAACATGAGGTAGCGGCTGTGCTGCATGGTCGCAAGGCCGTCGCGGATAAGCTCGACCGCACGCGCGGGATCGCCCGCCGCGTCGGCAAGGCTGCCCTTGGCGGACGCGGCGAACCCGGAATACGGCACGAACCGGCCCTCCTCGGCATGATCGACCAGTTCGGCAATGGTGCGCTCGGCCGCGGCCGCTTCGCCGCGATCCAGCAGCAGCATGCTGGCAGGCCATGCCAGCACAAGTACGACCGAGAGCGAATGTCCAGCAGCCTTCGCCGCGGCGATGCCGCGCTGCGTCGCCGCCATCGCGGAATCGGAGAAGCCGCGCAGCCACAGCGTCATCGCATGGTACGACGACGCACTCGACCAGACATGGAAGCCATAGCGCTGGATGTGCCCGTGCGGCGCGGCGGCGGGATAATGTTCGATCGCCCGGTGCAACAGCTCGCCCGCGTCATCATGACGGCCGATGTGCGCCTCCGTCATGCCAAGCATCCAACGTGCGACCGCCTGGTCGACAGTTCCGACCGCCTGGCGGCCGATATCGTTGTAGGATTCCGCCAGCGCGTGTGCCGCGGTCAAATCGGCGGAGCGAATTGCGAACGCCCACAGGCCGTAGATGGCGCGGCGCTGGTATTCGGCATCGTCGAGCTGTTGCGCGAGTTTCAGGCCCTGCCCCAGATCGGCCTGCACCACGGCCTGCATGCCGCGGGCGAACAATTGCGCCAGGCCGCGGCCGCAGCGCAGGATCATCTCCTGGCGCCGGTCGCCGGCCGACGTCGCGCGCGCCAGCGCCTTCGTCGCCCACTCGGAACATTCGTTCAGCAGCGCCGAGACCAGCCAGAAGTCCATCGCCTCGGCGGCGAGCGCGACGCCCGCGTCGATGTCGCCCTCGGGTGAAAACGCCCATTCAAGCGCCAGGCGGAGGTTGCCGATCTGGCGATGGAGCGCCTTGAGGTCCATTGCGGAACTGGTCCTGGTGCCGCCGAACAATTCGCGCACGCAGTCGATCAGCCGCCGCATGATGCGGCCGGTCTCGCCGGAACCGGCCAGTTTCTCGAGCACATAGTACCTTGTCGTGTCCAGCAGCCGATAGAAGCTGCGGCCGTCGGAAAAGTCGGTTGCGACCAGCGACTTTTCCACCAGATCGCCGATGCACTGCGTCACGGCCAGCGGCGAGATCCGGGCATCGGCGGCGACCGCGATGGCCGCTGCCAGGGTGAAATCGCAGGTGAACGCTCCTAGGCGCTGCAACACCAGCTTCTCGGTCTCGCTCAGCAGGCCGTAACTCCAGTCCATCGTGGCGCGCAACGTCTGCTGGCGCGGCAAGGCCGTGCGATGGCCGTTGGTCAGGACCGCGAACCGGCGGTCCAAACGCGCGGCGAGGTCCTGGATGCTGAACGCATCGAGCCGCGCCGCCGCCAGTTCCATTGCCAGCGGCACGCCATCGAGCCTCTGGCAGATCTCAAGCACCGCCGGCACGTCGGCATCAGCCAGCGCGAAACCCTGCCCGGCGGCGCGTGCCCGCTCATCGAACAATTGGATCGCCGGGTAGCGCAGGGCCTCCTGCACTGTCAGTTCCCGCCGCTCCGGCGGCAACGCGAGCGAGGCAAGACGGTGCAGCCACTCGCCTTCCGCCCGCAGTGGTTCCCGGCTGGTGGCGATGATCCGCAGGCCAGGCGCGGCGTGCAGCAGCGTTTCCGCCAGTTCGGCCACGGCATCGATGACGTGCTCGCAGCAATCGAGCAGGATCAGGGTCTGCCGGTGGCGCAGCCACGCCACCAGGTCAGCCCCGCTGCCGCCGCGAACCGTTGTGCCGAGTGCCGTGGCGATCGCGGTGGGCACCAGATCCGGCGCCGGCAAAGCGCCAAGTTCGACCAGCCAGACGCCATGCTGATAGTCCTGCTGCGCCGCTCTGGCGGCGGCGAGCGCGACTGTCGTCTTGCCGATGCCGCCCGGCCCGACGATCGTCAGCAGCCGTCGGCGCTGCAATTCACCCGCCAACATCGCGATGATGCCGTCGCGGCCGATGGTCGGCGTCAGCAGCGCCGGCAGGTTGCCGTTGGCGGGTATCGCCGGTGACGGAGCCGGGGCCGCCGGCACCGCATCGGCGGTGGGCGCCGCCGGCGCCGGGGCACCGGAGTCGCTCACCGTCACCGGGGCGTCGAACCGGTAGCCCTCGCCGCGCACATTGGCGATGAAACCCCTGCCGTCCTCGCTCTCGCCGAGCACCTTGCGCAGCGCAGCGAGATGTACGCGCAGCGCGCCCTCATCGACCCTGGTATCGGGCCAGACGCGGGCCACCAGTTCGTCCCTGGCCACCATTTCCCCGGCACGTTCGACCAGGGCGATCAGGATATCGAATGCGCGGCTGCCGAGGCGCACCGGCTTGCCCTGGCGCAGCAACACGCGCTGGGATGGGACTGCCTGGAATGGACCGAAGCCATAAATTTCTGTCGTCATGGCCGGGCCGTGCCCGTCCTGACGCCGCGGCGCCGGGCCGGATCGGCGCTGGCGCGGCCACCTGCCAACGCCGGTTCGGCCGGCCGCCAATGTCCCGAGCGCGCACAGACAACCCCCTGCCGGGAAATTGCCTGCTCACCGGACCCAAACGCAGCAAAGGCCATTGACCCTCCCCCGGGTTCCGGGCCGTGGCGACGCCGCTCCGCGACCGGCATATGCTGGATGCAAACAGACAAATGATTGGACGATTGACGAATTCAACCAATGAATTGGACAATTCCGGCGATGGGGGCTGCCTCGGCCGGCCGCTGCCGTGCCCGGCGGTGAGCGGTGAACGAAAAGCCGGTCACCTTGCACCGCTGACGCGGGGGAGCTTGACGGCGGTGAGTCTCGCAGTCCAAAGGGCACACGATCCAGCCGTTGACCGGAATGTTGTGTCCGATACCCCACCGAAACGACGGCCGCCGTGCCGTCCGCCCTGCTGCCGAACCACCATTGGTCCGGCGGCAACGCCGGCCGCAGCCCATCCGCGCCGTGAGATTCGGCAAAAGGCAGCCGTTTTGGAAATGACCGCGCGGGGACCCGGCACAACATTGGCAACGTGGCCGGTAGAGGGAATCTCGACATGATGTTCTGCAACGGAATCATCCGCAGGTCGGCGACCATGCTTGGGTTGGCCGCTCTGGCGGCCATCGGCGCCTGGGCTCCGGCGAACGCGTCGTCGCCCGGCACGTGCGACGTGTCTTCCGTCGTTGCGCGCGCCCTGCCGGCGATCGTCAATATCACCGTGGTGAAGGTGATCACCGGCAACGAAGAGGGTGAGGGCCCGGCAGTGGACGCGGACGGCAAGCCGGCGGCACCGGCCGCCAAGCAGGACAACGCCACCTCCCAGCCCGCCGGTCCGCATTTCGAGACCTTCGTCGGCTCCGGCGCGATCATCAATTCCGCCGGAATCATCATCACCAACAAGCACGTCATCAAGGATGGCGCGGTCATCCACGTCACGTTC
>Ga0335072_10001221_pt1 | contig 42601 bp, 46 predicted proteins | sample Lox_Sample_21_FD_206725 | JGI IMG/M metagenome (GOLD analysis project Ga0335072, IMG submission 206725) | Soil microbial communities from Loxahatchee National Wildlife Refuge, Florida, United States - Lox_Sample_2.1 | ecosystem: Environmental > Terrestrial > Soil > Wetlands | place: USA... | reverse complement strand
CAAGATGGCAGAGGCAGAGGCGATGTACCTACGGGCTCTGCAAGGGTACGAGAAGGTGTGGGGAGTGGAGCACACGTCGACACTGGACACCGTCAACAATCTCGGCGCGCTGTACGCCGACCAAGGCAAGATGGCAGAGGCAGAGGCGATGTACCTACGGGCTCTGCAAGGGAAGGAGAAGGTGTGGGGAGCGGAGCACACGTTGACACTAGACACGGTCAACAATCTCGGCTTGTTGTACGCCAACCAAGGCAAGATGACGGAGGCAGAGGCAATGTACCTGCGGGCTCTGCAAGGGTACGAGAATGCAGTGGGAGCAGATCATCCGAGAACACGAGTAATTGCTCGCAATCTAAATGCACTACATACCTCGTCTTAAGGCAGATGAACTTAGTTCCATGGCGCGATGGGTAATACCCACGATTCGAACGTGTATCCTTACGCTCAATCACTGCCGCAGCTAGCAGTATACTCTGCACCTGGCGCAAATACGGGCAAACAAATCAAAATTTCGCTGCCGGTATAGAAAGCAGTTAACAGAACGCAACGCTAGATTAGGATGAGAAGAGCTTGAGAGAGGCGCTTAATACATCTTCCTCGGCGGTGTCTGCATGCACGTTTTGCAGGCGATCACGCGACGAGCAAAGAAGCTGAGAACACGACGTTCTTTGAAGAGATGCCGAAGGTCTTGTAGAAGTTCAAGTTCACGATTGTATTTCGCTTTGTGATGATTGCGGTGATGGTGGTGCTGACTAGGATAAGGCCGGGGGAGGTTGGTGCAATATGGCTGGCAGGTCACGACGTTTTATTTTCTGTTGCCGCTCGTGCTGAATCCGGGGTTGATACCATTTGCTTTCTAATCAAGGGAGGAGGTGGCCAGGGTTGATTGGTGATGATTGCCTTCGTTAGGTGCAGCATAGAGACTGTCTCAAGGGAGACCCATCACGACATCGAGACAGTGGCATATACACCTAGCGATTGCTTTGGCCGCAATCAATCAGCGCTATCCACTTACGTCTGAGCTTGAACTCTCCAAGGAGAATCTTAGGACTCGTGATATATTGCATATTGAATATCGTTCAACTCCCTGGAGCTCTTTTGACGCTATGGCGCTTGCTCCTTAGCCAATGCCTAACTTTACTATACAGTGCTGTTCATACATAGACAAACTTGCTAATCTTCCCATATCTTCTCATCCATAAGCATGTCCCGAAATATAACAAAGGCCGAAACTCCATTTCCACTTCTCAAACCATTCCAAACACGATAACCCTGTCTGGCTCGTACATCTCAAAAGCCTCTCTTGATTGTACTCATGAGTCGAAGATAGGTGCGAATGTTGGTAAACCTCTCGACTCTAGCTCGAATACAACTTTCCGCGTGACAAGGGGGTTGGAGATGACAAAGATCACCTCTACGTTAGAGTCTTTGTACAAGTCATGAGCTCCTTGCACAAGATCTGGCCTTACTCGCCCGCTTGTGTTAACGATGATAGCCTTAGGGTCGGCTCTGAGCACATCATCGACAATGCGCTGTCGGTAAGTCTTCAACGGATCTTTGGTCGACCAGAGTATGCGACATTTGATGTCTCGAGCCGCCAATAGGGACAGAATAGGCCCTATGCCGGAGCCAGTAGCTACCAGGACCATGCTCTTGAATATTGGGGCAATGTGAAGCACACCTCGGGCAGGGATCCCACGCACCCAGATGGACTTTGGAGGCGAGTTGATGATTCGGCTGGTCCAGTCTCCGGCTTTCGAGACGATGATGGAAAAGCCCACTCCATTATCTTCTGGTATACCAGCAAATGCATGCCACTCTTTTAGCGGGTTGTGTGAGAATCTTATTGCCGCGCACAATGGGAGGTTGGTGTAGTCGAAGTGCAGTCTGATGGCATGGCTTGATAATGGCTCGGAGACGACAGAAACTTTCCGAAGGCGGATCCACGGCATGATCAGAGAAATGGTGACAATAACCAGGAGGTACAAAACAGGGCTGTTGTAGATAATGGCACCCAGAGCAGGTATAGGTTTCTGAACCTTACGCTGCCCATCGGAAAGGAGAAAGAGTTGAACCCAGAACAATGCAACGGCCGTCCAGCCTGCAAACCGATGGACTGCCTCAAAAGCATTGTGAAATTTTGCTCGAACATTCGGTAATGAGAGGGTGATGATGACGACGAAGAGGATGTTGATTATGAAGGTGATAACAGCAGTCGGGAGTTGGTATCTCTGACCAAATGAGTTATATTGCAAGTAATTCTTCAGGACAGCCACATTGAGCAGAGTGTACCAGACCGTTGCGGCAAAAGCAGCCCCACTATGAACGCCACCAAGGTGGTATATTTTAGCAACCAAGCGACGAATTCTCAGCGGTACCCAGTGAGGGCATTTGCCGAAAAATACAAACAGCAAGTTGATGATCACCTCTTGTCGAATAAGGACTGCAGCAGTAATGTTGATGGCAACTGCAAGGGATAGCTCTGACGTTGGCAGAATGAGCAACTTGTGCCTCGTTCCGAGAATGACCATCGTTAATATGTTTGGTAGGAGGACGAGCAAGTGCAGGTGGTAGTAGACGGAGAACCAGGCCCACCAAATGTGTTGCATGAGCTTGTCATATTTTTTTGGCGCAAGGGAGTGTCCAAACTTTCTTGCAAAGATTGTCATATTCGGGCTCGCAAGCGGTGGGTGTTGAGGTAGTAGCTCTTCGCGTATGTGGAGGGCTGGAGGTTGTTGAAGTTGATAGTCGGTCTCGCAGTTGCAAGTACAACAGGGGCGATGCCAGGTGGTGTTGGTCACTTGAGCTCCCGACTTTTCAGCTGCAACAAGCTCTAAGTCAAGGTCTGGAGGGGCAGGGATTCGTGCGAGTTCAAGGTTGGCCATGCTACAGCTGCGGACGGCGTGGAGTTTAAGCGGTCGACTCGACCTTCTGAAGGACATTTTGTCAGCATACAGAGAATGATGTGAAAGGAGGATTCCAGTAGCGCGAAATTGAACTAGGTGAAGTGCTATGGAAGGTGTGAATCCTAGTTCAAATGAGAACAATGAAATATATTGACAATACGTCGCGACGGATGGGGAGGATTTTCTGATCTTTCCGATCTAAGGCTTATTTCTTGAAGCTAGTTCTTGCAATGACATGGTGTTCTAAGCTGGTAGGCATGTAACGACAAACAAGTGTTTCATTTTTTGGAAGTGATCCGAAATGACTGCAGCCGAAGCTTTGCGCTTCTGGCACATTCTAACGGCTTTCCAGTGCCTTTGATATGCGTAGGTGATAATGATATCGGTATCATGAGTCGCAAAGGACAACAAAGGCCATAGAGACAAGTTAAGTAGACTGTCCTGCCAAGAGCGAGGCTCCGAAAGGCTTCCAACAACTCCGGATTGTGCACATCATGAAGCGGCTGGTGCATCCACTGTTGTGTGCAGGCTAGCATGAAATCGGCCATGGTAATTGAACTACCCCGCTGATTGAAATGTGACGCTAGAATAAGAGTTTCGCAAAGAATCATTCGAGGGAGAGTGTGGAGTGGTCAGAATATGGTATTCTGGAGGTGTGTGGCGGTCTTGCCTTTCATTGCAATCTTCTCTTAATGCTGACCCCTGTTTCAAACCAATCGTGAGCAGAAACATGGTCATTGGGTCAACTTACATATCATTCCTTCGAACAGAAACAGCTTCCGGTCTATGGCTCGTCGATATATTCCTTTCTATCACTTTATCACACTTCATAGGGACTCGGCCCATACTTTTCATTCTCGCTTCCATCTCCATGCTTTGGCCCCAACCTACCTGCACTCGTCCTCAACTTCCCTCTACTCGCATCCACCAACGGACTGAGCCACTCATCTGGCACAACACCGCCCTCCAACTTCCCGTTCCTCTTCAAATATGTCGTTGCGCCCAACATCGTAGGCTGAAAATTGACGTAGATGGATTCCCAGTTGCCCTTGTCGGCGACGTAAATCTCGTGATTGATCCCGATGTGATCGAGGTCCTTGACCATCCTATCCCACCACTTCCATGCCTCGCGATGTGTAGGGCCGTGGGCAAACTTGTGGATATCCTCAACGCTGCGCCAGTAGCTGACCTGCACGTTCTCGGACCCAGCACTGTCTCTGCGCAGCCAGTATGACGCGCCCAGGAAGCCGTTGTCTCCTGCACCCTTCTCCAACTCCGCTATCATCTTGTTGAAATGTTTCCCTAGGCCCTTGAAGCCTGGTGCGAATATTCCGAGAGGATGGTTGCTCCTACTTCCAAGAAACATGATCGCCACCTTCTCACCGGCAGCTTCTTCCGGCATCTTTCCATCCTTGTCCGGCACCTGCGCAGACACCTTCTGCATGATCGCACCATCCATGTAAGGATTCCGCCTCCAACCCCATGTGATTAGAGTTGTGTCACCAATGCGTAAGGCGAGGAAGAGAAGAGCAGGCAGGACGGCATAGCGCGAAGGGGCAAGAAGGACAATGATTGACTGGAGGGCTGCCCCTATGAGGAGCCATGTCGAGATACTTAAGGCCGCTGGAAGGATCTGACGACGGTCTATAGTTAGTACTGACTTGCAAACCCTTCATTTTTGGGGGGGGGGAGAGAAGTGTATACCAGATCCGATCCTGGCTTGGCAGCCCACGTCTTGTACCTGGGGGCCGTCGGCTTTTGCGAAGGTGGGTAGATGCTTGTGAACACCATAGTGCAATCATGCAAGAATGAGAAGTATGACGATATTGATGTTCATCTTCTGAATACAGCACCTCGACTTTTAAGTAGGATTGGGGTTCGCTACTACTTCCTCTGTTCTCTTATATGCTTCGGCCGTAATGGCAGTTCGGCAGAATTGCCTTCCCGAACACAGCAGTAGGTTACTCCGATATCTATCACATACCCTGGCAGGCGCCGCGTCACCGTTCCTGGTACGTCAAAACTTCGTAGAAATGTCCCCTAAATAATTGGTACTTGCATTAAGGTTTTCTGTACTGCGTGGATTAGATTTTACCAGCGAGCAATAACGAGCATTCTAGGATGATAAGGCCTTGGAATATCCTTTATATTCCGGTGCCAAAGATGCCTTGGCTGCCTTCGACTCCATACCCTCCTCCTTACTAATCTGGCTATTGGGATCCTGTAACGATAACGTTGACCTGGTGTGAGGAGGTATTTTGCTGCTTCCGAACTCCGGAGATAAGGTTCTGGATTGATCCTTGCGAAAGAAATACTATGCGACCTACTACTCAGCCGAGATCGTCAACACGTTGACCAATCTCCTCTTTTCTCTATCTTGCCTACAAGGGCATCAAAAGCTGCAGGAAACATAGTCACAACTTAGTCATTGCCGTCGCTTATTTCGGAGATTTCCTCTTTGGCATCGGCAGCTTCATGTTCACACGACGCTCAAATGTACGCCGACCCTGCCGTATGATTGATGACCAAAAGCAATTGACTCCCCTCCAAAGACCCTTGGCAGCTTGTTGATGGGCTCAACGTGATCTGCACTGCGTGCCTGATGATCTATACTGGGCTGTCATACTCACAGTCTACCAACTTCTGCATCGTTCTTGCGACACTGTTGATCGGTCTTCCCGTTTTCATTACCGTCTGCTACCACTACCTCCAGGACCCAATCTTCCACCAAAACGCCTATGCGCTTCTCACCGCCTTCACCGTCTTCAGAAGCATGTTCGTCATGGAGTACACGCTGCGTCCGTCTCTCAGCAAGACCGAGAAGAAGCACATGTTGGAGATGCAGAGGACAATGCCCAAGTCTCCGGCTGAGGACAAGGGACGCAAAGAAATGCAACGGCGCAAGAACATCCGCGATAGCGAGACTCTCAGGCAAATGTGGATCTTCGTGGCGTTTGGATTGACCATCTTCCTCGGCGGCTTTGGCATCTGGGCGCTGGACAACGTCGACTGCAGGACCCTTCGGAAGTGGAGGCGGAGCCTTGGACTTCCGCGGGGAGTAGTTCTGGAAGGCCGCGGATGGTGGTACATCAGATATTTTCAAATGTTGCCGCTAATGTACGTACCGTCAAAGTGCTGACTCCGTACATAGGCATCTAATAACCAGATTGGGCGCATATTGCTACATTGTCTGGGGAATTTGGCTGCGGCACTGCCTCAACGGACGGCAAGACGAGTATTAACTTGTATGGCCTCATTTATTCTCCCCTGCCGGAGATTGTACGCTTCAAGTCACCACAGATGGACAGCAATGGCTCGATACCAAACGGCCACGGCAAGAAGCAAAGCATGATCAAATAGAACCTCCATCAACTACAATTTAGACTCTTCATAGTGTATCAGTAGCGCGGCCACATTACTTCGACCACTGGAAATGTTCGACCTCCCGTATTCCCGTTACTAGGTGCTGCTTTGGGACTTCTACCCATAGCGATCTCGTTTGTTAGCCCCTCCACGGTCTCTGTTCCCCTCCGCTCAACGCTCCCAGTACCACACGCAGAGTCATGATTCATCGTCCTAGCTCCCCAAACGGAAGACAAATGCCCTAGCGAACCCTTGTCATTGGTGGCGTTCAATCCAAGCGCGAGATAAGAATCCAGACTATTCATCCGCACTAGACGGCTCGGTGTCCCAGAGTGTGTTTTTGACAAGACATTGAGAAGCCAGAAGATGTGCTCATAGCCCTCTTTGCTAGGTTGGAGTGAGGCGAAGGGTCATTGAGCTCCGCATATCAGGTGCACATGTCTCCTAGAAGCTGCAGGACTGATTGGGGTTCTTGGGCAATTTCTGTCACCCTGGTCTCCTAGTCATCGCCGGTGGAAGCCAGCTAGTCCGGCGGAAGTGAACGGCCTGTACCTCAACTCCATACCAGCAATGAAAACTGGCAGGGGATCGGCGCCATTAACCTCTCCATCCGCTACCAGTGTGTCAAGATCTTCGCCCCGCGTGGCACGTAGAATGGTCGAAAAGTTGTTGGTGTACGATAAACCGTTCTTCATCATTGCTAGGTAGCCAATAGCTGCGCACATGACCGCAGCGAAGATGGCAATAGAATATGACAGGGCTAGGTCGAAGGGCTGATAGGCGTAGATGTTCTGAGGATTCGTCACAGTCACATTTGTGGGTGAGACGTTGGCACCTGAGCTATTGGTTTAGAAGGCCAATGGTCAGCCTTGCTTTACGTACCTGTTTGAGTTTAAAGGTCTGGGAAACTTACGAGTCAATGAGAAATTGTGGATCACTCATTAAGCTGAAAGTGATATTCTGAAACATTTCTTCAACAGCGTGGGCTAGCGTGGCGTTGTCCGCCGAGTACAGCAGACTATTGAGGCCTGTAGATTGAACAAGCGTTGACAGTGTAGTAGCCGCGGCCGCTACTGCTGCAGAAGTGAAGCCAACAATGATACTACCGACCATGATGCGCCCAAACGCAGACATGATGGCCTGATAAGGAATTGTAGCGTTATACTTAGCGTCCAGTTCTGGGTCGGAGGAGTTGAAACCGCCGACAATGTACTTGGTCAAGTCGTTCCCTCTCTTGATGTCGAGCGTCTGCTGAGTATCTTCGAAATGGAAGTCCACAGTATAGGTCACGCTATTCAGCGAACAACCAATAAGGGTGCCAGTATGGAGATAAGTGGCATTGTCCGCACCAGCCCACATGAACAGCGTAGGACTGGTGTTATTTGACTCCCTATCGTCATAGGGCCGAAAGTCGGCTGTGTCGAATGGAATCGGGTCATCAATGTTTGGATGATCTCCTTCGGGTGTCCACGAAAAGTAATTGACGGCTGAATCGCCCGCTGTGAAATTGTCCAGCTGCTTCCGGAACGATTCTAGCTCGCTGTCTGCCGCAGGCCAGCAAGAAAGTGTAGGTCCGCGGAAGTCGAGGCTGTAGGAAGAATTTGGTTGCGGAGGTGTGATTTGGAGGATAGACTTAGAAGAAGCACTTGCGAGCGATAGACGGATGACATCCGAGGTTGCATCAAAGAAAACGGTGGTGGTACTGATAGCCACGAAGAGTCCAAATGTGTCTGGCTTATTTCGCAAATCCAGCTGTGGCACGATTTGAGATAGGATTGTCGTCCGCGGAACCGTCGCTACTATGAGCGTGCCCGGGGCGATGATTGCCGCGATGGGTAGTAACCTGCCGTCTCTCAGCTGTTGGGCTTCGCAATCCTTCCCTCCGTCGCTTACCAGGTAACGAGAGCTATGAGCAAGAGGATTGGAAGTCGAGCCCATAGCTTGAAATTGAGGAATTGTGCGGCGCTCGAGAGTATTGCAAACATGGAGTCTACATGGTGAATTTTGTGCGGTCTAGACTGCAAGCACAACCACAAATACTGGACAAAGGCGACACTGGTGCCGACCGCCAGCGAAGCTCTAAAGCAAAATGCAAATGCAGTGCCAGCCCGGATGATCCACCTCTGCTGCACATCGCTCTGTACTGCTTTACCATTCCAATACCGATAGAAAAAGTGATGAATGAGGGCAAGAACGATGCCAGCCAAGAGAGAGATCCCCAAGAGGGCAGGATTCTTCCAGTGAATTTGGTGTAGTTGGTGACTTCTTCCCGGCTTGTCTATTCTCTGGCGCTGTGTATCCGTAATACTGCTTGGATCATGATCAGTTGTGAGCCTCTGAAGCTCGGTCTGATCTGGCTCAGGAGATTGTCTAGACATGAGGCATGTGGAGGGAATGACGGAGGTTCAGAGTAAAAGCAAAAAGACCAAACGGCAGAAGATGGATACATGATTTGGTGGAAGAGAAGTCAAGACACGGAAAAGGTTCGGTGTCAGCTTACGGCGTTTGGGGGCCAAAAAGTGGGCTTGCCACACCAAGCCGTGACAGGGGCCGTCTGTGGAGGACAACTGACCACCTCGTCCGATTGCTTGCGTAGGTTACCCAGAAGCCGGTAATGGTGCATTTTGGCGACTGGTGAGAGAATCAAATGCTATTTTAAGAAGGACATGAATCAGTGTGCCTCTTGAGTGGATGGATTATGGCTGTTAATTTGCTCGTAGATGCTAACATAGTATGCTAATAGGATCGTGCTGGCTCTCAAATATGCTCCAGAGCAAACGCCGAGTCCTCTCGAACAGAATGTCCCGAATCTATAGCCTACTTGTCACAGCATGCGCCTCCTTCACAGTCGTCTCCGGCACATGCGTCCCATGAAATCCAAACCCGACAACTCCATCCACATTTGCTCTACCTACCTCCCTGAAATCCTTCCCGTTCAGCACAAGCAAGTAGCTCTTCCCTGCCACACCATCAAGCACAACGCTCAAGACGACACCACCATCCTCTTCCTCAGCCTCCGGATCCGCCACAAAGATCGGCTCACCGGGGGTCTGGCCTGGTGCATTCCAGAAGATGCTCTGTCGGGTCTCGCAATCATGCTTAACTAGCCCGTCAAGGAAGGTGCTCCTGCCTGTATCCGTAACGCCGTAGATATATCGATGCTTCTTCGTGCAGAAGACGTTGTTGATAGTTGGCAGTTCTGGTGATTCACCATTGGGGCCTTTGAAGACGGAGACCGCTTTGATGAGCGTGTTTTTCGGCTTGCTAGGTAGCTGTGGCAGTCTAAAGCGTCGTAGTGCTGGACGGTAAGTTATCGCTGCTGGATCACTGTATGCCAACGCCTTTGGAGAGTCTGATAGCATATTCTCTATGTAGAATCGCTTGATCACGTCGAGGTTCTCGTAGGCGCTGAGATCAACGACGATGTCGGTCTTGGAAGGATCCCCTGCTGATGGCTCCTCATATGCGTTGATAGAGTGGAAGCAAAAGAATGGATCTGACTCATACGTCGCCACGAGGCCCTTCCCACCACTTTTGACTGGTGTTCTGTCAATGACGAACCAGGTTGCAGGCTTTGAGTCGTCATACTTCATGGCGTCTGCAAAGTTTTTCTTCCACAGGATAGCAGCACCGCCAGCTGTAAAGAACGAATTCCACACGCAGAGAATGACGTAGTGGTCTGTAAGGAACAGAGAATGTAGGTATGCTGCCGCGTGGCGAACGGTGGCGAGGATTGAAGTCTTGCCAGTTGCGGCGGAGACGTGGAAAATATGGTAGGCCCCATTGCGACCGAATTCGAGGTTGTAATTGTAGATATCGCCAGTGATTGGATCGTGGCAAGCGTGTGCAGCGCTAGATGGGCCTTTGAGGAGTGGGTGGAGAACATTTTGTTGGGCAATGCCGATCGGTTTGAGTGTTTCAGGATTGAGCATTTGCATTGTTGAGTTGTCCGTCTTGCTACACAAGGTCATGGGACCTGTGTGTGCTGCTGCCTTTTGACCTGTGGAGGACAGCCCTGGGAAGTTTGCGGAGAGCGTCACTGCACTTGGTAGGTCATTGGAAGCTTGCTTTGGTGTCTGTTTGAAGATGGATTGTAATTTCTAGAAGACAGAGACACAAGGATCATACTTTGCGGCGAAGGTGAAGCCGTCTCTATGGCCAGTCTCTTTGATGCGTGCGATCAGGCCGTCACAGGTCGACCGAGAATTGTGCGTGACCCTGACAAATGGATGGTCCGCATCTGGTGAGTGGATCTGGAAGCGGTGAACTTGCGCCAGATTGTCAAACCAATGATTGACTGTGAATGTGGTATTTCTGTCGGTTTGAATTTGTCTAGGGCCTAAGCCAGTGCGGAAGAGGACACCAGCAGCATATGCTGGAATCGTGCCAACAACTTCAAGTTCTGTTGGCGACCTCTCTTCGTATGTAACGTCGAACTGTATTGTAAGTTGATATGGGGATTAGGAAGAAGAGAGTTGTGCTTACACCTTGAGTGTTCGGCCAATCATTGAAGTGGTGTGGCTTCTCGCTTTGGACAGCCATCATGCTGGAATACTTGGAGCTAAATGAATGGGATTGATCGTAATTTCGAAGGGAGAAACCTAACACAGCGCCTGGCCAAATATGTTATGCTGTAATACTGAGAGCATGAATGAGGTGTCAAGTTGAAGTCTGTAGATCGGAATCCACTTTAAGCCAGATGTGACCCTGTTAGCCATAAATGCAAGAGCAGAATTTCGGCTACCTTATAGTAGTCTCGTGAAATGAAATACCAGCAATGGAACTGCTGAGGCTGGCCGAGTCGCACGCAACGCGTGGTCCTATGATAGAGAGGAGCAACATCGTCCCGAGCTTCTGAGCAAGGGGCGAACCGAGAGGTTTAAGCGATCCCCAGTAAGTCCAAAGCGGCACTTCTCACGCATGAGACCCCATTTCAGTTGAATTGCGAATCCGCAATGTACCAGGGTGATTGATTTACGCACGGGAGTGCCTCAAGGTCGACGATATTGGAGAGGTATATTACGGCCGTAGGTTTTGGGGTTCGTCACGTGTACAAGTTTGCTCATGAAAATGACCGGCTCGGGAGTCGCCTTGTATTAGACGCGACTGAAACGCAATATCGTAGCATGGAGAAGGGCACGAATGTTTTAGCACTCGTGTCTGCAGGATCTACACCTTCTGCTCCCATTCATGGTAGATCAGATAAGCTGACAATAAAGGACAGTTAGACTGGGATCCTAGAACCTTTAGAGTAGCCTAGCTAGAAAAGTCTGAAGTGTCGTTTCATCCCACGGAACAAAAAGCGGCAGTTTTGGGTCTCTCGGCCACTGTAAGAAGTTCGCGGCCTAGTTAACACTATTGAAGCTCGGCCCATCTGTACGTCGTCATTATCCCTTCGCCGGCGGCGACTATGCACCTTGGCGTGATGCCAAGATAAAGGCGAGCTCCGGGGATCTGTATCTGCTTGCAACTTCAGGTCACCCGCTTATCTTTCCTAAAGTTACAGATCCTACGAGCTTGTTAACCAAATGATGACTACTCTCTGCGCTCATCTACCACTCTCCACATGCTTCATCGAACTCTAAGAACATTCATTCACACCTTTCAATCCTGATCAGTAAGATAATCATCCATGATTCGTGCTGTTACTGTCGGCTGGTGGGTGTCTTTGCTTGGTATCTATTACCCATAATGTAAATCATAATAGGTTGAAAGGCTAAATGATATCAGATTGTGCTCTATGTTATCGGTCGCGCCCCTATACAATCTCTTCTTTCACCCACTTCGATCGATCCCAGGCCCGAAGTCATGGACTGCAACACGTATGCCACTCAGTCGAATCTCACTTACTGGTCACTATCCTAGAATCATTGCCGATCTTCATGAAAAGTATGGCCACACTGTCCGCATTGGCCCTGATGAGGTTTCTTATACCAGTGCTGAGGCGTGGAAGGACATCTACGGTCGTCGACAAGACCACCAAGAATTTCCAAAGGATCCGTACGGACAGCTGAAGACAGTCAATGGTGTTCCGAGCATCATTGGGGCAACTCGAGAAAACCATTCTCGGTACCGACGCTTACTTTCTCATGCATTCTCGGAGAAAGGTATGCGCGAACAAGAACCATTGATCCAAAAGTACGTCAATCTTTTGATTCAGCGCCTTCATCAATACTCCGGCGATGGTGCACAAAATATGGTCAATTGGTACAACTGGACTACCTTTGATCTCATAGGTGACCTTGCATTTGGTGAGCCCCTTTCACTGCTTGGAGAATGTATATAACCACCCTTGGATCGCTTTCATTCAAGGCAACGTAAAGTCCGTCTCTTTTATCGGTCTGTTCTGCAGATATGGGCTCTCTGGTTTTATCGAATACTTTGTGCCCAAGAAAATTCTTCAGGCTCGGCAACAGAACTATGAATACACCAATGACAAAGTTACCACACGAATGAAACTTGGCAAGGACCGGGGAGACTTTCTAGATTATGTCTTGAAGTTTGAGTATCCGAAAGGCATGACCACAGAAGAACTTGTCAGCACCAGCAGCTCGTTGGTTGTTGCAGGTAGTGAAACGACAGCCGCTTTGCTCTCTGGCGCGACATACCTCCTTCTGCAGCACCCCAACGTGATGGCCAAACTGGTGGCTGAGATCCGCGGCACATTCTCCAAAGACATGGATATTACAATAGTCAGTGTAGGCAAGCTCAGATATTTGACTGCGGTACTCGAAGAATCGATGCGGCTTTATCCTCCAGTTCCCGCTGGACTTTATAGGGTTGTCCCTAAAGGAGGTGACACCGTCTCAGGGAAATGGATCCCTGGTGGTGTAAGTCATCTTTCTAACATGTCCCTATAGCTGTTGCTGAGCAAGGACTGACATCTGACTAGACGGTGGTGGTCGCCCAACCCTACGCTTCCTTCCACTCACACTCAAACTTCCATCTTCCAGACTCATTCATCCCTGGACGATTCCTCAATGATTGTGACCCTGTGTTCGCAAACGACAATCGAGACGTCTTTCAACCTTTCTCCTTAGGTCCGAGGAACTGCATTGGCCGAAACCTCGCGAATGTCGAAATGCGACTCATTTTGGCAAGGTTGCTGTTCAACTTTGATCTGGAGCTTGACAAGGCGAGGACTGGCAACTGGCTGCACCAAAATGCCTTCACTCTTTGGGAGAAGCCGCCCTTATGGGTGAAGCTGAGGCCTGTGTGCTGAGGACATGTCACCAACAATACAATTATATCGCTAGCAGGAAATACTGGCTTCTGGGACGACGAGATTGTTTCTCTAGCCCCAAGACTGGTTTCTAAAGGCCTCAAATTGTTCCTTAGAGACAGAAAGCCACTTCTGGAACGCAAAATATCGGTATATGTCAGAGCGTCCGTTTTATCTACGAAACAATGGTTAGAAGCCGAAGCGGTGGAAATGGTACATCATGCACATAACTATAGTCACTTCGCCTTCAATTCGACCGGATACTTCGTACTCTCAATGACCTCCGGATACGTCAAACCACTCTGCTTCCTCACCTCATCCATAACCTCCATAATCAACGTACTCTCCTCCCAGCTCATGCCTGCACTCTCCAACTTCCCATCCCGCCAGCACCGCGCTGCCTCGTCCGCTTCCCAAAACATCCCGTGTCCCCCGCCCGGAACTTCAAACCTCTCATCCTTCACATCACCCTCCTTCTGAATCAGCCTATACCCCGTTGGCTTGTATATTGGTCCATAGACCTGTAGTTCCCCCTTATTTCCCTGCACTCTCACTGTCGGGCCCGCACTATTCCTCCCATCTGGATCAAATCCAACTCTCATGGCCGTCGTTGCCACTGCGTGCGCCTTTGTCATGCCACTCGGTGTGCTCTTGGGGAACTCCAGCAACATCGTCGTCATCTCATCCACGCCCGTCCGCGGTTCAGCCGTCATCGCCGTCCCGACCACTTTCGGCTTACCTCCTTGTTTCTGCAAATCCTGAGACAGAGTATGCCACATTGTCTGGAACACCCATGTGAGGCTATAGATCCCAAGATCAAGTAGACACCCGCCCGCGAGGTCTTTGTTCACCATTCGATGCGACGTTTCGAATTCCTCTTCCGGTATCACGCCGATTGATAGGTCGGCACTGACGCGCAGTACCTCCCCAATGTCGCCAGATGTGATGTGTTCCCGCACCGCGATCGAGAGCGGGAAGTATCTCGTCCATACCGCCTCCATGAGGAACAAGTTCTTCGCTTTCGCAGTCTTGTAAAGTATCTTCATCTGCTCTGCATTGACCGTTAACGGCTTCTCACACAGTACCGATTTGCCAGCCTCGAGGCAGAGCATGCAGTTTTGGAAATGGTGCGAGTGGGGTGTAGCGATGTAGATTATATCTACATTGGGGTCTTTGACGAGTTCGGCGTAGGAACCGTAGGCAGTGCATGATGAAGGAGATGATTCTCTGACAGTGACGACATCAGCGATGAACTTTTCGGCAGAGGATTTAGAGGAGGAGGACGCCGCGGCGGTGATGTTGTGGACAATGTCGTGGACGCCGCGGGTGGAGGGAGGGATGAGGAGATCTTTGGTGAAGGTACGGGCTATGCCGCCGGTGGCTAAGAGGGAATTGAGTCAGCATATTTTGGCCGGAATATGGGGTGCCATGGTTATTACCCATAATGCCCCAGCGAATAGTGGTAGGTTTTGACATTGTGAGCGGTAGGCGAAGTACGAAAAAATGGAGTGTGCACGACTATGGTGATTAGGTTTGGAAGATGACCTTTGGCGAAGAAGCAGAACCAAGATTTTCACACAATTTGGCAGAGATGCCCTCTTTTTGCGTGGGTCCTTATGCAGCTGCTGTATGACGAGAGAATTGTTGAGATTCAAACCATCAACGTCAGCCTCCCCTCATTTCCCCCATCTCGAACTCTTGCTTCCGGAGTTTTGCCGGCCAGTAGTCTTCCTATTCAGGGTCAATTAACTTGGTTCACTTGCTTTGACACCGTTGGTCAAACATTAACGGCGCCGGCCATCTGTTCGAATACCTAGTAACCCACCATGGCTCAATGGCTGACAACAGGCTAGGCTCATGCATCCTACTGTAAATGTTGGAAAAATGATGGTGATATGGTAGAAAACGAAAGGCTTGATCTTTGGGGTGGGAGTGAGATTGCGGGGGTTGCCACGGCCCCAACCAAGGCTGCGATAAGTACCCCCCCTACTTGGAAGACTATTCGTCATTTCATGCGAGCTTCCAGGGAAGCCTAGACACCCCAAATGCGGAACAGCCCGCAAGGACACCAAACAAAAATTTCCTAGTTGTTCGCCTATTCGCCCCTCTCTCCCGGTGGCTCTCCTCTCTAGAACATTGAGGTCATGCATTGCACTACGCTTTCCCTCTAATTTACATTCCTCTGCTTAGATTTGAGCCTTCAAAGAAACCCCCGAACTTCAGCAAATGACGCCTTGGACTGACTCCTACGTATGCTTCCAATGTCGCAACTGCCACTCAGTCCAGAGAATCCATAATCCACAACTCAGCAGGGAATTATCTCGTGCACACTATGCCAAGAGGAAATGATCCCCATCGGTGTTAGGATAGAAGTTCCCAGACAAGATGACTTGAAGGGGTGGGATCGGCTTCACAACCATATCTTTCCTTGCAGCGAAGAGGAGATCGAACACTACCAGGACTGCGCTTTGAGGGACGGGAGAGTGGGCTGTACAAAGTGCAAAGAGATCGAGAAGAAAAGACCCGAGAAAATCACGCATAATGGCCAGAGTAGGAGGTAATGATTCAATGAGACATTCAACACCCATAAACTTCAAGGCACACATTTAGGGATCATAGCATTGCTATGAAGTCTTCGTTTATCGTAACGACTAATGACGCCTGGCCTTTTCATTTCCTTGCTTCGGATCCTCTGGGCTTTTTGCCTGTTTAGGCGTGCTCTGCCTAGCGATGATCTCACTGCTATCTTCACGAAGATCTCTGCTGTGCCAGCTGTTGCTGCGCCTGTTGCAATTGTGCTGGTGTCAATGGCGGTGGAGCTGTTCCTCCCGCTTGCTGTTGCTGCAATTGCTGCTGCTGCTGTTGCAATTGCTGTAGCTGCTGGAGTTGTTGTAGCTGCTGCAACTGCGCCGCCTGGTCTGGTTGTGCAGCCTGTTGTTGTCCACCGCCGAGAAGACCTCCAAGCAGAGGTTGAGTTATGCCGTCAACAGCCCCCACAACCGGGTTGAGGATGCCACCTAGCAGACCTGAAAGGGTATTTAGTACTTGAATCAAGGCCATAGCAGAACGGGATAGGCAGGTGCTAGGCAGTTTGCTGAGTATGTCCTTTGGGAGAGGGAATTTGGAACTCACCAGGCTGATTGTTCCCATTGTTATTGTTTCCACCTCCGCCTAGGAGTCCTGCCATTTCAAGATAGATAGCTGAAAGATAAGTAGTTAAGTAGGAATGGCTGAAGTTTAAGCAGGTGCAAAGAGGAATGTTACAGATCGGAGAACGGGGCAGCTCTGGGTTGAACGTATTATACCAACTTCCCTTGCCATTTTTCATCAACTGGACATGATGTCATGGCCTCGTTAGACCCAGGGTCCTTGAAATTCTAAAACTGGGTTTTTCGATAGCATGGCAACTGAATATCGCTGCATGGATTAGCAGGTTGGTCCTGCCACCTTCGGTGTAGCAGCCCTGTGCTCCGATTAGTTGAAACTCTTTTTCACCCCCTTGTCAGTGACATCAACTGGCGTTTGCACCCCAACTGGTTCCGGAAAGCGATCTGCTTCATCAAGCCTCCGTCTATCGAACGTTACTCCGACGGTCCCATACGACAAATGAGGGGGGTGCCCGCGTAACCAATGCAGCAAGTGAGATGCCATCTTTGGCTCTCCAAATGTCAGCTGTCTGCACACTGTCATTGCAAGACAACCCGTTTTTCATGCGGATGTCAGAAGAGGCAAGCGAGATTCCTAGTTCGACGTTACATCTACCAGCTCCTGCAGATGGGACACAGCCCGGAGCCGACGCATCTCAACTAGGCTTAAAGCAGAAGTCCAGATACCTTATTAGCTCTCTTGTCTGCCAGAGGCAACGAAACTAGTGACACCTAGGGCGAACTAGGCCTGGAAACGGGGCCTGGCGTGTTCTAGGCTCTGAGATGATATTTTCTCGCCCACCACGTGCTTAATGTCGGGTCCGAGATTAAGGCTCGATCACAACTTACGAAGAAACCTATGAATATGATGTCGGTGATATGAGCCACAGTCATAGAATGCTGTGACAAATCGGCGTTACCATCACGCCGCATAGCTGAGTGATCCTAGTATGGCCACAAGTGACTTCTTTATGGTTTCTAGTATTGAGGTTCAAAGGACATTGTAGCCAAGGCAGTGCGAAGAGGAAAAGAGGAGTAACGAGTGCCATATATTGGATGTTCGTTTGGGCTTCAATGTACTGTTACATCAAAGGGTGTAAGTACCCAAGAGGCGCACGACTCTTCAGTGGCTCAATAGATGCCAGGGAACAGCCGATAGGGCACTTCCTTTTCAATCCGTTTGTACTGTTCTCCATACTTATTCCTGCAGTACTCTTCCAACACAGGAATTGCTCTGGTTGAGAAGTCCCACGTGTATAATGCAAATGCCAGTGAGCCCCAAACGGGACCTCCTGCTGCTAATGCCATTCCTGACCTCCACAAGGTGTATCCTCCATAGTTAATGTTCCTGGCTAGGGAGAACAGGCCGCCTGCATACGGCTTGCCCTTGTTTTCAGGCCTATCCTTGAACTTCTTGCGCTGTATTTCAGAGATTGTTTCGGTTAGGATTCCGACCGTGTACAGAGCGGTACCGATATAGATACTGTAGGGTGAAAGATAGGTAGGATTTGCGGCGGCTATTGTGAAGGCTAGAGTGTTGAGGGTATTGTTGATGGTGTTAAACAGTGCAATGAAGATAGCTCCGCTAGGGTACATAGGCTAGTAGAATACAGTGTAAGTCATTGTGCGTTATAGCCAGCATACACTCCCCTTATCTCACTCACCTCATTGCTCATTTTCAAAAGCCAAAAGACCTGTTTGACCGCGGAACCCACGGACATCCCCCATATCACCGCTTGAAATGGTGTCAAGTCTAGCCCAGCAGTCGTGATTACATCGCCCCCTGCAGGAGGAGGGCTGGCTGTAGATCCACCGAAGTATGGAGCGAGCGATGCAAGTGGGGCGGAGAGAAGAAGGGAGCGCTGTAGCAGAGGGTCGAGGGCACGAAGGCCACAAAAAATGGTTGTACCGAGCGGTGTCGACTCTGTACGGCCTCGCGGTATATAGTCCCGTAGCTTTTCAGGCATCTTGCTGGGTTTGACGCTGTGTGTATTGCAGGGAAGAGGTCTACTCAAGAAATGTGTGGGGAGGTAGAGCATCAGCGGACGACGTCACCAGATCTGCCTTGTCGGCGACGCGTCTCTTTTATGGGCCGAGCTCCGTCACGCGTTCTACCTCCCTTGCCTTCAGAAATTGCAATTTCAGCTTACAAACTGTCGCTCCTACAGATCATTACTTGTCATTGATGAGGTTTCAAAATGCTCTCCGATACACGTGGATTCTCCATTGAGAATCAGACAATGGAGACACGTCCAATAGCCCGATTTAGGCTTCATCTCCGCAAGCGCATACTAACGTTTCCCCCCCTTGCTTCCCTGCCACGGTTCAATCTGCTCATTAGAGAAACCCCCCGCACTTATCGATCAACTTGTCACCGGACAATGGAAACCTCAATCATGCTCTTTTGCTTTTCAGTCAATGATCGGCGTAATCCGTGGAGACTTAAAGAAGCTTTTACTTCTACTAGGGGTTGTCCAGCCAGAGTGGTTTCAACTGCTCTTGCGTGTAATATTTCCCATCTTCATTCGTCCATTTGCAGAGACTTCGTTCACGGCCTCTCAGCATGTTTCTAGTCAAGACGCCGTTTTCATTCTGTACTGTCATTAATGTTCTGTTCTATGTTATTGTCCTCGTCACAGCCTCGCCAGTTCCACGTGCCTTGACACCTTATGCGCCTGTGCCCGTTACTTGTCCATCAACGCCTCTTGTTCGCCAAGCCAATGGAATATCTTCCTCTGAATCAAGCTATATTAGCCAAAGGTACCCCAAGGCTTCAACGGCTTTGACTGCTTTCTTGAAGTCCACAAACGCGAACTTCTCCCCATCGCAACTTCCTGTGGTTGCATTGACGACTAGTGGAGGTGGTTACCGATCTTTACTCACTGGTGCAGGGGTGATCCAAGCCTTCGATTCGCGCGATAGCCAGACTGGCGTCTCCGGCCTCTTCCAAAGTCTTACGTACGAGGCAGGCCTTTCGGGTGGTGGCTGGCTCCTGTCATCGCTTGCAGGCAACAACTATCCCACAATCAGCTCTCTGAGAGACAATCTATGGGAAACAGCATTCCAAAACAGTCTTGTGGTTCCGGGAAATTTTCTCATAGCTGGTATCGCGGATGCTGACATTTTGGCCGACATAGCGAGCAAGGACGCAGCCGGATATCCGCCAACTTTGACAGATCCTTGGGGACGACTTCTTTCCTATCAACTCCTTTATGGCTCCGATGGAGGTGTATCGGATACACTTTCTGGAATTACTACTCTTTCGAATTTCACCGAGTTTAACGTGCCTTACCCGATCCTCACAGCATTGGGGGTGAAAACGTTCGAAGGAGAATGCCTCCCCGGACCTAACGCAACTCAATATGAGCTCCACCCCTACGAATTTGGCTCGTGGGACTCCGGAGTGAATGCTTTTACCCCGACGCTTTACCTTGGCACCAGACTCTCCAACGGGGTACCTTCCAGCGCAAGCTGTGAGCAGAACTATGACAATCTCGGATATGTGCTTGGTAGGGCGGTTTTTGCTCATCCTGATTTCCTCTAGCTGCTTATGAAACCACCAGGCACCTCCAGCAATCTCTTCAATGAAGCATGTGTACCCATCCCGCCTATTGACACCACGGCGGACACTTTCACCGCCCTGGCCCAAGATCTCGCCGCTCTTGTCGACCAAATCCACGCAGTGGGCACGCGCGAAGAATACGCCGTCTACCCGAACCCATTCTACAATTACGACCACTCGTCTCTCGTCTCTGCACAAACAGAGCTTGACCTCGCCGACGGCGGCCTAGCTCTCCAAAACAACCCGATCTGGCCGCTTCTCCACCGCGCCGTCGACGTCATCATTGTCAACGACAACAGTGCCGACACATCGAACAACTTCCCCAACGGCTCTGAGATCCTGACCACATATGTCCAGTCGCTCAGTGCAGGCCTGACGCGAATGCCTGTTATTCCATCAGTTGCCACGTTCATCAGCGAAGGACTCAACCAACGCCCAACTTTCTTCGGCTGCGACGACACGAGTAAGACGACTATCATCTATTTGCCAAATTACAACTATACATTCCCGAGCAATGAGCCAACATTCAAACTCGAATACACAGAGAGTGAGACGATCGGCATGATTGCCAATGGCGTGCAGGTTGCCACAAAGGGTGGTGATCAAGGCTGGCCACTTTGTCTCGCGTGTGGACTCATGAAGAAGGCTGGGGGAACACTGCCGAGTGACTGCACTGCATGTTTTGCACAATATTGCTATAATTAGTGTTTGATAATGTGAGATTCTTTGGTTCTGGAATTTGCAGAGTGGAAACGAAACAGCTGTTGTAATGGACTTTAGCACGAGACCAAAATGGAAATGACACATGTCCAATTAGCTTTTGTTTTCCAAGCCTTAATACATGGTACATGTCTCGCTTCATTCGTGATTCGTGGTTTCAGTAGCTCGCTTGCATCTCACCAGGCTGCGGTTAAATGTGATGGAGCTAGATATGAGAGCCCGAGAGTGTTGCCTATGCTCAATGAGAGTCGGAGTGTGTCAACCAATGGTGCAAGCGTGGGCAGGGGTCACCATTGCTCTACGGACTCTCCCTCAGAGCTTTGTGTCACTGTTTTCCGAAAATAATCGGAGAGTGTTGTTCCAAGCAACAATAGCATCCCGATCAAGACACTGAAATCCGGAGGAGTTGAGCTCCCGGATATTTCCTCGAAGGAGGTCGACAGGCTGCTGGCCAAGGGTGAGAATATTGTCGCCTGGTCCATTCGTGATCATTCCAAAGGCTACCCAGCGCGGCAACAGCCCATGCATCCTAGGCCCAGTTGTGAATGCCAACCCCGACGCCATGGACATACATCAAGCTATCGAAAGGCCATATCTAGCCTTTACAGAAGCAGTTCGTACAGTGCAGGGGTTGGTTTCGAGCATGGGAACCTCCGTTCGTTCCTTAGGTGTCGAGACTGAAGCTGCTTTTCAAATAACTCAAGTCGTTAGAGCTCCATCGTCCCGACTTCAGATTTAGGCGAAGATTACGCGCTCTTGCTCCCATTCGTGTCGGCACTCACTGCGCTTCGCTTCGTGCTCGAGGAGATGTCGCCGATGGAGTGGGTACAGGAGTGACTGCAAAGGCATCTTACAACAAGACCTTGTCGTCGTTCCATGATGCTTTTGCGGCCGTAGAGCGGACCATGATGATCCAGCACATGCTTCCTCGCTCTCCAGTGGGCGCTGTATTGTTTGTAGGGACTATGCTAGTTAGCTCTAGCCCTTTCGACTCAGAGACTACCTCACCTTGCACCGCTGCAAACTTGACACATATGCGCTCGCAGCTTTTTGATGTCAAACTCTTTCCAAACGGGGTCTCCGAATTGCGCTCAGCGAGCCACAAACGAAATGTGAAGACCGATTCCTCAGCTGCAGAGAGATCTTTGAAACAGATGCGTGTTCTAGTTGCATTTACTGGAACTCTGGGGCAGACTGAGTCATCCATTCTTTCGGCAACGGGGAAGCCCTGCAAGCGCTTCCTTGTTGATAGCGATGAAAATATGTCCTGTCAGTATGATTCCTACCGAGGAGCCAGCCACAACCCCACATAGTCCAGTAAGGAAGCCTCTAATCAATGACTGAGTTTTGTCCGTGAGCCTGTGAAAGACTCTCATCAGTCGTATTGCCTGATATTGGAGTTCTTTGTCGTCGTCTATGCCTCGTATGCATATCCAGGATGTGTTGGGCAAAGGTCGATCTGGTTGGAGGCACTCATGGCGAGCTGACAGTGTCTGCAGGGAGCGAATGCATTTTGGGATGTCTTCTCGCGCTTCCCATATGACGACGGCAATATAGAAAAGAACAAACATTTGTTGCGACAACTCGAAGGTATCAGTTGGCTGATTGAATTCCTGAATAGACTGCAAGAAGGCGGAATCCCTAAGGGCCGGATTGCCATAAAAATCTCGCTGTGACTGCAACACCCAGTTGGAGAGGCCCCTCAGTGTTGCAACAGTGAAGTTAACCTCTCCTTTCCAGGTCAAGACCTCCTCGATGCCAGCCTGGCCCGGCTGCAGATGATCCAGGTATGCTAACTGGGCTTTGCTGGTCAATACTGCAACGCCCACGTCGATATGATCAGACAGACAACCGCGGTTCCCTAGCCGTGAAAATATCTGCATCAATGCTCTGGAATGGAGGTGAATATGTGGGCTTCCTGGCGTCAGGGCTTCCAAAAGAAGCAGTAACATAACGCCATTTACAGTGTCATGCCCGTAACGCGTTTCATCGTTTGAAATAACGCGGTTAAGACAACGAATCAAATTAACCTTCCATTTGATAGTCTGGTTGCTTAGACTGGTGCCGCGGCTTTTGTCAAGGTATACGCTGGCTATTAGGAGGGTAGCACAAGCTCGGGTTTTGGGATTGTAGTGGTGCCACAGTCCGACAGATCTGGAGAGGGTAGGGTTTGTAAAAGACGTGTGAAACCGCTCTTCAGTTAAGAAAGAAATGCTGAATCTGTACAGTGCCTGGTCTAATCGATCCAGCTGAATAGGAAGATTTGCGAAAGGGTCGACGTGAATCAGCTCGCGTTCGACGGCAGTTAAGAGTGATTGAGTCGGCGGACTGCTGACCAATACGTAATTTGTGTCTGATGATGGAGGTGGTTCTAGGCTCGTGGATCGTGAAGATTCCGCCTTTACATATGCTACTTCGTTCGGAGTGGGGGAATAGGCTTGCTGGTCAGACGATGCCTTCCGTAGCGTAGGACTGCATGTATGAAGATCCACAGAACTAAGCGGCTGTTCTACCCAGCCCACAGGTGCTTTGGATCGAGTTGCAAGATTCTTTTTCAAGGCCTCATTCTTGAGTCTGCGCGAGTTGATGAAAGATTGAATGCCTCGTTTCTTCTTCTCGCGACCGTCGACGAAGAGAAAGTTCGGAGAGCCCCCATTTGATGCCATGAATGGCATTAGGCATCTACATCGTTTTGGTTCCCGCAAAACGTGGTAGTGGAGGATGCTCGAGGATCAGAAGGGCGAGCTCTCGATGACTGACAAAGGTGAAGCGGGTGAGGCTCATCGGCATCCTTATGTAGATAGGACAGTCTTGGCATTCACGTCATCGACTAGACCTAAATATCTTCCCAAACCCGTTATGTGTGTCTCTGAGTAGACATTTTCCTATCGTTCCAATCTGAGGAGGTACTGCAAGCATAAGGTGTGTGTGAGCAATCGAAATGCGCGGTGGCGGTGCGAGTCATAGATCCTTCTTCACCAGCCAAAAGCAGCTGATCTGTCACGTACTTACTAGGAATGAAATATTTGGACTCTTTGCGTTGTGGTCCGGAGTTGATTGTCGTGCTCCTTCGAACCCCCCGATCGACCTCAGTCTGGTTTGTGCTCAGATATCTTCACCCTTTCTCCGCCGTTCATTTCCGGATATTCTTTGGCCCATCATGGATTTCCTTCGAAAATCTCTTTGTTCAGCGTCAGGTGCTGGGTCTTTCATGAGATGCGATAACGCTTGGTGTGATAGCCCTCTAAACAAGGCATCGTCCATACCTGTAGACGCATGGCTGTGTCATCTCACTTTTGGGTTTGAGATCCAATTTACCATCGCGGTCGGAAAGACGCGTTCGTACGTGGACTAGCAGAGTTCACTGCAGGCATCCTCAAAAACCAGAACCTTGACGTTAATGCATCACACACCCCAACTTGGACCCTACTTATAGTGTGAGCACTTTTGATTTCTCGTCCTAGAGAGCTATGGACCCCAAATTTTCCCCAGATTTGGCGGATGCCACTTGATGAGTCAGCAAATCAATAAGTCCTACGAACTCACTGACCATTTCCCGAAGTGTATAACCAATGAAAGCCGCTCGCAGTGAACCTGCGACGGTATAGAACTCCTTTCACACGTCCATCAGTCCTTGCATTTGACAAAACGTTCCTGTTTACAGGATTGGTCCTTGGAAGAAGTCGCCCAATATCTCAGCTCACTCCAGAGCAGGCCACGCGACTGTGGGCGTGTGCCGTCGACTCCGAGTCATGCTTGATTACACGTGCATATCGGGACCGTGCACAACGAAGACATACCCCTCCAAGTACTCCAACATCTAGCTTACATAATCGTGCAGGACGTACATTACGTACAGGCCGAGGGAGGTGAGCCTGGCATAACGGTCTGTGTGGCTTGCGCTAACCCAGTATAGTTGCACCAACACCCAGAATAGGTATACAGTATACTGAGGAGTGAGTATCGTGGCATCCCTACCAGAGAGCTTGGTTACTAAGCAATGCCAGAGAAGCCTGGAAGCCTACCAGTACAGGCCCGATCAGGCCAGGCTTATGCCCTGGGCCTGGGTTGTACGGCCTGTTGAGACCATTGACTACGGCTCACTGGATGTAGTAGAGATCGGCTACTGGGTATGCTTATTGACGGCTCCAATGCATGGAGTAAAGGAGTGGGCCAGAGTTGTGGCGCCTCCGCCCTCATCCATCAAAGTGGACCAGCTTTGGACCGTGCGGTGAATGCCATGTGGGTGGGGCTCAAATGCCGCTTTATCTGCAAGAACCATCGTGATAAGGCAATTTACGAAGAGATATTGGGAAGTTGGAAAGGCGCGATTTTCAAAGTAGTCTTGATGGTGAGTGTCGAATCGGAGCTCGTTGTCAAGTCAGTGACTCCTACTTGAAAATAGGCGAACAGATCTCTTCGAGGTCTGAAGAGAGGGCATACTAAGGTTAAGGACGAGAGGGCACGTCTTGACGCATACGGACCTCTTCCTCCTGGTAGTGTTAACCATCAGTGTCAATTGCACGGCAAGTGGATGTGCATGCGATTGACATAGTTCAAAATTTTTGTATGAGTTGAAAACGATCATCATTTCATGAGACTAAGCTTGATTGCAAGCTTCATCTCAACCTGCAGATTTCTGAATCTCCTGGCTATCGTACACTGATGAAGAGAGGGAAGATCCCGATCCGTGCAGATCTTCCTCGTCAACTTTTGATGAGAACATCACTTGTGTTCCCCGAATCTCGTTCGTAATCGTCATCGAGATGATCGTGAAAATAGAAAGCAAGTAAAGAAATCGTAATGGTGCTGTTTCGTGAAATATTGCGCTCTTGGGCCTGCCAGGGCGCCTTGTCTTCGAGCCAAATCCGTAATCAAAAGCTTTGCAGATATTGACCGCAAGGTACAAAGAAAAGAAGTCATCCATCTCCTCACATGCACGCAATTATCCGCTCATTCGTCTTTCTGCCTCCTAGCTCACTCTATGTTCCATCTCTCCATCGTAGGTACCGGAGATGAAAGATTGATTGCCGCCTGTAAGTTGAACTGGCCGTTAGTGATCAAATGGATCGCTGCCGTCATGATGAAGAAGAAGAAACATAGCATCGTTTCCAGGTATTTCGTTGCATGACCAAGATTGTGTCGCGGATGTGGAAGTTGAAAGCAAGTCGTACTGGAAGGCCGGAGGCCCCCTCATACCAGTCTAGTTAGGGCAAGAAGCCTGGACGTGACCAGGTTGCTTGCACTTGTAGCAGACGCGCTCACCAGATGCCTCAGAAGGACAATCTCGAGAGAGATGACCAACTTCACCGCCTAGAGGTTTGTTAGTCGGTAGTTTGAAGAAAAGAACGATGACTTCAGAACTCACAGTTGTAGCATTTCTGGCCCTGGGTACAGTCACGAGACATGTGACCGAATCCGCCGCAGGTGTAGCATGTCTGGCCGCCGGCGCCACCTCCTCGGTTGCTGTATCCGCCTCCGTAGCCTCCTCCACCACCATATCCACCGCCCCCGCTCTGGGTGCAGTTGCGTGCAATGTGACCGACCTGGCCGCACTTGTAACATTCTTGACCGCCGCCGCCGCCACTGGAGTAGCCGCCGCCACCAGAATAGCCACCACCTCCACGACCACCGCCCCATCCACCGCCACCACCGCTCTGGCCAGATTCTTGGTTGGGGCATTCACGAGAAACATGGCCTTCTTGACCACATCGGTAGCAGGATTTCGGTTTGGCAGCAGCTGTGCATTCACGAGAGACGTGACCTTCACCGCCACAGTTGTAGCAGATTGGGTTGCCTTTCTTGGGGCAGTCACGAGCTTGATGAGAAGTGTCGCCGCCTAGGAAGAGACACATTAGCATACGAAAAGGCTTCAGTTTGTTGTAAGGAGGACCAGGTTGGGGGTTCGAACTGATTTGAACAAGATTGTCGCCGAGAGACCCAAGTGAGGAGAAGAAAATGACCTCACAGGTTGAGCTGGCAAGCAGCAGAATATATCCAAATGGAGAGAATGTGGTACAGATTCTGTCTTGGCAGAACATACGGTCTCGACTAGTGGATTGGATGTGTAGGCAAGTAACAGGGATCAACTTACAGGTAAAGCAGCCGCGGGCACCGCCGCCGCCAGATTGATAGTCCATGTTGACCAGCTATGTTAGGTGAGAGGAGTTGAAGCTGTATGAGCTGCGGTTAGCTTCGCTGCGCAACTTAAACGAGCTCAAAACATTGGCGGGGAAGCTACTAGTGTCAGGTTTGCCATACCGATGAACTGCGAAGTAGGTGAAGGTGATCTCTGTAAACCGAGCAGCTCTTAATGCTCAAGACAAAAAGAGGCACTGTTGAAAAGGTGTAATGGTTGATAGGTCGAAGAGTCTGAGGTGGGAGGTGGGATGAGGAGAGGAAACGAAAGATACGTAGTGGCAAGCTGTGTTTCGGAACTTGAACTGAGATTTTCCTCGTTCTGTGGATCAAAATTGCTGGGTACGGGGGTACTCTTGCCGGAAAATTTCACCGCCTGGACCTATGCATCCACGGTGTCCAAGGCAATTCGCCGTATGGTCGAGCCGAACCGTGGGTGGGGTTTAACCGTTGGAAAATACATCAGTGGCGTTCGCTAGCCCGCGTCAATCACAGTGCTGGGGCCTTTAGTCTTTGGATTAGACCGCGGTCTGACCACGCGAAGCGAAGGACTTAGATAACGTCTATTAACGTCTAGTCTGAAAGGGATGATGGGTCGCCCAATTCCCCCTTTAAATGGTGGCTTACGACGCGACCCCACTTTACGTTGCTTACTTTCCTATAAGGCTAGGTGAAATCATAGCAGGACAATATCTGCCTCCTGCATCTTTCTCCAAGTACCACAACCTGTTCATCATCAAATCCAACCCAACTTCTTGTGAGAGCAAGCTCTCTTTGCATATCATGGAATGCTAGGCCGATTCCATCACCACGCCTGGCAATGGCTCCTACCACAACTCCCAGATCTTGCTTCTCAGGGTTAATGCAGATGCTGGGTTTTCTGCTGGAGGTGGATGTGATCACGTCCTCAAGTTCCCATACCCGAATTTCGCTTCCCAATTTGCTGACCGACACCGCCTTCCCACGGCCACTTACTTCAGCCCCAGATATTGAAGATGTGTGGCCCCAAAGTCGACGACCGGCAGTGATCGTCAGCTTTTCTGTATCGGAAATGACCAAGTATAGCATTAGTGTGTTGTCTGGAAGAGAAGCCAGCATGTAAGGATGCGAATAGGATAGTGAGCTTGGTCGTGCCATCAACTGTGGATGTAATGCAAAGGGCTGGGATGCGGCAGACCGGGCGAGGACAGAGCAATGCTGATCTTTGATAGATTGAAAGCTGGTAGATCCTATTTCAACTGTAGAGGCCAGGCGGGATCCAACACTCCCACCTTCTTTTGTCAGTCGAAGTTCTTGTAGTCCGACAGCCCATCCTAGATTCAGCCGCGAAAAGGCATAAGCTATGCAAGCCACGATGCCGATGGAAGAGGTACGTATCGATAGGGACAGCGGCGTGTAAGCCATGTCGGATTTCAGTGAAGCCAGTAATTGGGGATGTTCGAAAGTATCTTGAGTCATTATTGCTGACTTTTGGGAGAACTGATAAAGGGAAAGTATCTTGTCGTGCGACATTGTCAGGACATATGGCCAGGCCGTTGCAATGGCGGTGATTGCACCATTTGATGATGGTGCGTGTGAATATTTGAACTCAAATGAACCCGAGGCACGGTCGAATGTATAGAGGTGAAATGACCCATCTTCGAGACCAACCGATAGCTGACATCGATCTGCTCTCTCCAAAGACACGTCCAGCCCGAGAGACGTTGGGACAGCCTTCTGGTTGGACAACAAGGTCAGAGGCTGTATTGCAAGAGGGCATAATTGCGATCTGGCAGTCCACGCACGAAGGCCAGTCTGTGCGTCCAGTGTGTAGATAATACCCTGGTGAAATTTGACAAGGAGCGGAGGTACGAGAGGCTCTGCTACTTCAAGTTCTCGAACTTTGCAGCTTCCTCGCCACCAGTTGTACCTCAAGCGGTATTGTCGCTTCCAATCTGTATCCATACCCTGTTGTATGAGATGGCCATGATCTAGCCATTTTGCGAGTTTTGATGAATAATGCAGAGCATTTGATGAAGATTCTGTCTCTTTGAGACCCGGGATTCGCAACACGCGCGGTCGGACCCAGCGGGCGTAGTATTTCTGTTTCCAGAGCTCGGAGTCACCAGCAAGGCGTCGCAATCGACTCGAGACCCTATTCGGTGTCAGTCAGGCTGATAGTGAGGGGAGAAGAAGTGATGAACCTTTGCGCAACAACAAGATCTTCGATCGACAGATAGGTGAGGATCTTGAGGATGAGCTCATCACTCAGTATACTGAGCTCTAACTGAGAGAAGCTTTCGCTACGAATCCTCTTTGAAAGGCACTTCTGTTCATCGTCCCCAGGCCTTTTTCTTTTTGTCATGGTCGCAGTCGGGATTCTGTGAAATCGCCGAAGTCGCCTCCTGGAGTTTGGGCAAAGCCCATAGAGAGAGACTTTATCGATAAGGCCCCCACAAAGACGCTAGACCCCAAAACGCGTGTGGCGCGTCTGCGAAAATATTGTAATTCACGACGTACCTATCATATTCGCCCTCCGAAGACTCCCCGATGGATGAGCTGGAAGATCAACAGAGGCTCATCGATGCAACCGTATCTAAAGCTTTCGGAGTGGTGCGAAGTCAGCTCCATGTCCAGCTGGAAGAATCCCATGTACTGAGACGGGAGCTGGAGAAGCGGAGTGAAGAGCTGCTTCGATTGCAACAGAAGCTATCTAATCTCAATGCAGTGCGGCTAGAAAATGAGCAGCTGAGAGAAGAGCTGGAGGATTTGCGACGTCAACATGCGCCTGCAACACCACAACGGAAATATGACGAACTTGAGCACGAACGTGATGCGTTAATGCGAGACAACCAACTCAAGCAGAAGACAATAGACAGCCTTCGAGCTATGGTTAATTACGAGAAAACCAAGTCAAAGGATTGGTGGCGTCACTCCAAGGCCTCTCCTTCCTCACTTTCGAGACGGCAAAGCACCCCCCAACTGCGAAATGAAGCTGTTACAGCATGCCACACCGTTCCTGTCCTAGGTGGTGTACCAGCAATGTCAAATCAGGCGCTATTACCAAAACTGGTGTCACCACTTAAAGAGATATCAACCGACGCAAAGTCTTCGGTATCCTTGGCTCAAACGGGCACTGAAATGCAGCCCAGCTTGTTGCCTGCTAAGGACTCCGTCGATGGAGACGTTCTCCCGCCTTTATTGGCCACAGGCAGAACCCAAGGCCTTGGTGGTCCTACGTCATTTCCAGACTTCGACGACACCTACTCGCATGGAGATTCTTCTTCAGAGCTTCTGCCTACAATGAGTTCACAACCTCAATCCAGTCCAGGCGTGCGGAGATCGGATGGACCAACATTACTGCATGAATGCTCTGATCAGTCTGCCACAGGGAATTTCCCTTCTGATTCAACTGCCCCACCTTCGCAACCTTGCTTGAATCAAGAGTGTAATCAAGAAAAGCTGCATGATGACCTATCTCCTGAATCACTGGAGGTAGTGAGCGCACGCCCTGTGGGACGAAAATCGGGCAAATACAATGTCTCGACGCCCAATGTTAAGCTTGCAAGCGGACCGGCTGGCCATGCAGAAGAGCCAATAACGATAAAGAGCGAGCCAGAGGAAAGCTTTCAAACTGCTGCAATCAACACTTCTGGCTTGAAGCCTACTTGCAACGAGAGTTTAGGAAGAAAATCTTTTGATTCCCCGAAACGGACTCAAAGTCCGCAGATATTACCAGCTCATCGTGCAAGCCCGGTACTGCAGATCACTGATGAAGTGATTGTGTCGGACGACAACAATTTCAATGGGCAGCCTGCTAAGTCTCTGTCTGCTCGGAAAGATGAGAACTTGAGACTATCTTCAGGCCTTTCCCAACCAAGGCCACTGCAGGAAATCAAAAATTACGAACGAGTACTTCCAGGAACCATTAAGAGTTCAGAGCCACCTGCCAAGAAGCGTAGGTCGAACGACAGTCGAAGAGCAGCCGTAATACGAGTCGTTGCGGAGGACGGTGAAGACCACAACCGGAGCCGTAAAAATTCACCTGGGAAACTTGCCAGGCACGCATCTCCTGCTCGAAGCAACACTTCTGCGTATCGGCGCCTTGGAAATCTCCTTGAAGGGCCGTCACCAGCGAAGCCTGTTCTAGGGAAACCTTCGCCACGGACCATTAACCTCATGGACGGACATCTGCTAAATGCAGCAGCTTCTGCGAGCAGTACAATGAAGGATCGACTCGATAACACGCGTCTCATAAGCGACAAAAGTTTGGAATGGTACGATTCTGCAGAGGCTTTGCTCCATTCTGTCGGCTCACAAAGTCGTATACTACCTGAGAAGAAACCCCCGCCAACACCGCTAGACGGTCACACAACTCTGAAAGCTCAGCATGAGTCACGTCGTTCATCCCTCCCGCGGAAGCGCAGGCCGCAGGATGGACCAGAAAATGAAGAGCCATTTCGTTCAAGGCCCCTTCACCAGCTCGACCTAGGTCACTTCAAGGTCAATCCTAAAGCAAATGCTGGATCTGATTATGCATACACAGACGTCATCAGAAACCGTGATCAACGCAAATGTTTACCCGGTTGCACTCGTCCTGAATGCTGTGGCAGCAAATTCCGTGCTCTCGCAGGATCCCTGCCCAAGCTCGCAACCAATGGAACACGGTTCCTTGAATCTGATCCATCGGATGATGCCAGCTCGCAGCAATCTGATAATGACCTCCTTGTTAACTTTTTAGGTCCTGGCTCTGAGGAGAAGATCCGGACTCTCACGTCAGTAGCGCGGGAAAACCTTCTGACGGAAGCGAAGACGAAGATTGCAGCGGACAGGTACGGTAAAATGCATCGGCACGCACACGAGAGGCCTAAGAGTCCGCCTGGTTTTTGGAGGACGGGAATGCCAGGCACGCAGGAGGAGGTTGTCGATCGGCTTGATGCGAAGAAGAGGGAAAGGGAAGAGGTTGAAAAGAGGTATAGGGAGGCTTTGAAGGAAGAGGGAAGGTGGATGTTTGCTGATGAGTGATGTATTTGAGATCAGAGCAGTAGATTTGTACGGAGCAAAACCAATTCCGCGGAAATTGTAGACTAAAGAATCAAATATGTCAACCTGCTCATACGCTGATCCTGGGATACCTAACTCTAGATTCCTACTTAGGAACGCAATGGCGGATAATTCTCCTTGTAGCCGACTCTTAAGTTGAGTCTACCTGAACTGTTCGTGCCACAGCGATCGTCATTGATGTACCTACCACACGGTCATTCTCGTACTGCTGGTCACCCAAAAATTGGAGGTAGCGAATGGATTATTGAGGAGGCGTCGTATGTCGAACGCGAGTCGGAAGATAAAGCTTCCCTAAGCCACGGACCCTCTCATTCAGAGCCTGGATAAGGCTTGGTCCAGCGCTCCCCGTTCTTGCGATTGTGGTGTTATATGGTCAAGTTCAATGGCTTGCGGCTTGGATTCATGACCACATTGACTGCATTTTTCTATTTTGCTCGGCTATAGTAGGCCGGCATTCTGCCAGCCAAACACGCATTCTAAGGAGAAGAATTTGCAAAAGAAATGTAGGTGGAGGTGGGAAATGAGCCGTTAGAGTGATACAGGTCACCTAGACACTTATCTACAAGGCGACATCTAAAGTCTTGCAGCGCCCTTCTTCTGTTCCTCCTTCGCCTGATCCCTTAAGAACCTCCTTAAGATCTTCCCGCTCGGATTTTTGGGTATCGCATCAATAACATGAACGCCTCCCGTCAGTCTCTTATGCCTTGCCACGTTCTTCGCCAACCACGCCGCGATCTCACTTGGCTTTGTTGCCTTTGACTTACCGTCTGGCTGTAGCACGATGTACGCTCGAGGATTCTCATCTCCATCCGGCGTCGGCACACCTATCACTGCAGCATCTGCGATGGCGGGGTGCTCGAGCAGAAGTGCTTCGAGCTCCGCCGGAGCGACCTGGTTGCCTTTGACCTTGATGAGCTCCTTCCTGCGGTCGACGATATAGAATTTGCCCTCTTCATCCACATAGGCAATGTCACCGGTCTTGAGCCAGCCATCTGGTGTAAGCGTCTCTTTTGTGGCTTCGGGCTTGTTCCAGTAGCCTTTCATTATGTTTGGCGCACGTACCCACAGCTCGCCGCGGGCATCTGGGCCGCGTGCAGTGATTTCTCTTGAGCCGTCTTCTGCCATGATCATCGCTTCGCAGTTTGCATTGAGTTCGCCCACAGAGGAGGAAAGAGATATATCTCTGGAGTCCCATCCAAGGACGGCGCAAGTCGTTCTGCATCATAATATACAGAGTTAGCTACGGTACCACTTCGAAAACAGAGAATGAGATGAGATGGGGACGCTCAAGCTTACTCAGTCATGCCCCAAGCTTGTTTCATATTCAAGTCCTTGTCCGGCCACAGCTTTTCCACTTGGGCACATACTTCCCTTGAGAGAGGTGCGGCTCCGGAACCAATGAACTCCACTGAACTCAAATCGTAGTTCTTAACCAAAGGACTCTTCGAGAGGGCGACGGCAATTGGGGGTACCATGGTGAAGTCCGTGATTCTGTACTTCTGAATATACTCCAGCACTTTCAGGAAATCGAACTTTGGCATAATCCACACCGGCACGCCTCTTGTAAAGGCCGAGACAAGAAAGATCGCTTGCGCCATAGCGTGATACATGGGAAGGAAGCATAGCCATTTCGCTCTAGCATTCTTAATTTCGTATTCTGGGTGTACCTCAGCTTGAAGTATGAACTGTACAGTGTTGGCAATGTAGTTGCGATGGCTGATTTCGACACCTTTAGGTACGCCGGTAGTGCCACTTGAGTAGTTAAGGGCGAGCGTGGTATTCGAAGCATCTCCTCTTAGGTCATCCCAGGCAAAAGATGCCGCGTCCTCCGCCGAGGCAAGTAGAGTACTCCAATGCTGGCAGCCTTTCTGGGGAGGGATCCTTGTTGTAGACCCGAAATTGTTATGATTGAAGACAAAGACTTTGTCCAGAGACATGCCTATCATCCTCGCAGCCTCAATACCTGTGTCCAGCGACGCGTCCGCACAGAACAGGTATGTAGCACCACTATCCTTCAGTTGGTATGCCAGTTCTCTTGATACATAGCTCGGGTTCGCGCCTGTGAAAATGCCTCCACCGCACAGAGTGCCAAAGAAGACTACTGGGAAGAATATGTTGTTGCCACTGAAGAGGAGGATACGGTCTCCTTTCCTGAAATGCTTCGACCTCTGCAGGCCTAATCCAAACCGCTGGCACCATAATCGAAAGTCGGCGCGTGTGAAGTAGAGAGTATCTGGATGATCCGCGTCAAGGTAGCAACGTTTCGTGTCGGAGAGCGGCGCGGTGGGAGATTTGAAGATGAATGTAGGAAGGGAGCATTGGGGAATATCGAGGGTCCATCGTGATTTCAGAGGCATGGCGACGTGAGGTGAAGGTTAGTTCCTGCTGGTCGAGAGCTCCTGTATACGCAAGCGAAGGTGTGGCTCGACGATTCGGAGCGCAGTCGAAGGTGCCTCTTCAGATCTACTATCTGAGGTTTGGAGGTGAGGATATGGTGTCAATGAATTGTAAGTTTCATTGTCATAATGGATTAAAGGAAACACAGTAAAGAAATTGGCCGAGCGAGGTCACGCGGAATGGAGGTACGAAGCCCATTCTCGCAGCTGACTTACCTTCGTGATATGCACTAACGTCAAGTCAAAGGCCCAAGGGGAACCTCGGTTGAAGAAAGTAGCTTGCGAAAGAACAGGCTGGGGAAGTGGAGCAAAGCGTTTTTTCCTATCTCGCCTATCTCAAATGTACGTAACCGACCTTAACTAACTAGTTAGCCTCTCGGTAACTCGGCACAAGCGGGGCAAGGGCACGCCCACACCGCATGCCACTCAACGCCCTACTACGATGTCGTATATCCTGGTGGCATATAATAGTTGTGGGAAGCAATGCAATGGGTCATTCCTGTACATGGGATCAAGAAATTGCATTGGGATCCATATGGACTATAGGTATGGCTATGGTACTGCCCACATGTTGGATCCAACCACCTATAAGGTGATCCCCTAGGGCTCTCCTTTCTTACTTGTAGTGCTTACGCGTAGCGACAAAATTCAGGGCCCTTCCACGTGTCTTCGTGTTGCCAGATTCTTCCAGCCTTAGGGGCACTCTTAACTAACCGCAAAGCCTTGCAACCAGCCTTTATTCTTCGATGGAGGCCTAACCATGTCTGGCTCTTACCTCTCAGTCCAGGTTATGTGGTCCAAGGACGTATGCACCTTCATTATTGCAGAGAGGTTACTTATTTCCGACAGTGTCAATTTCGTTGACCCTTAGGTCTCTATGGGCCCGAGCGTATGGTTTGGTGATCAAGGATCGAAGGTAATTCCTTTTGCAAAGGTGGCCAATTGATAGGCTTAAGAAATCACTTTCCAATTGACTCAAGGAGTATCACTGCCACTCCTTTATCAAGAATGCGTCATGCTACGGCAAGAGAGGAGGCTAGGCCTGTCCGAACTAAGAACAGCCCTCAATTGTGCTGCTGTCAGGGCCACGCCAAGCCGGAGACCGCACGGTGAGGTGGATCCGGGCTCACCGGAATAACGTTCCAGCAGCCAAAGGAAGGTTCAACTTCAGGTACACAGAATGACGCGGAAATGATACGCAACTGCGTCTTTCAACGGATCATTCGCTTGAACACTTCCTATCAGCTGCTACTTATCTACAAGGAGCACAGCGATCCAAAATGCCATTGAACAGCAGCAGGTCAGTACAACGAGCGGAGGAACAAACCGAGTTCACTATCACCATTGACTTGCAGTTTCGCTCTTGGAGCAACATATATCGTTCGATGAAGGAAATGTGGGAAGTTTGTGCTATCTACTTTGAGAAATACGAAGATGTGGCTCCACTAGCATAGGAAAAGGCAATCTCACCACCATGCCAACGAAAAAAGCGCTTTTCATTACAGTGAATGAATTCGAAATCCAACCCATATTCTCCTGCCTGCGGTGTCCGTATCCATCGTAAGGAAACCAGGGTGATGGATGGCAAAATTAACTGTAGCCATTTCGATCTCCGAAGCTGACTCGACTTGATGTACTATCCTTGCGAGTTTCCATGCTGGAGGTCTTGCTCCCTTTGCCGGCCTGAGACACCTCAGCCGTGGTGTTGGATTTCCTTAGCACCTGTCCAAGCCCGTTCCACGGCTGAACCTTGGCCTTTTCCGAGTGCCAACGTGGCGTTGATGTCATGCCATCATGCGAATCTATATTTGGTGAGGTCGTGTGGCCGCCATGATGAGCAGTGTAACCTGATGAATGTCTCTGCACCGCCGTTGGTTGTCGATCGACGGTGATCCACTCAGAGCCATTGTTGGCTGGCTTCGTTACGTCTGGAGAGTAAGGAGAGTCGTGACTGCGGTTGGTTGGGCCGCATTGCAGGTCCACGTCCTTTTTGGCGATATGGTCCTTATTGGGGACAGTGGTTTGAGACTTGAACTGACCACCGATATGCTTCAGCGATGATGCGTTGCCTCTCCCCAAGCCTGTCGGATGTCTCTGGGCCATGATTTTGGCACTCAGCTAGGATAGCCGTTGTCAGCAGAGGCCTGTTGGATTGGAATTCAAAGTCTCACCTTACTTCTGTTATATGTGCTACGATTAGAGACCTTGGTCGGCAGTAGGAAGTGGTACCTGGCTTACTGTCTTGATTTGAAGTCTGTAAGTAGTGACGGATGGAGGTCTACTCTGGTACTTATACCAACAACTGCAAGAACTCGACATCCGTGCTCACCACGTTTGTTCAACCCGCCAAGCACAATTTCATTGTCTAAATGGGGGCCAATCTTGGTGATGTGCAAATTTCAATCCGGCATGATCTTTTGAACAGTCCGTGACTGTGGACCCACGTCTCCTGCCCCCAACATCGGCAATTGGACGGAAATGGAGTAATGGAATCGTCTAACGAATCCAGCGGGGGGTGAATAGAGACTTTTGCCCAAATTTCATGTCCTGCACTAGGGCTCGGTCCGTTTCAAAGGTCTGAGCTTGCAATTGGGAGAAGCTGCAAGGCATCGACTGTAGCCATTCCCCCTCTACCGTGCTCATGGCCATGACCCACATGAAATTCCCGTTTCTGTGGTTGCATGCCCAAGATCTTGTCCTTGCGGGTCTCGCTCACAATTCCATTTCGCTACCGCGGCAAAGTCACCTCCGGGGAGCCGGTAAGTGAATGACAAGAGTTCACCCGAGAATACTAGAGGGTTAATAGCACACTGATACGCCATGTCCTGGTTACGGGGTGACCTCATCCAAGATTTTACTATAGTATGTGCTGGACTCACTGGCGATCAGCAAACCAGAGTTTTTCCTGACCTGAGACTCGAGAGATCGAGTAAGAGGATCATGCCAAGCAAGCCTAGCTAGCCAATAACTTAGAACCTCATGCCTTTTTCTCCTCGTGCGCCGGTGACGCATGCATTGTGGGGGTCAGAGACATCAAATTTGTCTAGTTTGATATTAGGCACTAGCCGGGACATGACATACGAGAGAATCTTATGAAACTTGTGCTTAAGTAGAGACTTCTGTAGGTGGTAGTGGAGCAAACATCTAGACCCCCATCTAGACCCTTACACGGAACTTTCGGCGTTACTTCGACCCTAGCGGATAGGATGATTCGCACCGCGACCCAAATTGCCAGGCTAGTTCAACGCCGGAGCCCAGACAATCCTATCTTCTCAACAAAAGGGGCCGCCCATCGCACGCCCTGTCCGTGCTTTTACCCAGATTAGCGAAATTTAGGTGGTCCGGCATCTTCACTTCCCCACTCTTCCTTCCGGGCAACTATTGCTGTCGCCCTCTCAGCGCCTAAGAAGGCGCCAGTAACTTGCCGTGATTAGGCTCGAACTTACCCCGTCTCAGTCTAGTGCACCTCATGGCACTTTGTGGCTACGTTTTTGACAGCGATCCGGCTACCTCCTACCAACCGTCACAAAGTTCAAAATTTCTAATGTTGAAATAAGCGCAGCGAACTACGTGATCACGCAACCTCGATCCGCGTGTGAGGATCGACGGTTGGATGACCTCACGCAGAGTACGCCGGTCGTCAACTTTCCTGCAAAACGCTGTGAGCGGTGGTGTTATCATGGGAGGGACGTTTGGGGGATCGTAGGGTGACTGGTGCACACACTAGCTGCGCGGCAACTTTGAGCAGCGAATGACAACCAGGCTCAAAGAATGTGTAGGATGTGGGACTGTGTCTAAGGTGCTGTAGTTCCCTCCGGGGTATCCTCCGACAGTTCTGGGCCGCACTTGTGTAACGGAAGGTGCATGTTCTCGGCCCAAGTACCGACGGGATGTGATTTACCACCGTAATCTGAATCTATCTCAAGATGACTTGCCTAACCTGTCTTCCTGCAGCTTTCTTATCCGAAGCCGTCCAACCAAGATGCGTATGGCTTGCAGCAGCCGCCCCGCACGTACCTCACTCGCAAGGGATGTCCTCTTGATAATTTTGACACAGACAACCAGGTCAAGAAATTATCAATGTTGATTCGCTTTGAGCTCAAATCATCTCCCATTCTCACTTAGCGCAAACAATCCTCGCGCTTCATTGAAATTGTCTTCGGCTTCCTTTACATTTGCCCCTGGGACCGACTACAAGCTGCGGACATTGGAGCCGATTACCCGCTTTGATCGGACACAGTCAAATCTTCACACTGCGTGGCATGGGATCTTCCCTCTTGACCATCTTCTGCCCAGCACCGTTCGCGCGTACTAGCTAGTACCAAAACGTGTGTTGAAATTTCAAGTGTTGTGCAGAACTTTTAGCATTTGCATCGAGAGGCTCAAGCGTCATTAACACCCAGAATGGCTTTCCCAGCTTTTCAGGCAGTCAGCACAATGGCTACTGTCTCCCCCTCTGCCGAATGTCTCGCAATCGATTACTCACACTCTCGCAGTCCTCCGCGCTGTGACGATAAGGCTCAATTGACGCTCGCGTATGTACATGAACTTCGGCGATGGTGCCCGCACCGATTCGATGGCATACAACAGCGAAGAGAGCACCCAATGCTCCCGAAGTGCCACATTGGAAATGGGAAAGGTATCGCGAGTTGCTCAAGCAACTTTACATGGGGGAAAACAAGACACTTGACCAAGTCATGGATCACATGAGTACACAATTTGGCTTCTCACCCTCGTGCGTACACAATGGACCCCTCGTTGTGTTGACAACGACTTGCCCAGCTACCATGTATGAGGACTTTCTGACAGCTCCTTTTAGTAAACGACAGTATACCCTGCAATTCAACCACTGGCACTATTACAAAAAGAGTAGTCGTCGTCGGCCACTGCCTACAGAGAGTGATCCCCTCACACCGCTATCAATACCTGATATCCCTTCCGAAAAGCCTATCCACAGCATTAAACCACGAGATATCAATCCTTCACCATCACCTGTGATCTCTAAAAGAGAAGCACAACCAGACATCCATGCGCCAATTGCAGGACAACCTTTTTCAGAGGTACACCCTTTCATCATGGAGTCTCCGGCGCAGCCGCCCCTGTCGGTTGGCACAACCCTTTCCACCGTTAACAAGCATCAATACAAGGTGCCACCACAGGGAATAGAACGCATGATAGAAGATGAAATACATTCTGATGAGCTGTCCGAAGGTCCTGCACGGCTCAACCTTTGTGTGGTCCCAGAAGACCCGAAATCAAGGCTATTATTCGCCATCGATGAGGAAGATCTGCCTAATCCTTCTTTAACCAGAGCCAGTCGGACTTCGACAGATGACTCGAGTAGCCTCGACTACGTCAACCTGTCCTCTTTTGGAAGCGGTAGCAATGAAGTCCACGCACTGATGAATGTGGAAGATTTTGGTTACGCCGCAACTTCCTATCATTCACAGGTGGGAATCGAATTCCGAAACCACGGTTGGGCTGCCAACTTCATCTTCTGAAGAATCAGTGGCCTATCTGCGGAAGCTCTATATGGCAGCATTACCGACTTCTGCTGTTCAGCACAATCCTATGCAGCCGCATTCAGGCCCTATCAATGCGTTTTCGACCGAATGATGGCACAAAAGTCCAAGTGGCCCCCGTCAACAGTTCTCCGCGCAGCCGTCGATGTGACTAAGGCTGCGACGTCGGCTCTCGACCATTCACAGCTCGACGGACTTTTGAAGAACTTCATATTCAAAAAGGGATACTTCTTGTCACCCGATTCACTCGAGGCATGCAAATTATATTCCCATCTAGGGGGTGACCTTCGAGTACGGGATGATCTCAAGGCAGCTGAGGACCTTTGCTATGTCGGACTCGGTCACCGTCATGAGTGTCGTCATCCAGATCACGCCGGGTTGCTGTCCTGATTGTAATGGTGACTGACCTTCTCCTGGTCCTGGAGGATAAGGGAGACCATGCTGCTGCAAAGGGACTGTGTGACCGCCTTCTACCAGATCTGCTTACGCACAAAAAGCTGACATTTGGAGGTGCAATTACCGAGGTATTGTCAGAACTGCTTTACTGGCGCCATGACGCAATACAATGATCTCCAACGATTCATGAGCCAAAGTCAGCAGCTGCAAGACAAATTGTCAGCCGGGATAGGAATAGTACAGCCCTTCGGCCCTTCAGGGTTTGCCGTACCACCTTAGTGGTGAAGTAAAGTCTGTCTTGACCTTCTTTCTAGGGTGATTGTCGCCTGCACCAACGATGGCTATCTCAGAGATGCCTACAGATGACACAGGGATCTACGGAAGCCTAGTTGCAGTGACTCAGGATACCTTACCTTTGAAAGGTATAAGGGCGTGTACATCTCACTGTCTAGATAGGATGATCAAGTAATTCAGCATTCTTTCTATCAGACAGATTCTAATCGTGATTGGAGACAAGGAGACTTGAGACCTCTCAGTTTCTCCACACCCCACCTTTCATCACAGCCGCAGAAGCCCAATCACAACTCCGACAAAACAGAGCAACAGCTTCAGCGGCAACTCGGCACCAACGCGTCTCGCCGCACCGAATGGGAGCTGATCAACCACCACAACACCACCCGCGGGATCCATGTACACGGTATTATTCCACCAGGAATCGGTCATGCTGACCGAGATCTGGTCGGTGTCGTTGGCCTGGTAGAAGATGGTGACGGTAGTATTGCAATTACCGGAGGTTGTCATGCGCGTGCCGGGGACGGCGACGCCGATCTCGGCGCGGCCCACGATGGTCGTGTCGACACCAAAGCCGTGGGTATCGAGCCGCAGAAGCATGTTGTTGGCATCTTGGAGAAAGACGTGAGAGCGGCCGTTAGGATTTTCCGACGCTGTGACCGAGTAGATGAGCGTTTGTGGGTGGAAGTCGCCGCTGTATTGGAAGCCTGGCGAGACAGGGGGTTGTTAGGTTTCAATTGATACGCGAGAGATTTGATCGGACTTAGGAAAGATGGGAAGCTCACCACGAGTCCAGGGAGAGGTGAGGTTGCGGTTCAAAGACCACTGTTCCAGTTGACCGTCTTCGTTGATGACGTACGCGATGAGGTTATTGTAGTAATCATTGTCACATCCGACAAAACTGGCGCCTCTGGAAAATGGGGTGTCGGGCGAGATGTGCCATTGCTGATTAGTCCATTGTGTAACCTTGACATATCCATCACTGGAGTTGTAGAATAGATATAGGTCAGACAGACTGCCGGGATCGTCGGAGGGTCTATACGGAGCGCACAACATGAAGTTCATACTCTCCGAAGTTTTCAGGCCTAGAGCTGCGAGATCACTGTCCACTGAGAATACATCATCGTCACTGACGCAACCCTGGATCATGTAGTCTTCGTCGGCGTAGATCAGGTGTTCGCTATTCTGTGTACCAATATTGTTAGAACGTCTTTGATTGAAGTAGAACAACCGATCAAAAGGAACCATCTTACATAGTCCACATATGATGCATAAGCAAAGGAAACCGCAGTCCCCACCCTAGCTTTTCCACAAACGCTGCCATCTGATTGCCATGGATCTTGACCGTAGACGTCCTGACTCAGGACTTGTATGTTGCCCTGTCCATCAGCCCAAAACATCTCTACTTCGTCGTCGGTAAAGTCAACAGCTGCGAAGCCCCCGATCTTGGTCGGCTTCGGAGTTGGAGTTGTGGTGAACGTCGTGGGATCCACTGTTGAAGTCTCAAATACTGTGAGCGTTGATATTGTGGCCTTTGTGGTGGGTTTCATGACGATGATCGTCGTCGAGTCGGTTTTTGTGATAATGTGGGAGTTCGTTACGGTGGTTGTGGAAGTTGAATTTGTTGTCGTCTCACCATGAGAGCCATTGCTATGCCAAAGTTAGCCTCGCTGAGATAAAGTGAGACATGAAGCTGATACACTTGATGAAGGGCAAATAGAATAGATGCAACGCGCTATGCTGCGAAAGGTAATATGAGAGGGAAAAGGAGCTTCAGAGAAACCTACTGGTGGTGTTCAATCCACAAGATTGGAAAGAGGATGCAAAAGATAAGTATAGCTAGAACCAAGGCTGTGAGAAGCTGACGAATTCGATTGCGCTCGGGCAGACGCTGTG
>Ga0335072_10001220_pt1 | contig 42601 bp, 35 predicted proteins | sample Lox_Sample_21_FD_206725 | JGI IMG/M metagenome (GOLD analysis project Ga0335072, IMG submission 206725) | Soil microbial communities from Loxahatchee National Wildlife Refuge, Florida, United States - Lox_Sample_2.1 | ecosystem: Environmental > Terrestrial > Soil > Wetlands | place: USA... | reverse complement strand
CGGCGCCGGCGAGGTTGTTGAGAAGGGGAAGAGAAGTTTGTATTCTATATACCTATTTCACATATAATCTACTAATATTTGACTCCCCGAGCTCTCTGTCACAATTACCACATTTGGCTATGGGCTTATCCACGGGCATGGAATAAGCCCACTACCAGGCAGGCTTTTTGCAAAAGCCCATCAAAGCCCAGGCCCGTCGACCACTGGTGACACAAGAGAACTAAAATCCGCATGTATCTGGGGTCCTGTGAAAAGGCTGCAGAAAGCGGCGCCTCTGGTGGCTGCTTTCGGGGCCCTTTCCGTCCGCCCCAAACATGTGGACCTCGCTGCTCTTTTTATGTTCTTGTACCAAGCTTTGAAGGTTTCGAGCCTTTGCGGCGCAGTGTTATTCCTGGTATTCTTCCTCCTCTTCCCCCAATCCTCTTACAAGGGACCTATTTTGGCTCCTATCCAAGCCTCAGAATCTGAACCTCAGGGGCGACCAAAGTTTCAGGGATTCATGTAACTAAACCAAGTCGCAGTCGATTGTCGTCGATGAGCCGTCCATACCTGTAGCGAACTGTCAGTGCTAGACTGGTCTTTGTCATAAGTACGGCATGCTTACTCCAGAAGCAACCGGAACATGTAAACCTGCATATCCTCCTTTCTGACAACTTTGTTCGCCCAATTCCTTCCTTCTAGCGCCAGATTCTTTGAGATTTGTTTCCCTGCGTCTTCCTGCTCGAAATACCGTAACAGCTCAGCGTACTCCCCAGTTCCAGAACTGACAGGTACATAATGCTTCCACGGAAATAGCCTTGTGGAGTGCCATTCTCTGTAGTATGCCAACTTTAAAGGTAGACTGTGGCTTTTCAGAAGTGCGTAGAAACGCCCACTCAATGCGTTGCCGTCCATGTCCAGTAGATAGCGATGCTTCCAAGAGTCTTCCTGTGGCGCATGATCATTGTAACCAAAAACACGCAGCATTTCCGCGCAGTCTGCGGCATCACACTGTTTGATCTCGGTGAATCGAACGTCGTATTGACCCGCAAATTCCGAACCGGCAACCTCTTTCGCAACCCAGGGCCGGAGGTCGAAGCCCAGGTCGAGCCTGTTCGAGTCGCGTTCAAGGACCTTGGTTGTTCCTGGTGATAGCAGTTTCGAAAGTACAGATTGGCGAAGCAGAGTCCTCCAACTTCCGCCTTGGCTGTATCCGCCACTTGTAGCACCTCGCCAATATAAATTGGGTACTTTGTCCTCCCATTGCACAGACGCATCCTCGTCGTAGACCGTTTTGTCTGCGTAGTAGTATGGAGATGGGTAGAGAATGTCGTGAAAGGTGGAGAGCTTGGAGGGGGAGAAAATAGGTACTAGGTCATGTGAGACTGCATACACGTTGGGATGGTTGAACAAGCCAATCGACTCACGCACCGACGGACTCAAACACACATCACTGAACGCTGTGACGTTGTACACGAAGTTGATACCACTGAAGGCGAACGACGTAGCACTATCGGCGGCAGCATCACCAAGGTTTCGAGCAGGAGTGTCAGCAGGGCACGACATTCGTGAATGCGACCAGGTTTGCTGGTGGTCTAGGTGGTTGAATCTCGTCTCGGACACCGGAGCATAGCTTAATCCATCATTCAAATCTTCTGGTCTTGTATAGCGATTGACTGATGTATCATGTGAAGGCTTTATAGACTGGATAGTCTCTTCTGCCATCAGATTCATACGTTCAATGTCCTCGCGCGGGATTAGGACACGAGGCTCATCATTGACATTGAAGGCAAGATCCATGTCTGGTAACCACTGTGCGAAGGGCGATATCATCTCTTGCGTCGCTGCTTTCTGAAACCCATCTTGACCTTCGCCGATGGTGTGGACGACTCCATCTCGAATGGAGGCCCCCATCAGGGTATTAGCAAAGCCGAGGGCTTCGCGAGTTCGCGCCCGGATAACCTCTGGCTTTAGTGACCAGAGGAGATGAAGGGAGTCATAAATGGTGTCGTATTCATCAATTAATTGTGTCCTCTGTCTGACAGCAAACTTGTACCATTCGTCAAAATGTGGTGGAGGAGGCATTCGATATCGTCTTTGGTATTCGGTGACAGCTTCCTGGAACGTCTTCGACTGTCTTGCATTGACCGCCTGAAATTCACTTTCGGCACGGTGGGCTAGCTGTAAGATCGGATGCTGAGGGCCGAAGTCGACAAGGTTGGAAGGGACATAGCTATCGCTTGATGTTCTATGTGCGGTGAGCAATCGTCCAGCAAGGAGCAGGCTGATGATAGCGGTCGCAGTGACAATCACCCAGAGAGTTCTTTTGGCTTTTGGCTGCCTCATAAAAGGTATGCTGTCGCCGCTTGCCTTGAGAGGTCGGTATCGCGCAGGCGGAGGCTGGGAGAAGCGACCCAACACAGCACCGCCTTGGGAGTGTAGGGAGCGTAGCTGCGTGAGACCGTTTTGCAAAGACCACATATCTCCAATATGCTTGCTAGAACACAGAAATATAACACAACATTCCTTTTTCGAAGTCGCCAGAGGTCATTGAGCCAAGAGGTTGCACGCACCAATTTTTGAATTTTCACCACTTTTTATTGATCCTTCGCTCTCAACTTCCCATAACATTATCGCAAAACCACACTTGTTATGCTTCGATAGCCTTCGCCCGACCATTTTCTTTGCACTGCATACGACATGAGCATCAATTATACTGGTCGTGATCGTATATGCCTAAAGATAGCTTGTCTGGTCACCTAGACGCCTTGCTCGGGCCCTAAAGCGAGCTGGTTACTGGATTATTTTCGCGAATATTCAAGAGTTTCTAGTTAAAGCTCTAGGCTTTGGTTTTAGCGTTCTTAGCTTGTTGAAAATTGCAGTGCAAGGAAAACAAAGGAGGCGACCCCGGGGACGGGAGGGGTTTCAATTTGCAGGTTAAGCCAGAGATATACCGCCAGCCGCGTTTCGGGCCGCATCTCAGACGGACATGAGGAGCATGCCACCAAATACTACAGGGCCTTGTGGCATCTGATTGCAAACGTGCTTCAGTGAGAGACCAGCAAACAGAAAGCTCAGCCTTGCAATCGGACACGCCAAGGCCCTGTATATTTGTCATGTACTGCTGATGGCCTTTGCGCTCGACATCTACTGTGGCACTGAGGGTGAAATTTTGTAAGTTTGGGCTCACTTGAGGGCATAAATACCTCCGGAAGTGGCTGTTGTAAAAAAGCACATTGAAGTCAATAGAGTCAAAAGTACCACCCGATACCCCATGTTTGTTTTCTTTCGGTGACCAAGCGACTACCGATGAGGCTGATTGGCTAATTGGCTGATTGCCTTTTGCCCCCAACTTCTCAACCTCGAGTAGGGCTAACGTGTCCGCATCACCACCCTCGCCCCCACAACTTTCAACACGCCAAGAAACCTTTGTCGCATTCACGTAACAGCGCTTCACAATAGGCAAAATCCGTATGAAATGACCGGACGATTGAGCGCTATCGATGTACGCAGGGTAGCATTTCCGCGATAATGATTTGTGGGAAGTTGAGGGCCAGGAATCGCCGAAAAGTAATGGAAATTGTCGCATGGACAAAACGGGGAAGCACGACATTAGCTTGCGGCACACCCCTGAAAATAAAGGGCGGCGGCGAGGCGTTCAATAATGCCTTTATCTTCTCTCGTTGGCGAGTTCCGTTCAACCGTCACACCTCCTACAACTGTACACTAACTATTCCGACATTGCCTTTTCACCATCATGTCAACGAGCACGTCTTCCGCATCGATACCATTGACGACCCTCTTCACGCCCCCAGCATCTTGTCTTTCCATCGTCACCTATGATGGCTCTTATTTCTGACAAGGCGAACTGTTTGAGACAGGCGATCCAGACTGCTATCCGACTCTCTTCTCTAGTGTCCACGAGAGTTTCTACAGCCCTGGGATCTGCCCACAAGGATGGATCAGTGCAAGTTCCGTCAGTGGTACTGGAGCTTTGGTTACCAATACAGCTGAGTCCAATGCCCTATGTTGTCCAGCGTAAGAAGCACATGCAAAGCGCAAGATCGCGAGAGCCTATACCACCAAGATCTGCAGCCAGCTAATCGAATTGTTTTCCAGTGGGTACTTCGTTGTGAATCCAAGCAACGGCTCAAATCCAACCGGCAACACCCTGTTCTGTGAGAGCGTTCTTCATGGCATCCTAACTAACGTCTACTCGACCTCAACTCTTGCCGTAGGACCGCTACCGAACGATCCCACGACGACGACTGTCAACATTGCCACGGTAACAGCAAGCCCTACAGCATGGGCCGAATTGCTTCAAGTCCGGTGGCAAGCGACGGATACCGAAATCCTCCAGCTACTCTCTTCGCAAGCAGAAGCCTCCAGCTCCAGCTCCAGCTCCAGCTCCAGCTCCAGCTCCAGCTCCAGCTCCACTAGTTCATTGACTACAAGCTCTTCATTCCGTAGCATGTCTGCAGCTACAACTGCGTCTCCTTCCCCCACCAACTCCAACGTCGCCAGCGCCATATCGCCGGGAGCCAAAATCGCCATTGGCATCGCCGTGCCTCTAGTGATCCTTCCGCTCCTTCTCGGCGCATTCATTGTCTGGAGGCGCAAGAAGAGGAGCGCCCGCCACATACCCCCGCAAAGTCCACCGGCCGACGCCCGATATGTTCCAGACATACAGGAGCTCGATTCGCGATACAACCAGAGAGGTCTAGACCCACGCAAGCTACCGGTGTCGGTCAGCCATCTCAGGGGCTCGAGTCCTGCATATTCGGGCAATGTGGAACTCCCCGGGTAGGCGACATAGAGATGGCCGTCCTTTCCGACCGATGTAATTTAGATATGGGGTGCAGAAGGCATGAGCCCTTTTTTTGTGAGGGGGACTTATAACGGATCTCTGGCGCAAGCCTTTATGATAACGTAGTATTGGTTGTGGTAGATCGTGGAGAATGGGATACTAAGTTTGGTACGTCAATTGAATGTGGCACAGGAAGCGCCGAGACATGCTCATAGCTTCCGTATGTTGCATTGCAAATCAAGTGTTATCCTTGGTCCATTCACGAACTTGTGTCTCCGTCGGCTTCCATCCATGACGGCACTTCAGAGTTTGCGTAATGCTAGAAGTGGACAACCGCATGACGTCTGACAGGTCTTCAACTAGAGATTCTGCGAAAGGTGGTTAGCCACTTGGTAAGCTTCCCATTCCGGCTAGCCTGTACCTTCTGTATGATGGTTCGTAGTTGTAGTGATATTAGAATGCAATGTGAGCGACCTCACGTACAAAATCGTAATAATTCGAGTGCGGAAAGATCAATTAGATCTGGTTGCTCCATTTCCTAGACGGCCTGGGTGACATCTTTACGGAAGGGCTAGTAGCACGCGCTACAGGTAAGACTATTGACGAGTCGCAGGGGAAATGCAGAGGATTCGGCTACCCGCCGCATGCAACCAAAGCAGAGGACAAGAAGGGCGCACGGCCAGAGTAACGATTACACCTGCGTATAGCAGGCAGCCATACGTTACCCACCTTGGGCCACTCTCCTCTCAGTCGAAATCGCGAGTTGTAAAGGAGGAGGCGATCAACCTACATGCTTGGCGGTTAATTAAAACCTCTTCGGCAGAGGGTGAAAGCGGTCACAGGGCCGCTAGATCGCACCGCGAAATTCACGAGTAGATTAATAACTGATTGTAACAGAAAATTCTCTTCGCTGGATATCTTATTTAGTTGGATGCTTTGATCTATGGCTCTCTAAGCCTCTTGGGTTCACATGATCCTATAGAGCCAAAGCAAATGTGATAAGATTGGCTCACCCCATCCCCCCTTGACCAAGGTGAGCCGAGGGTGAGTCTCGCCCAAGGCTCACCCAGGCTCACGCGGCTCAGGGCGGCGTCACCCTAGAACCGGAGCAGGGTGGGCTCGGGCGAATTTTTGTTATCTTGGCGAGCAATAAATCACGAACAGCTTGACCATAACAAGCTGTAGAGCTTTAGCTGCAAGATGATTAGCTGTATCCTGATTGTCTGCAATTCCCGTGACTTTGTCGATTCAGACAGGCTCTAACCTCGCTTGTTCTGGGAAGAAAATGACATGCACGGCTTCGAAGGCTTGAATAGCATCATGCGTTGGTTTCCGTCAATACCTCACTTATAGCCCACATACCTCATCTTGCTGTACTTCCTTTTGTTGTCGGTCGAGATGGATATCGGCTTTTCCGAGCGCCTTAGCAATATTATGACACTTCAGAACCTTCTCGGCGGTAACGGACCCAATGCTCACCTCGAAGCGAAGAAGCTCGAGGAATCGGCACATCAAAAAGCAAATTCCAAGGTTGATTACCGCTCATTACATCCATGGTGGAAGAACATCTAACTTGGTCGTAGGATGAGTACCAGGAATTTTGTGACGAGATCATTGCGAGCCTTCAGGTTAATGCAGCGCAATCAGCAGACATTCCAGAAATCGATGGCGAAACGAGTGCGCGACTGGATTCTAATGGACCTAGCATTGGGAGCTACAAGCATGCGACGTTTCACAAAAACGGCCAAATGTCCACAATTTACAAAGCAGAGCCATTGCAGGCTACAAATGGAAGAAGTTCGGGCTCGAACATTGTTGCACTAAAAGTGACGTCTCCGTCGTCGATGCTAGCGCCTCACAATTCCGAGAGGGAGGCCCGAATCCTTTATGAAAGTCGACATAAGTGCGTCATCCCTCTGCTCGACACGTTCTGGCAAGCAGGTGGCCAATTCATTCTCGTCTTCCCCTTCCTGGCCTATGATCTTGCGGCCTTGTTACGTGAGGATGCTCTGGACACGAGTCAAAGCTTGAAAGCTCTTCGAAGCCTGTTCGAAGCGCTTGCCCACCTGCATAGCTTTGGCATTATACACCGAGATGTCAAGCCGTCTAATATTTTGCTCCGATCGAAAGACGGACCCGTATACCTGGCAGATTTTGGTATTGCTTGGTCCCCTAACGATACGAATTCTGAACCTCCAGAGCGTAAGATCACTGACGTCGGGACGACATCGTATCGTCCGCCCGAGTTACTGTTTGGCCACAAGGCGTACGATACTTCACTCGACATATGGGCGGCCGGATGTGTTGCTGCCGAGATTATGCGGGCCGGTCACCAACCTCTCTTTGATGCTGGTGAGTTGGGCAGCGAGTTGGCGCTGATCAAGTCAATGTTCTCGACGCTCGGAACTCCGAACGAAACAAGTTGGCCTGTAAGTCAAAGCCCCATTCATGGTGGGCATCATTGTGGTTGAGTGCCGCGCTGACATCGACCAGTCAGCGAGAAAGTACCCAGACTGGGGCAAAATGCGGTTTTACGAGTACCCCGCCAAAGAATGGACAAGAATCTTGGGCGGCGTTTCCGCAGAAGTGATCGATTTTGTGAGAAAAACTGTGTGTTACGAGAGTACACAGCGTCTGACAGCAGATCAGGTAAGTCGGGAACATGTTTGACAGCTGCAATGTTTGTTGATGACCACAGGCTTTGAGGCACGTTCTCCTTCGAGGGGCCTGAAATCAAATGACTGTTGTTCCCACGGCATTTCGGGAGGTAGGCGGCCGAGACCACTGATGTCACTATACTCCAATCTGTTGAGGCTGCTCCCAACACCTCCAGTTCTAAAAGTGGATCGCATGGCGATACCCTTGTCCTGGCTGTGCAGAACCGATGATGATGGCGGTTTACCAAAAAGCCGTTGCTCGTTTTGATTGCTCTCACAATAAGAGAGGCAGTATGCCGGTCTGCTCCGGGAAAAAGACGCGCGAACGTGCACTGGGAACTTGTGGATTAGACAGCATTAGTGATGTGGACCGAAAGTTCGGAATCGACGGAGTTGTAGTGAGACTAGCTTGATGATCAAGAAACAATTGGCCATGATGTCGCAAGGCTTGTAATTGAGTATCGCTTCAAAATCATGCAAGTAATCAGCGACACCCGCACACTATTTCGGCGAGGATAAAGGCGATACCGGATGTTGAGCGAGAGCCCCACTACTCGCATGATGCGACAGTGAGATTGGTGCCTATTGGCTGCTACCCCTGAAGGCGCGCAGGAGCTTGTCGGAAGCGAGGCTAACTTCCCTCCATGCGGTCAGACTCAAATCCCTGATCCCGTGATTGCTCCGGAGACGGCGCAGGTGAGTATCACTCATGCGTGGAGATAGCTTTTCGATCGGCGCTGTAATCACGTGAATAGGCATGCTGTCCCGCGTGTTTTACCGCCGTAATCTATGAGATGAGTGACAAGGTTGACAAGTTTGAAGCGTGACGGCGAAACGAATGAAGAAGCTTGGACGAGGATGCCGCGCCTTTGGATTCAGCGGACATTGAAAGAGCAATTTCGTCAGGAGGCGTCGCCAATCATACCAAACTCCTTCCAGCGTCGTGTATGCAGTGGCGCCGAATTTAGCCAGGAACAAGAAACTAGCGCGTTGGCAACGATGGCGTGCGTGCCCAATCAGGGGCGCGCGTCGCCCAGGCTCAGGTCCTGCGCAATCAATGCATCCACTCCTTCTTATTCACGTCCTAAACGTCCGCCTTTCCCTTCATCAGCGCCTACTGACCTCGCTGCTGCCTCGCCTTTCCGTATTCCTGTCCTCACCATCGCGATTGAGCGATTGTCGTCCTTCGTTTATCGACAATCACAAAGCGCAGCCACTCCTTGAACGCCAATCTTTTTCATTCACTTCTCTGGTAGGAGTGACAGTTATCCCACTTCACCTCTATGCGATTCACCATTTCCATCTTACGACGTCCTTCAACCCTAATCGTTTGATCGACCTCTGCAAAAGTCGACGATTTCTTGGGCCAGCTCACTGGAAGCAAATCATGGGCCACATATACCAGCACCACCACCATCGCCACCTTGGCAAAAGGCAGGCAGATGAGGCTGCAGGAGCAGACGCTATCGCAGCCAGACAGCTTGGAGCACCAGTTCTGGGCAGCGCGGCCTCCAGCACAGACGATAGCAGCGACGGCACCGTCCTCTCGATTGTCTATGTTACTGCTGCGCCCACCTTTACCGGGGCTATTGGTGGCTACACAACCCTCGACGTTGGTGACCCAGTTCAACAGACAACTAGCTCCTCGAAGCATCACAACTCCGCTACCTCCAGCGGTGACGACTATTTCACAACAATAAGCGAGGTGACAAGCTCTTCCACCTACCAATCTCCAACTCCGACCTCAACAGGTAGCCCTTCGACCTTCGCCACAATGACATCGGCCATGGTCGCTTCTGCGACTTCACTCGTCACATCTGCCTCTTCCACATCGTCTACGATCGCTGGTGGCGCTGTTGCTGAAGCCACAGCTAGTTCTACAGGTCAAGCTTCCGTAAGCACTGTTCAGTCAGGCATGTCTGCAGGGGGAAAGACAGGTCTGGCAATCGGCATACTTCTTGCTGTCGCGATAGTTGCTGCCGGTGTGCTCTTCTTGTACTGGAGGAAAAAGAAGGCAATCGATGAAGATGAAAAGTCACACAACGAAAAAGCTGCATTTGGTGCCGACGCTGCGCCAATGGCTGGCAGTCTTCTTAGCCCACCACCATCGATCATCACCACCACTACCACCAGCAACAACAACATCAACAACAACAACAGCAGTAGCAGCAGCAGCAGCAGGGTTGTATCTTCTGCGCCGATGCTCGACTTGCGCCCCATGAGTCGCCTCATGCCGGAGCTTATGGGGCAGCGAAAAAGCCAAGGGAATCCACTTATCACTCTCAATGTGCCTGCAAGTGCAGCCGCTGCTGATGTTAGTCGAAGCCTCACTCCACCGCAAAGTGGCAGTCCTTCAGAGCTCCCTGCCAACACGCCTAACGAGAAGGTCGAGAATCCTTTCTCTGACCCAACAAATCCTTTCGGTGATGAGGCAGTTTCTCCCCCTCTCAGTGGTCCTGCTGGCCCTGCCTCGAGCCCAAGTATGCCAGCTCCCCTGAACGTTCAGAAAGCGGGTCCACCAGCTGCTGGTGGGGCTGGTACATCTGCCGCTGCTGCCGCTGCTGCAGCAGTTGCAGGTGCAGGAGTAGCCGTTGCTGCTATTGCTGCTGCCAAACCTCCAGGAAGCCCCGCTAGCGCCCATTCCGCAACCCCATCTCAAGCAAGTGTAGGTTCAGGTGTTGGTGCAGGCCCAGGTGCTCCGCCAAACAATGTTCATCGCGTCCAACTCGACTTCAAACCCTCCATGGAGGACGAGCTCGAACTGGTATCTGGTCAGCTTGTCAGAATCCTTCATGAATATGACGACGGCTGGGTAAGTTGCGACTTCGCCAAAACCACTTGACATTGCTAACAATTATTGCAGGCGCTGTGCATTCGCCTCGACCGCTCTCAACAGGGTGTCGCTCCTCGAACTTGCCTTTCACCTCAACCGGTCAAACCTCGTCCGATGAACAATGGACCGCATCGCCCAGGCCCCAGGAACCCTCGTGGACCTCCATTCGGTCCGAACGGCCGTCCTATGACGCCAACCGGTGGTCCTCCTCGACCAATGTCTCCAGCTAGAGGTCCAGGCTCTCGACCAATGACGCCAACTGGTGGTCCTCCTCGACCAATGTCTCCAGCTCGAGGCCCAGGCTCTCGACCAATGACGCCAACTGGCGGCCCTCCTCGACCAATGTCTCCAGCTCGAGGCCCAGGCTCTCGACCAATGACGCCAACCGGTGGTCCCCTTCGACCAATGTCTCCAGCTCGAGGTCCCGGCTCTCGACCGATGACGCCTACTGGAGGCCCCGGCTATCGCTTCAACGGACCACCGCCAATGTCACCAGCAGGCAGTTCCAGAATGCGCGCCAGCTCATCAGCTGCACCTTCCTCGCGTCCAATGAGTCCTTCGTCTGCTCCCTATAACCAGACACCTCGCCCACTCTCGCCAGGGCCTATTGCAGGCACGCCCCGTGCGCTACGACCCCAACAGCAGCGAAGCATGTCTCCTGGTCCATACGGCGGAGGTGCGCAGCCTGGAAAGATGGTTGCTGCCAACCAGCGACGAAGGAGTAATTCCGCCAACGCACTCGACGTCAGAGAGCGAAGGAATACTCCTCCAGGACCAAGTCCCCTCGGCGGCGCCGCACCACCACCACCGGGCTGGGTCCCACCTCGTCGACCGATAGGCTCTAATACAGCTGCCCCGCCGTCATAAAGATAGATGTTCAACCTAAAGAAAGAACGGAGGGTCTTGGCGCGTGGACTTTCTTCACTTTCTCTCTGTCCGGCAGAAAGCCAGATTTTATCGGGTCACGATTTTTCTGGGGTGTCCGGGGTTAAGATTTCAAGGTACAGCGTTACTGGCCTTTAGAGCATTTTTCTTCTTTGCACATACCATGAGCTTCTGCCCTTTGTTCAATAATATTCGATTTCCATTCTAAGCTTGATCTTCTGAGACGGAAATTGCGAATGGCTGCTGCAAAACCAACGATCTCAGGCAACTGCAGGGGCGGACAGCTCCTATTGAGCACGCGCCCCAGATGTGTGCCGGAACGAAATAAGAAATCCATACTTTAAACATCCCGCTTGTTGATAATTGTCAATGGTTTCTTGCAGAGCTGTCCCTCGCAGTAGCGGCCATGCCTTGAATTTTCGCACTTAGAGTGCCAACATCGTCGGAGCTTGATTGGATGCCTAGCAGAGTTCCTCATTACGTAGCTACCATACGTCATGCCCTTTCACATGGCGGCATTCAAATATTCACGATTAATTCCTGGTTGCCGGTTTTCTGTTATCTTCCTTTGACGTCGCAAAAAGCGTGGTGGCTCTGAGATCACTGAAGCAACGTTAGTTTACCTAGTCGCAAGTTTTGTGTACGTCAACGAGGTGCTCTGCAATCAACGCAATCACTGGAAAAATGGTAGTTTCATCAACCGTAAGTCGAAAACCAACGGTCCCCTCTTTCTGGTTAATGGCCAACCCGAATTTGCTGGTCTTTTTTTTTTTTCACTTGTCCCCGTGTGCGATACCTGCGGTTTTGGCTACCTATTTGAGCCCCTTCTCGCACTTGCGCTCTCTCCGATGCGTTCCGCTTTACACTGACACAATCAATCCTAGTCCGATGTTCTACTCTATTTCCTCGCCATCTTTCTCCCTCCCCTCGCCGTATTCCTCAAGAAGGGCTGCGACTCCAACTTCATCATCAACATCTTGCTATGTTTCCTGGGTTGGATTCCGGGCGTCATACGTGAGTGCTCTCCAAATATGAAGCAAAGCATTTCTAGCTTTTTGTGGGCGATCTTGCTATAACACTGGGGGCTGGGCCTCACGGCAACCAAGACAACGTAATAGTGGTCAAAGCCAAGCGCCGCGCTGGGGCCTAGGGTTGTTGGGGGTCCAGGGTCGCAACAACTATGGGCTGCGGCGGAGACGCTGGCGCCTCTGAGCGGGACTTCATGGAAATCACAAAGTCAGGAATTTGAATTAGAACGTGATGCTAACGTACAAGCCTACCGCAGACGCATGGTGGGTGATCTCAAGATACACCGAACCTGCAGTGGCAACGACGACATACTGAATGAGGCAAAATAACTATGGCTAAGGGTCGGAGCTTCAGTAGGCTTAGAGAGACTGCAAGTCTATAAGAGAACCGGGATAGCTAGGGTGAGGGATGGGGTTGGAGCGAACCTACGCAAGCACTGGTTGCATTGTAATGGTATCACTTTGAGAATTCAGCGAATATTTTTTGCACCGACTTTTTGTCAGAAGCTAGGCAGGGACTGTCATTGGTCAGCCGGCAAAAAACTACTTCTCTCCAGCGCGCACGCGAAAGTGGACTAGGTGCCGACGCCGTGAAGCTTAAGCAGAGATGTTTCCTAGCGCATGGGCGGACAACGCATTTCCATCCTTCTGTCTGTGCTCTGACTGACTGTCAATGCGGTGTAGAGCTGTAAGATGAATGAGTTGATACAATGGACCTCTCACGGCAAGAGTACCCTGCTTTACTGGTAAGACACCGTGCTTTCGTCATCCCCGGAGTTCGCGGCTCACCTTTTGCGACAGGCGACTTTGCAGCCCAACCAGGCCGTCAACATCCTCAATGACCGCGTCAGGCTTATAACGACTGTCAATACGAGCATCGCAGACTGGCTTCAGGTCAGTGCACATGAATGAAACCCAGCGCTGCCAAAGCCTTCTACCCGAGCTTCGAAATGCTTTTGCTGTGGTTCATTGAAGGAGCGACTAGCCCTTCTATGACTCTTACAGAGCTATCACAAGCAAAGGATGCTGACCATCACTTTGCAGGAGAGACGGAAAGTTGAAGAAGCTTATGTACAAGGCCTTCAGAAACTTGCGCGGAGGCCACAACAAGATGGCGCAGCAGCATTGGGGTGCGTACAAAGATGATGCGAGCAGAATCCGGCTGACAAGATATAGCATCTTCCAGGCGCCATGGCAGAGGATCGTGTCCGGAACCGAAAATCTAGCACAATCGCACGAGATGCTGGCGCAGAAAATTGAGACCGATGTGGAGACGCCTCTCCGACAATTCGCTACGAAGAATAGAGAGATGCAGTCCATGACAACTGTACAAGGCAACCTCGCTGCTATAGCGAAGGACTTTGAGAGCGCCCAGAAGAAAGCAGAGAAGCTGAGAGATAAGAGCGGTCGGCCGGACAGGGTTGCTAATGCCAGTTCGAGCGTTGACGATGCGAGCCAGCAATGGGAGTCACAAGCGCCATACGTGTTTGAACAACTCCAATCCCTGGATGAGGCTCGTGTGAACTTTCTCCGCGATGCACTCACACAGTTTCAGACTCATGAAGTGGACCAGGTGGAACGAAATCGCACAAGCGCCGAGTCATGCTTGAATGCACTATTGAACATTGAGACTGCGGATGAGATCAAGACCTTTGCTGCTAAGATAAGTGGAGGTACTGACAGCCGCTTACGAAGGAGAAGCTCCGCTGCAACAGGTGCGAGACCGCAGAGCGCAAGCCTGATCGCACCTCCTACTCCGCCTTCAAGAGGGTTTGAAGACAGTTCAAGCTCGCGCGCTGGGACTTCCACTGGCCAAGATAGATTGACGCCTAGTACGCTGCCGGTCCGGGACTGTCCGTTACGAGATTCCACTGACTTTTGTGTAGTCGACGAAAAATCGAAAAAGAGCTCATTTGGAGGGATCAAGCGAATTGGCACCGTCATGAGCAGGCGAAAAAGTACTGCCCCGCCTCCTCCTACTCCAGAAAAGCGGAAAGAAAAGTCTAGATTCCCATTCCGCAGAGGTGACTCCTCGAGAAGCTTTCAAGAAGTCGACTCACCCCCTCCCGCCTCTGGCCAAGGCCTCACACCAGTCCCATCCCAAGATCCAGACCCAACTAGGGTGCCGCAGCCACAATATACTCGTGGAGAGACGAATGGAGTCGCGAGTCAGGATGGTGCATCTGACGCCCCCAGGACAAATGGCAATAATTTCGCGGTTCCGCCCACCGCCCGGAATATAGATCAGCCTCTGCCCCAGGTGAGTCAGCGTAGTCTACGAGATGCAAAACCTCTAATTTTCTGGCCAGATACCTCATGAGCTCAGTGCTGCCCCTGTTTCTCCGTCTTCTCCTCAGACTGCATTTGGAAACCCTCCACCCTCAATGGACGCAATTGCTCCTGCCCAAGAAGAAGCCACGGCAGCGAATACGTAGGTATTGATACAATCAACCTCTGAACCTAAAACTTACCCGCCATAGTGAATCCGAAGAGACGCTTCGGAATCTGAAGATTCGGGATCAGCCAATCGCAGAAGACGAGACAGAGGCACAGCGGGCAATGAACGACATGGCGAGCCAGTTGCGCATGGTATGCTTTTTTGCTCTTACGGTCCCCAAATGTACAATTGCTGACATACAACAGCAAGCGCAAACTTCGGGACGCATGCCTAGCATCCGTGGGCGGAGAGACGTCCGCAATACCATGTTTGTTCCTAATTCGGTTCCCCCAGCAGATGCCAGAAACATGGCCAACATTGGAGCAACTACTGCGATCAGCACTGGAGTGGCTGCAGCGGTGGCAGGAACGGCGGATCTTGTATCTCCGATCAAGCGAGCTGAAACACCTGGAACGATACCAGAGGATCGAGCTGTGTCAGATTCAACCTCAGTCCACTCAGGCCATAGCCTGGCAGGTCTGGTACATCATCCGGAGCTTCATGAGCCGGGCCTAAATGCTTCGATTGTGGAGACAGTTAGCACATCCTTCTCCGAGGGTATCGTATCGAAGTCGTCGGTCGTGGGCGAGATTGCCCTCGCATACAACCAGACATCCGAGTTCCCGGATCTGCAGACGGACACGATTCGCATCGAGAACTTCCAGGACCTCGAAAAGGTGGCAGCAAATCCGGCGTTTGTGACAGCGGTGGTGTCGGAGAAGGGCAAAGAGCCGGCGACTGGGGAAGACAGGGCAGGAGAATATTCAGTGGCATTATCGGCGATCAAAAGACCTGCTCCCACGATTGCGCTAAAATACCAACTTCATCTGGACGAGGTGAACCTCTCGGCATACTCTCCCGTGTTGTTTACTCCAGCATGGCAGATTCAAGACAGCAAGGCGTCGGTGATTGTTGTCTATGCGATAAACCCGGCATTTTCAAAAGCATTAGCCACAACGACGCTCAAGAACGTCGTGATAACAGTCGCCTTGGACACATCGCAAGATGCAGGTAAGGCTATAAGTGCAATGATGGCACCCACTGCAGGGGCATCATTCAAGAGGAAGCAATCACTTGTGGTCTGGCGGTTCCCGGAGCTCACTGTTGATGCAGAGCAGAAGAAGCTGTTGGCTAGATTCATCACCAGTGGCCCGCCACCAAAGGCAGGGAGCGTCGAGACCAAATGGGAGCTTCCCAACATTATTGGCAGTGGGCTAGGTGTGAGTACGCTGGCGGGCGAGGCGAGTGAAGGGAGTGATCCATTTGCGGATGAGAGTGCAAGTACGGGTCAAGCGAGAAGCTGGAATAATATCCCATGTGCGAAGAAGCTGGTCAGCGGTAGATATAGCGCGTCTTGACTGAACCTTGGTTAGTAGAATCGTATATATGAAGCTCCCGACCCGGAGCTCGCATTCCACCTCTCCATGGGAAGTGGTATCTGTCCTAGCGATCAACGCAAAAGATAGATCGAGATGCGGATGCAGGCCTTCGTCCCGCATTCCAACGTGAGTCTCGTCCGTCTCAGTTGGGATATCCATGGGGAGGGTCAGCGACTGCAGGAAATCCCGCCGACTCCGGCCTTGGCGCTTGGTCCTTCCAACTAACGTCTGCTCCAGCACCACACGTAAGCTCTTACCACTCACGACACTTATAGAAGGGCAGTATTTAACCTTAAGAGCCCTACAAGAGTGCAGTAAGTCATAGTCAGCCTTGTGTCTGCTTGCGGCGTCCAAATTCATGCAAGATCGCCACGCTGAATCGGTGCCTCACCTAGCGCCAAACAGCCCTGAACAGCCCTGCACGGCCCACGTAAAATCACAGCCGTGTAATATACTTACAGTGGCTGACAGATCTGTGGCTGTGCGAAGCCTTTTCGCCTGCATCTGCCCGACCCCCGCGCAATCGCTCATCACACAGCATTGGACTTATGGATAAACTCCAATCCCCACAATGAGTGAGAGCTTCGACTGGAACTACCCAGGCCTAAACTGGTCTCATTTTCACTCTCTTGCGAACCTCCTCTCGCTTCGAAATGGCGGCCAGGCCGAGCCTTCTTCGTTAGCTGATACGGTGCTCGAAGAGGACTGGGAATCCGATGACAATGGAGATGGGGATGCGCCTAGCATGGATACTAGATTCGCTCATCAAATATCAGATTCGGGGCATGGGAGGCTTAAACGAAGGTTTCTTGATTGTTTGGCTGAATTCGCGGCTAACAAGAAGGGCGGGACAGCAGTTGCTTGCTCCGCCATGAAGGAGGCTGAAGACAATGTCGTCATCTGGATTGCTCGTAATGAAGGCTTCTCGGATGTGGATAAGCCTGCGTTTGATAAATTGGGAAAGGCGCTGGGTTCGTTATCTTGCAACAGTGGTACGTCCCGTGTGACTGCTTTATTTCTGCATACTAAACTCATGCTTCCTGTCCAGCCGATCAATCTGAGATTCTCCTATGGGAAGAGATGGTCTTGTATCATCAGAACCGGATTGAACACAGCTATATTCCTAACTTGAGGGCAAGCTTCAAAGCTTACGACGCTGTCCGCAGGAGGAATGATACTAACACACCAGAAAACAGTTCAGTCTCTGATGCTGCCCTATCCGTCCTGCGGACTCTTCTCTTTGATCATAACATCAACGGTACAAGCACCCTTGAAAAGCACACGAGGCTTGTTATCGCATCGTACAACCTGCGTCGGACAAGAAACATTGAGGAGGTACTCTACAGCTCTCCAAGCGCGACTTCCAGATCGAAGAGCTTGTGGTTGGATATCTGCCAGCTCGCCCGGCTCCGAGTCGCATTCCAGAATTTCAAAGAGATTGCTCTCACACTTCCAAGCTTCGAACAAGTCACAATCATCCTGGTCCTTCGTCCTCTTGCGCCTGCAAACCCGTCTCAGCGCCCGCTCAACTTGAATCAGACCTTCGGTATCCTCCAACTTGATCTGGGTCCTGCTACAACGAAAGCCGTCTTAGGCCAGAATTGGACTGTCGCTAAGATTGAACGTGAGTTCGCAAAACGGCAGAAGCAAAAGCCGAACGTACATGCCGAGGTTCAAATGCTAATGTCTCTGAATACCAATGGATCATCCACATCGGGTTTGTTCCCGTATTTTGGATGTAGCAAGCTCAGCTGCTTCATGTGCGATCGCTTTATTCAGTCATATGGGCGATTCACGACAAGAGGGTGCCATGGACGCCTCTTCAAACCATGGACAGTGCCAAGTGTGGATCGACTTCTGCCTGGTCAGGCCGATCGGACAGCAAAGGCTCTTATATTGGTGCAAAAGGAGGTTAAGAAGAAATTGAAGGCCTCAGTCGAGGGCCATATTCGGCACGAACGAACTTCGGTTATTGGAGGAAGCAGTGTTTTAGGTGGCCGGCAGGAGGAGCGCTCACAGAGACAGTTGCAGATTGACCGGCTAAGGATGAAAGCAGAACGCGACAGAGTTGCAGAAATGTTCAGAAGGTGAGCGAGTTTCGGATATCATTAGCTTATTTTCACTTACTCTCACCGAAATATTTGTGCTAAGGGTCAAAAGGCAAACAGAGAACACGATCAGTTCAGCCAGGCGCACCTATTCGACTCCAGGAGATGAGCCGGACTGGGACTGCGATATATGTATGAGACCGACGACGAGAAGGTGCAACATTTGCAGCAAAGGCTTCTTCTGCAGCGATTCGTGCCAGGAGAAAAGATCCGGAAGCCATTTGTTCACGTGCTCTAAACGCCCGCTCACTTCCGCTGATTATCTCTGGAAGTCATTGGCGGATGATCTCATGCCTCAAGATGAGGATGTTCTTGAAGATTTCGGATTTAACAACGTCTTTGGCGGGGACGGGACTTACCTTCTGGGGGTCTACGGAGGCCTCTATCTTTCCGGCAAGTTCTCAGCGGAGGACATACATGAGTGGCGTGTTGGGGGCATCCTGGTCGATAAGATCAAGGAGTTCTATTACAGCATTCCTGAGAATTCCCGTGGGCAATACTTTCCCTGGTTTCTGAAGAATCTCTTTGTCCTGGAGCGCCCTCTGACCAAAGATGAAGCGCAACAAAAGTTGATAGCGACCTTCTACGACAAGGCCAGGCCATACTTAGATATCGAGGATCGCGACAAGACGGCTAGGGATCTAAAGCCAGAAGCTAAGGGAACTAGTTACAACTTGCTGGCGGGAATGTTACTCCGGATGAGTCCTAATCCGATTGAAAGAAACTGGTACTCTTTCGGGTTTGTAACTTGCCGCGGGCAGGGCGAAGAAAGTGTGCTTGTAGATCTCTACCAGCTCCTTCTCACCGAAAGCGACGGAAGTTTCTTCTACGAGTTCCATAACCGTCGAAGAGGTGTCATTCAGCCTGCCACGTTCACACAATTTTGGAAAGCATACGAAGCGGGAACACTTATCCAGCTCATGGATTCGAAGGGGCTGAAGGAACTACGATCCAGGCTCCCGTTCCTAGAGGGCTTTTTGTCCGTGCCGCCGGCCGGCCCCCGCCCATCCGTATGGGACCTGAAGCAGTTTCTTGAGATCAGCGATCCAATGGACCATCCGCCCATTCCATCGGTCAACGTTGACTATGGGTTTATCAACTGCCGCACTTTCGAGGAAACTTGCATACTGATGGAAATTTACGGAAAGGTTCTGAAGACCGCGAATCCACTGGAACTCCACCAGGCGTGTGTGGCTGGTGATTTGTTTCAATTTGCAAGTGGTTATGTCCGGATGGAGGAGCGGTGGAGGTCGTTGATGAGGAATTTTTATCCTTTGAAAGAAGTGGTGGAGTCGGAGCTGGGGCCAGAGCTGAGGTCAGAGGTAGGGTCAGAGGCGGATGAAGATTCTGCGGGTTTGCCGTCGCTATTGTCGAGACTTTGGGGGTTCATTGGTGGATTTGCTAATTAATAGCGTGCTAGGTAGATGCGACTGCAGGCCAGAAGTGGTCGTGCAGGTAGTTCAACTCTTAAGTAGATCTAGCCCGTTCACAAGTTACATATATTAATTCTACTATTAACTAATCGTAAGACAATAAATACTACATTCTCATCAACTTAGTGTCTTCAAAACTAAGAGCAAGGTCCTTTGTCAATAGAACTGTCGTCGAGTTGCGCTAAGATTCGAAAATATGTCGATGGCTGGAGTAAAGCAGGGGTGTAAAGCTGAAGTGGGTTCAGATGCTGTAAACGGAACGATCGACACCATGACCAACGTCGCTGTATTTTTCTTGCTGCTGGCTAAACTTCTAAGGACAAATATCTAAAGAACAATAAATTGCTGATCGTGACTTCAAATATTTACGAGGGAGGGAGTTGCGATGCCTAGAGAGCGGATGCCATCTCGGCACGGCGGTCTTTCTCCCATCTGCCTCATGCGAGAGGTCATCTAACTATCCCCTTTGTTGCCACGCCTCATCCATTCAATCATACAAAAGGGCGAGCGTCGTCTTTATCCGGTGCCGGAATGCCGTGAAGATGCGGGGAGCAATGAAAAGTGTTTGCCAGTCTTACAGATTATAAGGCCGAATATCCTGCTTCGCCTGCCCCTGTCATCCCGCTTACTGCAGGAAGCCGGCAATAACCGAGCATGATGACGGGTGTCACTCGTCCAAGTTGTTCGCATCTGCCTCTGATCCCAGCGGACTAGGGCTCCGTCTGACTTTCTGGTATCCACTACATTAGAAATGTTGGTTGTTTTCCAAACCGGTGCTGCAGTCAGATGCTTTGGCGTCTCTGCTTTCGAGGACCCGCCCTTAAAGCCGCCCTTAAAACTACCCTTAAAAGCACCCTTTCCTCCATTTTCATAACTGAACTGTCCGTGGCTTGCATTGCCTTTCTTACTTCTGTTTTCTCTGTTTAGTTGCATTTCAGCCTTTGGAAATGGCCGAACACATTGATCTGGCAGAGTATCTTTTCCGACGCCTATACCAAGTTGGCGTCCGTGGCATCCACGGTGTCCCGGGAGACTACAACCTAACGGCACTCGACTATGTAGCCCCTGCTGGCCTGGAATGGGTGGGAAACTGCAATGAGCTCAACGCCGGTTACGCAGCCGACGGCTATGCGCGGGTCAAAGGAATCGGGGCCGTTGTCACCGCCTTCGGCGTCGGCGAGCTCTCTGCCATCAACGCCATAGGCGGAGCATACGCCGAAATGGCTCCCGTGGTCCATATCGTCGGCACACCTTCAACCTCGATTCAAAACAGTGGCGCCTGCATGCACCACTCTCTTGGCGATGGCAATTTCCGCATCTTCGCTGAAATGGCCGCCAAAGTCACCGTGGCGCAAGCGAGTCTGACATCTGCACACACCGCCCCAAGCGAGATCGACCGTGTCCTTCGCCAGTGTCTCCTGCAGTCCCGACCCGTCTACGTCGAGCTCCCAACAGACCTTGTCAGCGCAAAGATCCCTGCCTCTCTGCTCTCTACGCCAATCTCGACCTCCATCCCGCCCAACGACGAAGGATTCGAAGACGCAGAAGTCGACCTCATCATCTCCAAAATTTACGCCGCGAAACAGCCTTTCATCATTGTCGACGGTTTCACCTCCCGCTACGGACCCGGCGTCGCCGCCCTGGCCAACGAGCTTGTCCGCGTGACTGGCTTCCCCTGCTCAACCACTCCCTTCGGAAAAGGCATCATCGACGAAACGCTGCCAAACTTCCACGGTGTCTATGCAGGCATTGCAGGCAAGCAAGTCTACATGCCCTGGGCCCAATCATGCGACCTAGTCCTCCGCCTCGGTCCGCTAAACAGCGACGTCAACACCTTTGGCTTCACTACAATCCCTGACCCAAAAGTCACCATCACCTTCCACCGCGACAGTGTCGAAGTCGGCAGCGCGGACAACGGCGGCCATTACAAGAACCTGCACATCAAGGGCCTGCTACAGAAGATCCTCGACCGACTCGACGTGTCCCGGGTCCCGAAATTGGACCCCTACCCTGACCTCGGCTGTCCGAGACGCCAGCTCCGGGCCCTCGAAGCCACAGACCCAGAGGGTACCATTGACCAGAACACCTTCTACCAGCGCGTGAGCACCTTTTTCCGCGAGGGCGACATCGTACTAAGCGAGACCGGGACGCCGAGCGTAGGCGGACGGGACTTTGTTCTGCCGAAGCACACACAGCTGATCAACTCGAGTATCTGGTTGAGTATCGGGTATATGCTCGGTGCGACGCAGGGGGTCGCTCTCGCGCAGCGCGAACTGATTGCGGACGGCGGACGGAAGGGACGGACGATCTTGTTCGAGGGTGATGGGAGCCTGCAGATGACGGTGCAGGAGATCAGTACGATGATCCGGAACAGGTTGGACGTCACGATATTCGTCCTCAACAACGACGGCTATACCATCGAGAGGTGGATTCACGGCATGGAGGCGAGTTACAACGACGTCGCGCCGTGGCGGTATCTGAAGGCGGCGGATTTCTTTGGCGCGCCGCAGGATGACAAGGAGTACAAGATCTCCACGCACAGAGCTGCGACGTGGGGCGAGCTGGAGCGGCTTCTGGCGGACAGCGAGGTGCAGGATGGCAAGGGGTTTAAGATGATCGAGGTGATTATGACGAAGGAGGATGCGCCGGAGAGTCTCAAGAAGTTGGTCCAGACCGTGCAGAAGAGGAACAGCGGGGTGCTGGATGCAAAGGTGGAAGGGGACAAGATCACGGCGAAAGCTGCGGCTCAGTGAGTCAGTAAAAGTACAACACTCACGAATTCTCTTTTTGGGCATTGCGGACGGAATCTGTCTGGCATTTGGGTCGGCGTTGATGGGGCAATAGACTGGGTAGCGCCAAAAACATATTTTTGTGTAGGGAGGAGCGGATGTATTGAGCACTTGATGCGTGTATTCAAGTCATATTGCTGCTCTGACACATAGATATCGAGATAAGCGCTTAATCTGCTAATGCAAACTGCCTGCCCTTCGCGCTCAGATCATGGCTCTATCTCATTCTGCATAGACGTCGTACAATTCATGTGTCTTCAATCATCACTAAACTTGAGACCATGAAAAGAGACAATGGCTACTGCTTTTCGCAGGGGCATCCTCAACCAACGACGTAAAGAGATTCCTGTTTGGCATTCATGCAGTTGGTCCATGAGGAAGGAACGGGTCGTGCCTGTCGTCGTAGCCCAAAAGACAGGTGGAACCCAAAATGGCGGTGTCATGACTGCGCCTGCTTCCACCCATATAACCACGCCTCGTCCCTCGTCCCTCTTTCCTTGTCTTCTCCTTCATCTTTCTGACACAAACGTGAAGTCGACGCGCAACGCCTATGACTGCGTCATGCTAGGGAGATTCCGCAGTGTCGACTGAAGATGTTCACGCTCTTGTTGTGACCTCGAGTAACACTTCTCGTGCTGTATGGACCGAACGCCTCTGAGCTGTTTGTGCAACGCCTCTGCGTCTTCACAAGTCACTTTTCTCTTCCTAGAGGATTTTATTGGGGTCTTTTCTTTCGAGGGAGCCTTGCCTGCATGGCGAAACGCGCCGCGAATGCATCATTTAGCATGTACCACAAGCTCGGCATAAACATCGTCCGGGATTTTCCGGATGACGACCAGGGTCGTTGCTACGATTCTCTCGGCGTCAAGGGCCGGGAAGGAGCGGAGGAGTTTAGTTGGACTATCGTTGAGGTGAGGTCAATATGAGAAACACAAAAAATGATTTACGAGATAGGGACGCACCTTGGACTCGCCATGAGTGTATCTTTCAGCATCAGGAGCTGAGCCACAATGCACAAGATGTTAAGGTGCGGTCCATATGCAAAGAGAAAATCCCACAGGTGCAGCACTTCGGGTAAGGGCGGTGTGCAGGCACAGAAGGTCAAGACAGAGGAGAAGGCGTAGATCTTAGCTGGGAGGTTTTTGCTCTGGAGAAAGTTCGCAAGACTCGGATTGATGATTGCGAGACATTTGTCTACCAATGCGACGCCCTTGTGGACACCCTCCATTGCACCACGGATATAGCCGGGACACTCGCGTGTGATGAAGGTATGGAAGAGGGCGAAGGCTTCGGATTCTGAGCGTGAGGCGTATAGGAATGGTGCGGACAGGACATTCATGCCTTGAACGTAGAGGGCGGAGTCTTCCTCGTTCTTGTGGGCGTCATGGAGCTGCCAGGCCACAGAGTTCAGGACCCTGGTTATGCTTGCGTCAGTGACGCGGCGTTTGAAGAGAGTGTCAGTAGCGAGTGTACGAAAGGTATCGTTCTTGATCTTATCGTAGGCGGGTGAGCGACCGCGGTGTACGAGTTCGAGATAGTCGTTAGTGGGAAGGGCGGGGATGTTGAGCAGGATGAGCCAGAGGTAGATGCGATAGTCAGACATGCCATCTTTGCCGGCTTCGACTCGTGATGAGAGGACGGAGTGCCGTAGTGCCGCGAGGCTTTCTTCGACATTGGCTCCTGGTCCCTCTCGTAGTGTAACTTCGAGGCTTGACTTTCTTATGTGTGTCGCAGATGCGGGAGGCTTGCGGTTCGGCTTGGATTTTTCGAGGGGCATTGGCAGGTCACTGTTTGCTCGAGTTCGCGTTGGTTGATTCAGATTGTCTCGAGATGGCCTTGTTGCGAGCGGAGGGCGCGGGTTTTGCGCCTGACGTGATTGAGCGATCAGTGAAGGCTGGTTTGAGGACAGATGCTGATGTGACGCGAGGCGGCGCAGAGTCCGGGACTTCTCCGGCGAAGGAGGAAAAGTAAGAGCAGCAGCGTCCGCCGCGAGTGGCAGCCTTGTGGCAGACTTGTTTGGTGAGAGATACATGACGTTCGATGCCACCTATGAGGTCAATTGGACAGTAAGTGCACAAGTACTCTACAACGCGAGGGTGCGGAAGACACTGTGGGCCTGATTTCGTCAAGCCCAGCCATAGAGAATCCCAGCCCCGCCAAAACGCGCCTATGACGCGCCTAATGGCGCCATTCGTGTTTAGGACAGGGTCCTCCCTAGGCACTGAACAGCGGCATTCCTTGTCAACGGGGTGATTCAGGCGTAGCTTACGCTTTTCACCGCTGCTGAGCACCTCTTTCACTCGCATTAAGGCCAATTAGCCTGGGCTCTCCCTACTCTATTGGTAAGGACATCAACCGGCAATGCAACTTGTCAATCGTCGCCACTACGGGGCTAATGAAGCTTTTGTGGGGGTCAGACGAGTCACCGCTCTCGCCATTCTTGCTACTGTGACTCTGATCAAAATGCTGCTCCGCCTAAGTTGTCGATCTCTCTGTGGAATTTGCGGTTCTCATGTTCAGTCCATGATTTTGAGTTTCCTAATTGTTGCAGTGCCTGTTCTGTAAATGATCCACAAAGCGATATTGTAATTTCTAGCTCGTCCACTGCGGTCAAATTCCTTCGGGATGGTCAAGAACGCGGACTAAAATCTCTCCAACACCGAAAATGGCCACAACGGCCTCTCTGACGTCGGAGACCAGTGCTCTCCTGGGCCATAACGGACTGCCGGTAGAAGAACCAGTCCAGAACGGAGACTATGGCACAAATGTCGAGGAGGGGTCGAAGAAAGACCCAGATTTTCAAACCAACTGGCGAATTGAATCGAAGCTTCTCGCGAGATATTCGACACCATTGTTCTTCACGTACCTGCTTCAATACTCCTTCCAGACGACAACAGTCGTCGTCGCTGGTCGTCTAGGCACGAATGAGCTTGGAGCTGTATCTCTGGCTACCATGACTGCAAATGTCACAGGCCTCGCCATTTACGAGGGGTTGGCGACCAGTCTGGACACGCTCTGCTCCCAAGCGTACGGCGGGGGCAAAAAGAGGCTTGTGGGGTTACACATGCAACGTGTAGTCTACCTTCTTCTGCTGGTGACCATCCCCATTGGTGCTATTTGGGTCTGTTCACCTTGGATACTGGAAGCACTTGTTCCAGAGAAGGAGCTTGCGCAACTTGCCGGGGTTTACCTCAGGATCTACTTGATTGGTATGCCCGGCTATGCGACCTTCGAGGCCGGTAAAAGGCTTGTGCAGGCGCAGGGAGATTTTACGGGTTCGCTGGCGGTTCTATTCATCTGTGCGCCATTGAATATCCTTTTGAATTGGCTGTTTGTCTTTGTAAGCGCAATCACATCACCTCCGCCCAAGCAGGCGAAAACTCAGCAAACCACCCAGTTGCATTTTACTCATATTTCTCTCTAGCATTTCCGTTGGGGCTTTGTTGGGGCCCCGCTGGCAGTCGCCATATCGAACAACCTTCAACCCTTGCTCCTGGCCGTATACGTCCGCTTCATCGCCCCTTCAAACCTCCAATGCTGGCCGGGTCTAACAACTGCCGCCTTCCGCAATTGGGCGCCTATGGTTCGTCTCGCTCTGCCCGGCGTCATGATGACCTTCTGCGAATGGCTCGCCTTCGACATCCTCTCCTTTAGCGCTGCGTACCTCTCTAACGTGCACCTCGCCGGACAGTCAGTCTTGATGACTGTCTGCGTCCTGATGTACCACATCCCATTCCCTGTTAGCATCGCAGCGACCACTCGCTTCGGCAATCTTATCGGCTATGGTGCCCTTAGCGCTGCTAGGACTGCGGCTCTGACATATACTATCGTGTTCATCGGCATCGGCATCCTCGACATCACGCTCATGGTCAGCTTGAAGAATTACATTCCTATCCTCTTTTCCAAAGACCCGGAAGTTCACGCCAAGGTCGCCGAGGTGATGCCTGTGGTTGCTGCAGCGCAATTTTTCGATGCCACGACAGCTTTGTGCAACGGCCTTGTGCGCGGTTTAGGTCGACAGTTCGTTGGAGGCTTCATAAATCTTGGTGTGTACTACATCTTCGCCGTTCCACTCGCATTATTTCTAGCCTTTGGCCCTCCACATCTGAGCTTGGCGGGATTATGGATTGGGCCATGTTCCGGGCTAGCAGCCATCACCCTTTTTGAAGGGTCATACGTAAAGTGGTCGAATTGGCAAAGAGCTATCGATGATGCTAGGGAACGCGAGGAATGAATGAATGAACGTACGAAAAGACAGCTGCTAAATCACAGCGAATACGAAAGAGTTAGGTTAGCCAGTTACTAATTTGTTCCACTCAACCCGCACGCACCGCTGTTACTCAGCCTCAAAGCGGTGACCCACCACATCATGTATCAGCTACATACGCTGTCGCTCAACATGAGGTTGCTAATAGAGATTTACATGACCCATAGGAAGATCTGCGCTCGTTGCTGTCTAGATGAAAGGCCTTCCATCAGGCGCCAACAACTAGTGATTTCCTTTATCAGGAACCCTTCGATCTTATTCGTCTCACAATGCACTTTTCCGTAGTCCGAAGTGTCTATCTTTTGGGGGGGGGGGAGGCCTCTTTCACACGAAAAACGAAATCTCTCCACGGTGTACATCCCAATCAACTCGCTAAACTATTACAATCTGGGTCTTGGCGGGACAAACACGCCAAGACCAAACATGCCAAGAGGAGGCCCAAGAGGACCAGGGCCCGAGAGAACTTTGAGCCACTTGGGCCAGATGGCTCACAGGGACCAAGAGGCTCAGGGGATTGGGCCACTTGAGCCACTTGAGCCATGCCAAGAGCCGTAGGTATAGGTGATCCCATGGAGCGGCCCTTGGGGCCCTCCATGGTCAACTTCCAATACAGATTGTACCCCCTACATATAGTTACACTTGCTACACCCAGTGTCACGTGCCCCCTACTCCTTCACACCCAGTACTGAACAATCCGATTACCCCTTAGTCACTCACCCTGACTAAGCGAGCCTAGCAAGGCCGTAACATAAACGGAGTATAAGCACCAAACTCCCAAGCTCTTTTTGCGCACACATCTCCAAAATGGACGCCAATCATGAAATCCAAGCGCTTTCCATCTACGCGGCGGCTGCAATAAAGCTAGGAAATTCACTTCGACATCGACTTCCAATCGCATCATCAAATCTTTACTAACGCCAATAGCCGAATCTCTCCGTGGCTGGAATTCCCTGTCGAATCTACCTGCCCCGAGTCATCCCGGCCTAGTACGCCTCAGCAAATCTTCACGTACCGTACTCAAAGAGCTCCATCCTCCATAGATTCAATCGACACACGAGTTCTTCCATCCTTCTCAGGAAGTCTGACACATACTGAACTGGGGGAGGAGCGAGAAGAAGGCTAGAATAAGGTGAAATGTAAGGGGTTGGATGAGGAAATAATTAGCTAGTGGACTCCAACAGTTGAGAAGCAGCCGAGAGAGACGGGAGGGGGAAGAGGGAAGAAGGAGCTGATCGGTCACTTAGTCTCGCTTGTGGGCAGCCTATGGCTTGCAGGGCAGGGCGGACATCCTTCTCGACACCCCATGATTCGATGGGCTTCACGGCATCACTGCCTTGTTTGCAACACATGCGCCCCAAGGAGTTCTGCCGGCAGTGGCGCGTGCGGAGGCCCATCTGACACCTGCGCCAACACTATCTCAGAGCGCAAAAAACTCGCATTTTGCAACGCAGATCTCGACAAATCGACCACCGCACCACTGTTTGTAAGGTGGGGGATCTGGAATATACACGTCCATAAAGTACACGTCTATGAGGTGTACGCCCACGAGATGCACGCCTATGAGGTGCATGCCCATGAGGTGTATATCCGTGAGATGCATGCTTATGAGGTGCACGCCTGTGAGATGCACATTTACGAGGTACCCACCCATGAGATGCACGCCTGTGAGGTACACGCCTATAAGATGCACACCCATGAGATATGCGCCTATGAGATGACGCCCATAAGGTACACACCCATGAGACACAAGCCTGTGACAAGCACCCCTGTGAGATGAATGCCTGTGAAGTGTATTCCTATGAGATGCACGCCCGTGAGATGCACGCCCATAAGACACATGCCCCATGAGACACACGCCTATGAGATGCACGCCCGAAAAGTTTGGGGGACAATTTCTAAATCTCTTACCCTACAAACGGTGGTGCGGTGTTGTAAACTCGAGAACCGCACAAAACTAAGTCCACAACTCCTCTCCAGATTGTCCATCTACAATCAAGGAAGGCACATAATTTCTGGCTAATTCAATCGCACCATGACGGTCCAAAAGGCGCAGATGCGGAGGACCACTACCGCGAGTAAATACACCACTTCTCTATCAATTGGCATCAAATCTTTGAGACTCCTATCTTCCCAACTGCAACAGTTGGGAAGATAGAGATCTCTGCACATTAAGTGTCTAGGCACCATCATAGCAATATTTTCAGCGCCGAAATTCGTTTAAATTGGCGTGTCATTCAGTAACTGCAGGGGAGAAGAAGCTACTGGCTAACGTCTCCTTATCAACACTAACTTTGACGAAGGGCTGCCACTATGTCGCCTTATTGCAGAAGTCCTTCGATAGTCATGACAGTAGTGCCCTTTTTTCGCCGCAATTGCCGCTTCAATGGCTTCATTGTGATAGCCAGCCTTTGACATGCGACGTCGGATCTCATCATCGATCTCTTTTTCCTTTGTCTTTTTGGCATCTTCTTCCTTCTTCTTCCTTGCTTCTTCCTCAGCTGCCCATCTCTCCTTCTCTTCTTTCTCCCTTTGCTTTTTCTTCTCTTGTTTCTCGTGGTCTTCGCGGATGGCGTCCTCGATGATGTGTTTCTTTTCGTCTTCTTCCTTTTTTTGTCTTATGATCCACTCATCGACTGCTCGCTTCTTGGCTGCCTCTTCCTTGTCCTCTTCAAGCCGTATCTGGGCTCTGATCAAGTCTTTCTCCTCTTTCAAAGGAGGAATATGCGGCCAATGCGGCGAGGGCGAGTAATGGCGGTGATGATGGTGCGGGGAGCGAGATCGTCCCCTTACATTGCAGATGGCCATGGCATTCGCCTCGCCGTTGGCATTTGATTCATCCTTCCAAGTATGTGGTCCGAGCCAAGACGGACGAGGATCGGAATAGGTGTATGGGTACGAAGCCCACGGCCACGGCCAATCAGCCGAAATCTGAACACCGCGAGGAGGTGGAGTATACCCACGACGCACTCGACGATTTGATCGAGATGGGCCATGGGGGATGCTTACGCTGCTGCTCCTGGACCGCGAGTACAGGCTATTATGGTCCACAGTTTGACTATCGTTAACGTTGTTGAAGACGTCGACGTGGATTGAACGACCACGGGAACGTGACCTAGGCTTTTTGGAGCGAGAAGGCCGGGATATTGGAGATGGGCGTGGAGAGTAGTGTGAATGGCCTTCGTGCACCTCTCCGATGCCTGATCGTCTCTCGGAGTCAACAGACCGCGATCGGGGGATGGGGTAATGGCGACGATGCGGATGAAGGACCAGAGCTCCACTAGTCGTACGAGGTTCGAGAAAATGCCTTTGCCAGTGATGATATCTCTCTTGTTCGGTGTCCGTGGAAGATTCTGATTCGGCCCGGTTACGCGTTTGAGGACTTGTAAACATGTTGAGGTTCGGTTGCAAGTAGCATGAAGGAAGATGTAAAAGGTATATCAGAGCAGCTAGGTCAGACCGATTAAAAACCCTTCTGCTGAATCGAGGCTCATATAAGATCTATCGGCTGAGTGTGGAGAGCAACTTTCAGTCACGAGAGCTAGAGAGATCACCCTGGTCACTCTTCATGCTTGCCATTCCAATGTTCAGCTTGCTGCAAGCCACTGTGCGGGGCTGCGCTCTTTGGGTTTTGTACGGGGCCTTGGATTGGATAACAGTTTATGCATTGTGCTTTACAGTATCAGGTGATTTTTTTACGCGATCAGGAGATCCTTTACACGATCAGGAGACTCTTTGACTGCCTTCCGAATTAAATGCCCCCCATGGCACAGTCATAGACCGAATATGTCGACTCATGACATAACTAGTTTGCTGTCTTATCAGCCCTACTACTCGTCGCAATCTGTTATCGACTTCAGGTACTGCGCATCACAACGCGTACACATGGCCACCAAGCGAGGGGGCCATTCCAAAAGTTGGTTTCGCAATTACTCAGCACAAAAGTATTCTCAACGGTGTAGGAGCGGCTAGTAACTTGATTTGCACATTCCACACTTCCATCGAACATCGATGGCGCCGAAATATTGCACCCGTTTATTAGATATATATCCGTGAGATATACGTCAATGAGATACATGCTTATGAGATGCACGCCCCCGTAAGGTGCATGCCTGTCAGATACATGCCTATGAGACATACGAATGCACGCCTATGAGGCACACGCCCATGAGACACCCGTCCATCATTACTTTAGTGGCCCCCTGGCCCAAACGGTGGTCGATTTGTCGAGATCTGAGTGTCAAAATACGAGCTTTTGCGCTAGTTGCGAGGTGGTCCCTATTACGCTCGGCACCTCTGTACGCCAACCGAGTTCGCAAAAGTGGAAATACGCCACTTTTGAACATGAATTTATAGGTTATATGCAATTAGCCTGTTATCCAGGCTAAATTGAGTGTCTGCCATCATCTATTTTCTTGACACTGGCACTGCTGAGCCTGGTTATGTCTTCACAAAAGGTGAACTCTTTTTCAAGTTCGGACGATTTCTTATCAGACGATTTTGCCATCGCTAATTCTCGCCTGTGAATTTTTCTTCCAACACAACTATGATTGTCAAAGACCTCGAGTCACTACGTAGGAATGGGCCGTCCAACATTCCAGAAGAAGTTGGGAAGCGTTTCTCTTTCTCCGCAAGATCGACATGTACAACTACTCTTGCACCGCGCGGACTTGACAGACGCTCTTGTCCAAGACGGTCTTCAGCCGGGGCTCGTATATGAGCGTGCCCAAACATATCTGGAGCTTGGATATGCAGACCTGGCCGCAGCAGATGCGTACCTGGCGTTGACGTTGGCCGAGACAGGCTTGGACCCAGACCACTCCGACCTCGAACCTGTTGCTCTAATCGACGGCGACGTGGTTCCCTGGCCACGTGAAGACGATCAAGATGCTGCATCAGACCTTAAGATTCAGTCCATGAAGCTCTTAGCAGCGTGTCTCACAGAGCTTGGCTGTCTCCAAGACGCTTACGACTTCTGTGTTCAGCTGGATGAAGCTTTGAAGGATGATTCAGAGACAGAAACGGAGCGAGAGCGGATATGCAACCTGATTCGCCAGAAATACCACGGCAAAACAGAACCTCTTCGACAGGACGAGAACCCTGACCTCGCAACGGTCAAGCTCCCTAACTCGGGCTTTGCGCGCCGAGAAGTCTACCCCTGGAACGAGCACGAGCCAGACCGCTCCTCTCCAGGCGCCCTGCAAGAGCTGAACAACCGCCTCAAAGCGGTGGCACCCAACCTTGAAGTCCGCTCTACAAACCTACCAGTTCTCCACCACCCAAATATATCTCCATACGACCATGGAACCAGCCCAGCCAACCCCAACACCACCACCTCCACCACAGCACCTACATCCCTCCAACTCGGCCTCTTCGCCACCTGCCCCCTTCCTCCCTCTACTACCATCCTCCGTGAACGCTCCACCCTAACCGCAACGCGCACCCTGCACGCCTCCCTCTGCGACAACTGCTGCTCACCACTTCCCTCCCTCTCCTCCACGTCGCCCCCAATCTCCTGCCCCCACTGCGGCGGCGACGCCATCTTCTGCTCCCCCGCCTGCCAACTCCTCGCGCAATCCCTCTACCACCCGCTCCTCTGCGGCAACGACGACGGCCTCGACGAGATCGGCCGCGATCCGCTCTCCCAGACGCCGGCCGAGGACCTGTATTTCCTGCTCGTTGCGCGCGCGCTGGCCATGGCCGCGCACCAAGGCGTGCACCCGCTCGACCTGCCGCAGGTCCAGTACCTGTGGGGCGATTTCGTCATTGTCCCTGCCAGCGGTGACGATCCCGGCTCAACACTCCCCTTCACATTTCAGCACAACGTCGTCCTCCCGTTCCGCTTCCTCAGCACCCTCGCCCTGACACATCCCGACCTCTCCCCCGGTTCAGCACTCTACCTCTCCAACTACGACGCCTGGGTCGTGGCGACCCTCTTGGCTAAGTGCAGAGGCGTCGCGTCCGCGCGGCAGTCGACGTGGGACGGACGACCGGAGGTGGCCGCCGTGCATCCGATGTGGTGTCTGGCCAACCACAGCTGCAGTCCGAATGTGGAGTGGGCATGGGGACAGGCGAATCGGGAAGATGATGACAGTGGCAGAGAAGGAGGAGAGCAAAGGCAACAAGATGGGGAAGAGAATGTGAGAAGGGGCGATTCAGAGATCGTGTTCAAGGTGCGGGACAAGGTTGTGTGGAAACGGTCAGTATCGGGGCAGCATGGCGAAGACGAAGACGAGTGGCACGGTATCAAAGCCGGTGAGGAGATTTTGAACCACTACTGCGATGTGCGTCTGCCGGTGGGAGAGCGACGCGAATGGGCTAGTGGCGCGCTGGGAGGGGACTGCGTGTGTGAGAGGTGTATTTGGGAGAGCCAGCAAACGGAAGGAGAGCTAACTGATGGCGTGCGAGGGAAGAGAATTGCTAGGTAGCTGCAAGCTACTTTGCAAAAAGGGAACGAAGGTACAAACGTGGAACAAGGAAGAGAGTTGGCCATACATAGAGCCGGATGGTAGAAACCTAATGCACTGTTCATGTTGGGGAGCATAGAGTCTCAAGGCAATGCCCACATTAGGCAAGAAGGATTCCAATACAAATAACGATATTACAGGAACAGTGGAGTCTCGGGCTTGTTTTTGTAGGCCAAAACTCGCTATAGACGCCTACAGAGCGCCGAGAAGAAACGACAATTTCGACATTGGGCTTTTGACGCCGAGACCAGCCTGGTCCCATCACAGCAGTCGCCATGAGCCCGTCCAATCTTTTTCGTTTTGATATGTCATTCTTGTGGGTCGTGCAGTCATCACTACTTCAAACCTAACTCACATAATCTAGGCTCGCGAGTCAGTAATCTGCTGTGGCAATTGCAGACCTGCCGGTGTTCGAGAACCATGCTTACCGTGCAATTGTCATCAATCACAATCGCCGCCTCGCCACCTGCACCCAAACCCACTGCTGCCATCTGACCGGCGTTGATGTGCGCAGCCAGTCTAGCCAACATGCCCCTCTGCGGAATCGAACAAGTCAGCAGGCGCGGGTAAACTTCGGGTGATCAGAAATCTGAAAATTGGATGTCTTATGCTGTTCTGAATCACAACACACGAATGCATCCGGAACGTTGCCCCGAGGGAGTCGTATCACTCAGATCCATCTTGCATCGCGAGCAGCCATGCTCGAGCGAACAAAGCATCCACACTCACCGTGATGAAAGCATCTCCGACCCCACTCGTCCGATCAAGTTCATTCTGGTGCGTGATCTCGTAACTCTTATGCATCGCCTTCCGACTCGGTAACCCATTCGAAGCAGCTGCTCCATCGACGTCCGCCTCGTCATCCTCCACCGGTTCATGCCGTCGCCGCCGTCCACCAATCCTTAAGCTCGAGTGTCGCCCGCCACCCGGATTCGCAATGTTGACACCATTTTCCGCATCTTCTCTCTCTCGGCCTCCGCTACCAAAAATCTTCACCGTACTGTCGATGCCGCTTACCGCGATCATCGGCTCATAAGGATGCCCCTGCACAACATTGACCACTTCGCCATCTCCTTCCAGAATGTTGACCACCTCCATACTTTTTCTATCCCAGATGAAGAAATGACCAGAGTCAGATCCGGAGACCACATATTCGTCGTTAAGCCCGTAGAAGTTGACGTCCTTGACTGTCTTGGTGTTGCAGTGTCCTCTGTATATGCGGGTATGGCTTGAGTAGGGTACGTCGATATTGACAAGAGCACGCTCGCGTGATCTGCCGAAGGCTGCTCGGCGGCGGAAAAGAGGATGGGTACGTTCGCTATCGTCTTCGTCATCATCGGCGTCAGACTGCTCACGTTCAGAATCCGATGCTTCGTTGCCGTTGTCAGCATCCTCTTCAGCCTCTGCAGCAACATCCCCAGCAGCGACCGAAGTCGGTGCTGCCATGTCTACATCTGATTGAGCAGAGCCATTAGTAGTTCCGGTTGTAGTGCGCTGCGGAATTGAACTAGATTTTGCAGGTCCTGGCTCAGATGCGGCATTGACAAGATCGACCGAGTCTACAACTTCCTCTTCCTCTTCTTCATTGGGCTCGACGTCTTCTTGTGATCGCTCATGCTCCACATCACTTTCGACATGTAGTCGGAGGCCTCCAAACGCTTGATTGACAAATGCAAAATTCACGCCCTCGCCGGCATCCATTAGCAGTGCTCTGCCTACTTTGAAGCCCCAGAACCGGCACGCGTCACGTTTGTAGATCCAGGGTGCAGATATTTCCCTGGGGGAGCCTTCGGAACTCGACTCACCGTTCGGTCTGAGCTGCGTTCCCTTCAATGCTCGCGAAAATGCTTCAACAGCAGCCTTCTGGCTTTCGAAGGTGAACCTTAGTTCGTTTCTTTCGAACCGATTGGTATCGAGATCCACAACTGGCTTCTCGTCACTTGCCAGGTGTGAGAGGTATCTCAGTACAATATCAATCGCATCGTCGATCCCAGCTTGCTCATCAGCACCTAATGGAAAGCGCTGACTTTCATTGCTCTGTTCAGGAGGTCGTTTGAACCCTTCTACGACAGCTGCTTTGCCACCGTCAAGCCACAATAAGATTGCTCTCAAAAAGTCATAGCAGAAGCGAGAGCTGTCATCAATATTGCGTCCTTCCCGAGCAGCAGGCCTGAGCTTCCCAAAAAAGGCCAAACGTGGGTCCTCTGTAGGGCTTAGTGTCTGTAATCTCCCACCTAGCGTCTTCGCCAGGCAGCCAGCAGCTTGGACGAAACGCCAGCCCGCTTGTCGGTTTCTCCGCATCGTTTGCTGCAGTGTGACATCCTCGGGACTTGGGTCCATTGGGTACGACCAGTCGCGGATGATCGCGTCCATCTGAGTAAGTAGCGCTGCCGCTTGACCCAACACATCAGTAAAAACAGGGGTATACGGGGTTAACTCTGCAGAATTCTCCAGTTCTGCCACATTCTGGGTGGCCGCAGAAAAGTCAAACAGCGTCTTGCGCAGCTTTACGAGCGACTTGGCCACTCTCTCACTCAGCTTCTGGGCTTCTGTTAGAAGTGTATCGCGCGCTCTTTCCATACTAGGTGCAGCGGTTTGTCCATGCACGCTGATTGAGATGTCCTCCGTCTGGCCATTCCCATATCGTACTCTCAAGGCCGTGTGGCCGTCTTCGGGTCGGTCATCAGACACTTTTCGTAATCTCCTCCGTCCAGTGGCAGCGTCGGCCAGGCTAGGCGACGATGTCGTACCTTTGGCTCTTTTTCTTTTCCGGTTTCGCTCATCGCGTAGTTTGCCTTGGCTAACCTGGAAGGCCCTCTCTCGTTCGGCTTCCGCGTCCCGTGCATCCGGGCTTTTCACCAAATCGAAGCTATAGATATGATCACCGGACCACGACGCGATCATCTCATTCGCATTTGCATCACTAATCTTGCATGCCGTGATGTGGCCGATGCCGTGAGTACCCATTTTCCTCATTTCGTTAGGCGCAAACCTCCTGACACATCTTGTAGCATCATTCATCTCCTCGTCGGTGCGACTGCCCAATTCAGGAGAGAGGCCGCGCGGTTGACCCCATTCGTTAGCGATATCCCTGCCCAGCATACGTCGATCATGCAAGAAACAATGCAAGTGGGCACCACCTAAGGCGATGTACTGTGGTTGGCTCCCCGAACAGGAGATGCTATTGAGATCCAATGAGTATTTCTTGTAGGAGATAAGCGGTGGAGGCACGTTGTCCGCATCATGGTCCTCTCCTAGTCTGTAGCTTGTGTAGCTGGTGCCGCCCCTTGGGGAAGGATATGCCGACGAGGGCTGCCGAAGGTCCCACTGTCGCACCTCTCCATCTTCCGAACAGGTCAGGAATAGGTGCGGACTAGACTCAGTAACGATTCGCTTGACCCGGTCCGCATGACTGCGGTATATCCTTGCATTGGTATTTCCTTCATTCAAAAACTTGGCGTTGCTAAAGAAATTGTTGAACCTCCTGCTTCTTGTGCTAGCCGAGAAGCTAGAGTCAGCTGAGGCGTTGCCAGATGCCTCCCCCCTCTCGATGTCAAAAATCCTGACCTGTGAGTCTCCAGCGGCGGTAATTACTGTCCTATCATTCGAGTGCGGCATGAACTTGACAGAGAAGATGTTTTGGGTGTGACCCGTGCTCACGCTCGTGTTCAGGGAGAAAGGTCGAGCCTGGGAATCTGGATTGTAGGACCAGATGTTTAGGTACGTGTCATCTGAGCCAGAAGCAAGAAGGCAGCCAGATTTAGACCAACTAAATGTCGTGTAAGCAGCGGAGCAAGTAGAGTGAGACAGAAGAATCCTACCTCAAAGCGTTGACACACCCTGTATGGCCGCCAAGTTCATTGACGATGTCAAGCTCATCCACCCAGTGTCTGTGGCCATAGAGGGTCTTGACGGAAGTGTGGCGCCGCCTCTCCCCAATTTGCCGACGTAGCAGCGAAACGTCGAAGCTTGAGCTTGTCATGATTGCGAATATGGTAGGAGATGGAGGCGATAGGCTGTGTTACATCCTTGAAAGGTGCCTAGGAGGCCAGAAGGGGCAACGGGATGTTGATCGTGGATTGGTGCACTTAGAGCTGCTTGCAGAAAATAGCGAGTAAGGCGAATGTCCAGGGTGGCCCACATGGATATCGATCTTGCGGTGCAAAAAAGTACATGGGAGATGCCAGCCTAGCAGACTCCCGCACCGTGAGCTGACTCGTGTCAGACTCGTTCAAAGCAGCCCAGATGAATGATTTGAGATGCGTGGATGGCGTTCATGCAAGTTGCAGTGCTGAGTAGGCTGTGGACAACTACTCCTCACCGAGTGCATGCGGGCAAACCTGACATGGCTAGCCAGTGCGGGACAAAGCCACGCCAAGCCTGGCTTGAAGGGGGGGGGTCCGGATTGCCCCGTCGTCGTCTTTGTCCATGATTAATGGCTCAATGATGTTTCCTGGCCTGGAGAATACCCAGCTACGAGACTTTTTGTCCAATAACTTGTCTCAGAACTGTATTGAATTCTACCTGTGATTCAGGCACACATAGGACCTCGGAAGCAATTTTAGATTAGTCTGGCGGCTACAACCGCTGTTTCTCGCTGTTCTTCTTTTATCATCCTCGGACCCGCCGCCCTTTGCGCCGCTACTTACTCGTCGCCCCGCGGGGCCACATACACCAATTTGCTACATGCTCAACAACTACGGTTTTGGGGATAAGTCGAGATTTCTTATTTGTTGCGCAGCATTCTGCTTTTGCCGCTCCGATCTAGCCGCTTCTTGCCACTAGTCCAGTCCTCCGCCCGCAATGGCTTGTCGTGCTCGGAAGGAAATCCACACGACTTGCTTTTGGCCGTCTGCTTGATAATTACCCTCGTCAGCAGCGGCTTAATTATTTCTCGTCTGTTGACAGCTTGGATAAGCCCGTTGCCCCAGCTGCAAAGCCTAACCCATTTTGGAACACTCATCTAGTGTCACAACCTAGTGCTGCCCGGCCCCTGTTGGATCGCTCGCAGTCTCGGATGAGCGGTCTAACCGGGATTTACATGCGCCCGAACGGAACGGCTGCAATGTGCGTAGATCAGTTATCGGGACCTTTGGGAAGGATTGCAATCCGGAGGTTGATGTCGATACTGGTTAGCCGTGAGTAGAGGAGATTTGCCTCGTTGCCTCCACAGTGATGATATAGTACTGGGAAAGCCTCAGCTTCAACCTCGGATTGAGGCGCTTAAGGGTGCTTGAGTGAATAAGTCTTGGGTTCGGCCGTTTATGCCGGAGGACAACCACGTGCTCTTGAAGATCCCTCAAGTGCTATCGTCGAGCACCCCCACCGCTTGCGGTCCTCGAGGAGAGTGGCGGAGGTTCGGATCTAGATTGAACGATACCTGGTCGGAATGCCGTGTCCAATAGAATGCTCCCAGTCTGCCAGTCCCCCTTGTTGCAAGACAGACTAGGATCATTCTTGCCACGCATTATCAACGATTTCATGTGGCTCTGTATGGCAGCTGAAAAAAATCCATCGCTGATATGACGCGAGCATTGAAACGTGGCGAAAGCTCGGCAAAACGATAATACAACGTCCACCTCATCCGATTGCAAGATTGAAAGTTTGTAAACGCCACATACTAGCTGAATGGAACATCGATCAGAGGGGTTGACAAGGAATCGCAGCTACTGATTCGCTGTATTAGACTTTGGCCGGTTTCTGAATAATACACGCTTGCAGTCGGACATTGATGGGGGGATTGTTGCATGGTACTTTTTTTACCATTCCTTATAGCTCCTTCGTCAAGGTATTTTACCGATTATGCTAGTGAAAAGCGTGGCGACCTCAGAACGGCCCTATCAGCCATGATAGCCTGTCACCCGACATCACGACCCTAGGCTCTTGATGCTCGATTCCGTAAGAGTAGGCCGTGTATCTATGCAGGTATCCGGCAATTGCGGAGTCAAAGGCTGATGTAGTAGGGTGCGATGACAAAGTGCTGCGGAGGAATTGCTCGACTAGGAATGTGTTCATAAAGAGACCACGAGAGACCCAAGTCAGTCAGCAAACGTTGAGGACACGTTGTAGTCAGACGGTCCTTCAACCTGGGCTTCTGGTTGATCGTGGCCGAGCAAGCCGTGACGAGTTTGGAGAGTAATTTGCTCGCGAATGTTGGCAAACTCACCCATGACTCGATCCATCTGCTCAGTAACCCGCCTCAGGTCCTGCAACGCCACCTCCATGTCTGCGCATTTGGATCGAAGTCGCACAATCTCAGCCCGCAAGGTATCAAGAGAAGTGGAGGTAAGGATGTCTTCAGAAGAGACCGAGACGGCTGAATCAGCAGAGCGGTTGGTATCGACCAAAGTAAGACTGCCTGATTCCAATTCGGTAATGCGGCGTTGTAAGCCGTCACGGTCCCTTTCCCAGGACTCTCGGTCGGCTTTGTAACGTTTCGCCTCCTCCGCACCTTGGGCCTGCAGTTGCGACGACATAGCCACGATCTGGCGCCACTGTGCGGCATCCGCAGTGGTTTGCTTCTGTACTTCATCTTTGGCGTTAAGGAGTTCTTCGACCTGCGTCTCAAGGGTCTCAACTTGAGTCTGAAGACGTATCTTCTCCTCCGTCAACGAGTTGATCTCATGATCGGAAACGCGGGACTTCTTGTCCAGGGTAGAGCAGCGAATTTGGGAGCGCGAGAACGCTCCAAGAAGCTGGTCATGCTCCCGCTGCAGAGTCTGCAGGGCGAGGGTCTTGGTGCTGATCTGATGCTGCAAATCTTGTAGATGGGCGTTGTGTACAGATTGATTCATACTGAGTGAATACGTAGCCGGTAATCCAGAGGCCGCTGCTGGGTAATTTATTGACGATGGTGACGGCAAGGTACGATACGGCCCCTGGGCCTGCATCGGTGACTGTCCTGAGCCGTATGTTGAGCCTGAACCCGAGTGGGTGGGAGAATGAGCTTGTTGTGACTGCATTTGATCGGAACCGAAACCTTTTCTTGAAAGGTCAGAGGGCATCGTCGAAAGTGGTGTGAGATCCGGGATCCGGGAGGGTTGAAAACCATGGGAGGCCGAGTTGTACCGGCGATTGTAATCATCGGTCCGCTCTTTCTCATATACGTCTAGTATCTGTCTAGAGAGTCCACCCGGTGTGGAAGCTAAGTCTGATTGTTCCGGAGGGTTCGCCACCTCGATTGGAGGTAGGCTCAATGCAGGACGGCTCGTCGCCCCTTGCTTGAGTAGGTAAGTGCTCGCCTCGATACTACCACAGGCCCACACGAGGGAAGATCTAAGATCGAGTTGCGTTGCATTTCTAGCGTTCTGGTAGATAATTAGCGTGCTAGCGCTGACAATGAATTAGGCTTACCTCGTTTTCAGGGCGCTTCGACAGCGCCAAAACGTGACGAATCTCAGCCTCCAAGCCAAGCAGGCCTAAGCACGAATATTAGTTCCCTGTTTTTGAGTTTGCGTGCTGCAACTCGTACCTAGAACAACCTTTTGAATCAATTCTTCTGTATTAGAGCAGTTTCCGCATGTTGCGTCTGTGAAGACGCCCCTATCCTCGAGTGCGGGAGCAGGTCCAGGTGCTAGAGCCTGTGGAAGTTGTTCATTGCTATCGGAGGCCTAACACATACTCAGTCAGCCTATGCAGACATGCAAAAAGAGGGGGGGGGGCATATTGCTTGTTGTCTGTTCAAAATGAAGCTTGAGAATACTCACTGAGCTGCTGACTGTCGAAGCCATAAAATCGAATCCCTCCGTGCTCGTTGACTCTTTATGTTCGTAAGACAGGCGAGGTCGTTTGTGAATACCTTCAGCATGAGGTGGTGGAGATCCCTTGCCACTGAGCGTTTCTCTGGGATCCGCATCAATGGTCCAAGAGTGCCCCCGCGGGACCTGCGATGGACGCTCATTAGTCGTCAATATCGGCGGTAGTTTTCGCTGGATGGGAGAAGTTGCGTCAACCGAGAGCCTCCGGCCCGAGTCTGTAGCAGATGTAGATACACCAACGTGCTGTTGCTGTGATCTATCATAGTCTCTATCATCCCACTGTCTCTTCAGATGGGAGCCACTGCCCATTACCGCTAACAACATCTAGCCCGCACCTCTCCTGCCTTGGGACCGCCCACCTCTTGTAACATTGGGCGATGGGCTAGTTCAGGCAAGTGCGCAACACTCCACAATTGTTGCACCTATGCAGACTGCGCCTCTGGTCCAACTCTAATGTGCTGTGGGGACTTGGGGGGTCTTGCTTATGTCATCTCTTTTTTTCCACCATGAGCCTAGAATGTGCGTAAAGGGTTGTGTGGGTTTGAGGCCAGGTGTTGGCAATAGTCCCCTTTTTGGAAGGGAGGAACGAGCTGGGCAGATTGGGAATTGAACGGGGCACGAATACTGGCCGCCGTGTTTGTCGGATTGAGTTGATCGGAGTTTGATATTCGTTCTATTGGACTTCTGATAAGCATAAACGCCGGAATACAAATGCAGAACATACCAACTGAGGCCAAACACTGAAGGGCGTCTCGTCGAGGCCGAGTCGCGTACTCAATTGAGGGATGCTCAAGTCTTCGACAGGGTGTGCTACCAGCCTGTCGGATCTGACGGAGTTTGTTTGGAACCAAGAAATTAGTCGCTGTGGCGCGTCGTAAACGGCTACCAGCAGAAATTAATTGGAAGTTAAGGATATTGGACGGCTGTCAAGCCTCTGTGAATAGCTTGACTGCAGGGTGACGAAGAAGCTGTGTACAGTCAGCTAGGATTGGTGGCGTGTCGATAGCTTATACGAATCAAGGGCGCGCCGGGGGGGCCCGAGGATGATCGGCGAGCTTGGAGCCGCTTTCAGGTTCTTCGGGAGGGGGGGAAAACTGCGGGTGTGAAGGTGGAAAAAGAAGTGCCGGGGGCCTTGGGATTTACATAGCGGGAAGTTCCCTACTCTGGTCATAATCCCTCCCTTCGTCCACATTTCTTTACCTCATCGCGCGCTGCATCCCGGATTCGATCAGATTGGAAGTAAGCAGGCAAGGACCGCCGGCGAGATAACCTTGGGCTTTTGGCCGACAAATGCTGATTAATGAGGGGCGGGGTAGACCGAGGAAGACTGCAGAGTAAGCCTATCACCACCCACTACTTCATGTTTTGCAGCAGAATTGCGGATGCTACAGGTGGAATCTGGGGATGATCATTGCGCCAGACAACTTGTCTGCTCTGGGGGTCGAACGAGGCCGGAACCGGCTACTTTTCTCCGGTGCACCCACATTGCTTGCCGCAAGAATCATTCTGGAATATACACTAGCAAAGTTAGGGTAGCAAGTGAATCACTGTCTACAGGGTGCCTTTCAGCAGTACGTTTCCGCTTCAAATAGCCAATCTACAAGTGCTTGCTCCTTAAGACACCAACTTGCTTACCGGACGAATGGCTCGCTTGGATGGCCAACATCACAATTATGTCATCAAGGTGTTGCCGTGCCCCAGTATTCCATGCCTCAGTATTCCGGACGGTGAGAGAGAGAGAGAGAAGGGGGGGGGGTATTATCTCGAAGCCTGAAGGG
>Ga0335072_10001218_pt1 | contig 42635 bp, 37 predicted proteins | sample Lox_Sample_21_FD_206725 | JGI IMG/M metagenome (GOLD analysis project Ga0335072, IMG submission 206725) | Soil microbial communities from Loxahatchee National Wildlife Refuge, Florida, United States - Lox_Sample_2.1 | ecosystem: Environmental > Terrestrial > Soil > Wetlands | place: USA... | reverse complement strand
ACCTTCACCAAGACCGTCTCCGAAGCCCGCGCCGTCCCGCCCAGCCTGGTCGGGCCCGGCTACTTCGCCCCCATGCGGGTCGATGAGTTCGTGGCCAGCCGCATCGTCGAGGCCGTGGTCCACGGCTTCGACCTGGCCCAGGCGCTGGGGTCGCCATATTTCGCGACCGCCGACGGCATCGCCGCGACCGCCGCGATCCTCGATGACCTGCTGGCCCGGCGGACGACGGGCGGCAGGCCCGCCGAGCTGTCGGACGACCTGGAGTGGGTTCTGGCGGCGTCGGGCCGGGCGCCCGCCGACGACAACCGGCTGCCGCTCATCGGCTGATTTCCCCGGCTCAGGACAGCGAGCTGGCCGCCGGGGCCCGGGCTCAGCTGAAGCCCTGCCCGGTCAGCTCACGGCAGAGCAGGTTCGCGGCCCGGTAACTGGCCTCCCCCAGACCGCCCGCGGCGGGATCGCGAACACCGAGCTGCGCCGGAGGCCGAGCAGGCCGCGGGCGGCGCGGTCCGCCGCGCGCCAGCCCGTCTGCACCAGCCCGAGCGGCATGTCGATCCCGACGACCGTGCTGCCCGCCGGGTTCAGGTCCGGTGCGAGCGGCGCGGCCAGGGACGCGCCGACCCTGACCACCCAGCCGCGCCGGCCCGCGTCCACAACCGTCGTGCGCATCCGATACGGTGCCTCTCCGGCTGGCCTCTCCGGTATCGCCCGGCGAGGCTACCATCTGGCTGGTCGCCGAGCCGCTAAGGTGGCCTGGTGGCCGAGGGGACAGCCAGCGTTTCCCAGGAACGGGCGGCCAACGCCGACTCCGGCCCGGTGCTGGTCCGGTGGACCGCGCCGGACGCGCTGTCTAACTTGGTCGCCGTCCTTGAGCTGGCCGCCGACGGGCAGGTAAGGTGTAGCGCTGCCACCAGGCGGCCCTTCGCCGCGACCGTCAAGCTGATCGAGGACGCGCTGGTGGCGGGGGACTTCTACGACTCCGGCGAGCCCATCGCGGCGTTCGCGTGGCCGCTGCTGATCCAGGCCGGGGGCCTGGTCCGGCTCACGGGCACCCGGCTCGAGCTGTCCCCGCGCGGCCGGGCGACGCTGGAACGGCCGTCCTACGAGGCGCTCGCCGCGCTGTGGGCCCGGTGGCTGCGGAGTGTGTCGCAGGACGAACTGGCCCGGGTCGAGGCCATCAAGGGCCAGCGCAAGCCCGGCACGCTGACCTCCGCCGTCACCCGGCGCACCGTGGTGGCCGCGGCCCTGGCCGCGCTGGAGCCCGATGAGTGGACCGGCGTCGGCAAGCTGCTCGGGATCATCCGCGCCCAGCGGCCGCCGCTGGTGGCCACGAGGAGCCTGCGGGCCCTGTGGCGGCTGTACGTCGCCGACTCCTACTACGGATCGCTCGGCTACGCGGGCCCGCGGGCCTGGGACGTCGTCGAGGGCCGGTACGCGCTGTGCGTGCTCTTCGAGTACGCGGCCACCGTCGGCCTCCTCGACGTGGCCTACGCCGACCCCTGCGGCGCACGCGACGACTACCGCGGCCTGTGGGGTGCCGACCAGCTCAGCTGCCTGTCCCGCTACGACGGCCTGGCCGCGGTCCGGGTCAACGAGCTGGGCGCCGCCGTGCTGCACCACCCTGAGGCCCTGCCCGGCCTCGGCCTGCCCGTCCCGCGCCGGGCGTGACCCGGGATCCTGGCCACGCGGCCGATGCCCGCCGGCTGGGCCGTGCGCGGTATGGGCGCATGGTAAAGGCCTGATATGGCCAACCGGCCGCGGGGCTGCGCCGTCATAGGAGTGGGTGGGAGACGAGGAAGCGATTATGTGGAGGCGACAATGAAGCGGTCGTGGCTGACCCGCGGGGGACTCGCGGCCTGCCTGGCCCTGCTCCTGCTCATCCCGGCGATGGCAGCCAGCGCGGCCCCGGCGGGCGACGGGCCGCCCGGGTTCTGGTGGGGCACCGACAGCTTCCCGGTCTCGGTACCGGGCAGCGCGCCGTACAGCATGCCGTTCCTGGGCGGGGCCTACGGCGGGTACATCGGGATGACCGGGAACTGGGCGTACTGGCTGGGCTGCAAGGGCGGCTTCATCGCCTTCTCGGCGACCAACGCGGCGCAGGCGCACACCAACTTCACCCAGTACCACAAGGGCGTCGGCGACGGCGCCTACTGGTTCATGGGCGGGCCCGGCGTGGACCCGAACTACAACGGGACTACCGCCGAAGCCAGCGCGTGGGGCGCTCGGCAGGCCGCCCGGGCGCTGTCCGACATCGCCAACGGGCCGTTCGACTACCACGTGGTCTGGATGGACATCGAACTGCCCGGCATCAAGCCGGCGGCCGACAACGGCTGGAACAACGTCTACACCTCGGCGTGCAGCGGAGTGATCAAGAAGAGCGGCATCCCGGCGGCCGTGGACCGCGCCGACTTCAACGGGTTCGCCAACTACATCACCTCCCACTCCTCGTACAAGGTGGGCGTCTACTCCACCGCGAGCGTCTGGACCTCGATCTTCGGGACCGGGACCGCCTCGCTGATCCCGAACACCTACGAATGGACCTACGAGCCGGAGACCACCAACTACACGGGCGCCTATCCGTATGGCTGGTGCCTGAACCACGGGTCCGGCCCGTGCGCGCAGTTCTTCGGCGGTCAGACCAGCGCCAGCTCATACGCGCTGATGTGGCAGTGGTCCGGCGGCGGCGGCGTCACCAACGGCATCGGCGGCTTCAACGGCGACCTCGACCAGATCGACTCGGCCCGGTTCGGCTAGCAGGAACCATGGCCCGTCCGGGCCGCCCACCGCCGTGATGAAACCGGGGCGGCGCGGGTCAGCCTTCGTCGGCGATCAGGGGCTCCAGCAGGATCTCCGGGTGTTCCCGCTGCAACTGGCCAAGCCGCCACTTGTCGCTGAGCAGCGCGAGCAGCGCGCCGTCGTGGCGCCGGGTCAGCACCTCGACGGCGCGCTGCCCGGCTAGGGCCCGGGCGCCTTCGGCGTCGGTCCGGCGAGCCAGCGTGTAGTCCAGGTGGTCGAGGTTCGCGCGGGCGCCGAACTCGTGCTCGAGCCGGTGCAGCACCACGTCGAACTGCAGCGGGCCGACCGCGGCCAGCACCGGGGCCTGGTCACCGCGCAGGTCAGAGGACAGGACCTGGACCACGCCCTCGGTGTCGAGCTGCTCGATCCCGCGCCGGAACTGCTTGGCCTTGCTCGCTTCTTTGCCGCGCACCACCGCGAAGTGCTCGGGTGCGAAGCTCGGGATGGGCGGGAACTCGACCGGGACCTCGCCCGCGTACAGAGTGTCGCCCGGGCGCAGCGCGGTGGCGTTGACCAGGCCGATCACGTCGCCGGGGAACGCCTCCTCGACGGTCTCCCGGTCCTGGCCGAACATCGACTGGGCGTACTTGGTGGCGAACGGGCGCCCGGTGGCGGCATGGGTGAGCACCATCCCGCGCTCGAACCGGCCCGAGCACACCCGCACGAACGCCATCCGGTCCCGGTGCGCCGGATCCATGTTGGCCTGCACCTTGAACACCAGGCCGGAGAACGGGGCGTCAACCGGGCGCGGCTCGCCCTTGATGTCGTCCCGCGCGGCGGGTGCCGGGGCGAGTTCGGTCACCGCGTCGAGCAGGCGGCGGACGCCGAAATTCGGCAGCGCGGCCCCGAACAGCACCGGGCTGGAGACCCCGGCCAGGAACGACTCCATGTCGACACCAGGCCCGTAGATCTCATCGAGCAGCGCCAGTTCCTCCACGGCCGCCGCGTAGGCGTCGCCGTCCCGGTCGGCGGCGGCCGCGGCGTCCAGCCGCGCCTCCAGGGCCCGTCCGGCCCCGCCCGGAGTCCGGGTGAAGGTGATGTAGTCACCGGTGGCGCGCTCGATCAGCCCCCGGAAGTCGCCGGCCACCCCGACCGGCCAGTTCACCGGGGCCGGGCGCAGCCCGATCCGCTGCTCGATCTCATCGAGCAGCTCCAGCGGCTCCCGGCCGGGCCGGTCCCACTTGTTCACGAACGTGATCACCGGGACGGCCCGGCTGCGGCAGACGTCGAACAGCTTCAGCGTCTGCGGTTCAAGTCCCTTGGCCGAGTCGAGCAGCATGACCGCGCCGTCCACCGCGGACAGCACCCGGTAGGTGTCTTCGGAGAAGTCCGCGTGACCAGGGGTGTCGAGTAGGTTCAGTACCATGTCCCGGTAGTCGAAACGGAGCGCCGCGGAGGTGATCGAGATCCCGCGAGCGCGCTCCATCGCCATCCAGTCCGACGTCACGCCCCGTCGGCCGGCCTTGCCGTGCACCGCGCCCGCCTGGGTGATCGCCGATGCGTGCAGGGCCAGGGCTTCGGTCAGGGTGGACTTGCCCGCGTCCGGGTGGCTGATGACCGCGAACGCCCGGCGCTTGCCCGCTTCGGACGCGACCTTCGAATCGGGCACCCTCGCATCAGCGGCACGCGGAGGCGCCCCCGTATCCGCCATTGTCACTTACGTGAGGATACTGGGTCCGTGGACCGTGTCCTGACGATCCCGAACGCGATAAGCGCGGCCCGGCTGGCCGGGGTCCCGGTCTTCCTGTGGCTGGTGCTCGGGCCCCGGACCGCCACCGCTGATTACTGGGCGGTCGCGCTGCTTATCGTCGCGGGCGCTTCGGACTGGCTGGACGGCAAGATCGCCCGCGCGCTGAACCAGGGCAGCCGGCTCGGCCAGGTACTGGATCCGGCCGCGGACCGGCTGTACATCGCGGCGACCATCGTCGCGCTCGCGGTGCGGGAGATCATCCCGTGGTGGCTGGTCGCCGTCCTCGCCATCCGCGAACTGGTCGTGGGCGGGGCGCTGGCCGTGCTCAAGCGCCGGATCGGCTTCGGCACCTTGCAGGTCAGCCTGGTCGGGAAGGCCGCTACCTTGTGCCTGCTCTACGCCTTTCCGCTGCTGTTCCTCGGCGATCACCCTGGCTGGGGCGGGACGCTGGCCCGGGTCATAGGCTGGGCCTTCGCGATCTGGGGCACCGTCCTGTACTGGTGGGCGGCGATGCTGTACCTGGCCCAGGTGAGAAGCTTGGCCGGCCGCGGCGGGGTACATACCTAGGGTGGGCTCGTGGGGAAGGTAGAGCGGGGCCCAGGGAAAGGAGCTGCGAAACCATTGAAGGCCGTCGTCATGGCAGGTGGGGAAGGCACGCGGCTGCGGCCGATGACCGCCAACCAGCCCAAGCCCATGCTCCCGGTGGCCAACCGGCCGATCATGGAACACGTGCTGCGGCTGCTCAAGCGGCACGGATTCGATGAGACCATCGTGACCGTCCAGTTCCTCGCCGCGCTCGTCCGGAACTACTTCGGGGACGGCGAGGAGTTCGGGATGAGCCTGCAGTACGCCACGGAGGAAATGCCGCTGGGCACCGCGGGCAGCGTCAGGAACGCCGAGGACGCGCTGCGCGACGAGCCGTTCCTGGTCATCTCGGGCGATGCGCTGACCGACATGGACCTCACCGCGCTGGTCAGCTTCCACAAGGAGAAGGGCGCGCTGGTCACCGTCGGCCTGGCCCGCATGCCCAACCCGCTGGAGTTCGGCATCGTGATCACCCAGGAGGACGGCCGGATCCAGCGCTTCCTCGAGAAGCCGACCTGGGGCCAGGTGTTCTCGGACACGGTCAACACGGGCCTGTACGTCATGGAGCCGGAGGTGCTCGCCGAGGTCCCGCCCGGTGAACTGGTCGACTGGTCCGGCGATGTCTTCCCCAAGCTGCTCGAGCGCGGCGCCCCGCTGTTCGGCTACATCTCGGACGGCTACTGGGAAGACGTGGGAACCCACGAGAGCTACATGAAGGCCCAGGCCGACGTGCTGGCCCGCCGGGTACAAACCGATATCGCCGGTTTCGAGGTCTCGCCCGGCGTGTGGGTCGCCGAGGGCGCCGAGGTCGACTCGGACGCGGTCCTGACCGGCCCGCTGTGCATCGGGGACTACGCGAAGATCGAGGCCGGCGCGCACCTGCGCGAGTACACCGTGATCGGCAGCAACGTGGTGGTCAAGGAAGGTGCCTTCGTACACCGCGCGGTGGTGCACAACAACGTCTACATCGGCCAGGGCGTCACCCTGCGCGGCTGCGTGATCGGGAAGAACACCGATGTCATGCGGCTGGCCAGGATCGAGGAGGGCGCGATCGTCGGAGACGAGTGCGTCATCGAGCCCGAGGCCTACCTGTCCGCCAAGGTGAAGGTCTACCCGTTCAAGACCATCGAGGCCGGCGCGGTGGTGAACAACAGCGTGATCTGGGAATCCCGGGGCCAGCGCACCTTGTTCGGACCGCGGGGCGTGTCCGGGCTGATCAACGTGGAGGTCACCCCCGAGCTGGCGGTGCGCCTGGCCAGCGCCTACGCCACCATGCTGCGCAAGGGTTCCACGGTCACCACCTCCCGGGACGCGTCCCGGGCCGCCCGGACGCTGAAGCGGGCCGTGCAGGGAGCGCTCAACGCCAGCGCGATCAACGTGGTGGACCTGGAAGCCCAGCCCCTTCCGGTGGTCAGGTTCGAGACTGCCAGGGGCCACTACAGCGGCGGCGTGGCCATCCGCACCACACCCGGTGACCCGCAGTCGGTGGACGTCATCTTCCTCGACGAGCGCGGTGCCGAGCTGTCCCAGGCCGACCAGCGCAAGCTGGAGCGCGTCTTTTCCCGTCAGGAGTTCCGGCGGGCCTTCCCCGGGGAGATCGCGGAGCTCAGCTACCCGCCCAGGGTGGTGGAGTCATACACCCGCGAACTGCTCCGGTGCGTGGACATGGGCGGCATACGCGAGGCCAACCTGAAGGTCGTCGCGGACTGCGCGGGCGGCACCACATCCCTGGTGCTGCCGAGCCTGCTCGGCACGATCGGAGTGGACGTGCTCACGCTCAACAACCGGCTGGACGAGATATCGCCGACCGAGACGGTCGCGCAGCAGCGGGCGGGCCTGCAGCGCCTGGCCGAGATGGTGTCGTCGTCGCGGGCCGCGTTCGGCGTCAGGTTCGATCCGGTCGGGGAGCGGATCCAGCTCGTGGACGAGAAGGGCGAGCTGGTCAGCGAGGACCGGGCGCTGCTGTCCGTGCTCGATCTGGTGGCGGCCGAACGCAAATCCGGCCGGGTGGCCTTGCCGGTGACCACCACCCGGGTGGCCGAGCAGGTCTGTCGCTTCCACGGCGTCCAGGTGACCTGGACCCCGACGTCGATGGACGCGCTGACCGTGGCGGCAGCCGAGGAGGACGTGATCTTCGCGGCCGACGGGCGCGGCGGGTTCGTGGTGCCCGAGTGCACCCGGACCGTGGACGGCATCGCCGCCTTCGTCCGGCTGCTCGGCCTGGTCGCGCGGACCAGGCTGACGCTCAGTCAGATCGACGCCAGGATCCCGGTCGCGCATCTGCTCAAGCGCTCCATCCCGACGCTGTGGGCGGCCAAGGGTAGCGTGATGCGCGCGGTCGTCGAGGCAGCCGGCGGCAACGAGATCGACACCACGGACGGGGTGCGGGTGGTCGTGCCGGACCGCGGCTGGGTACTGGCGCTGCCGGACCCGGCCGAGGCCGTCACCCATCTGTGGGCGGAGGGCAACGACGCCGATAACGCCCAGCTGCTCATGGACGAGTGGGCCGAGGTGGTGAACCAGGCGGTCGGCTAGGCCCGGATCCAGGTGCTGCATCCGGGTAAGCTGTGTCTCTCGCGCGATGATGCGAAACGCTCGAACCACGCGAAATTCGCAAATATGAGAGAATCGCGCCCACTACGGTGTGAAGGGATTTCGCCCGGCGGTCATCGCCCGCCGTGAGCGGCGGGTGCATGGCTGGTACACGGCGGAGGTGAGACAGCGGTGTGGCGGAAGCGTCGCGAAGGCAAGATCAAGCGCGGCAGGCGCGGGCTGTTCGCGTGGCGCATGGACCGCCGAGCCCCGGCCCAGGTACCTTGGGCTGGATCACCCGATGAGTTCGCCGAGGGGAGGCCGACCGGAGGTATGCCACCCATTTACTGCACCCGATGCGGCCGGCCCAATTCCGACGGTGCCCGATTCTGCTCGAACTGCGGCACCCAGCTGGCCGGGACCGCGGCGATGCCGTCCGTCCCCGGGCTCGGCGCCCGTCCGGGAGAGACGACGTCGACGCTGTCGCTGAACCGGTCGGAGGACGCCGATTTCGGCGACGACCTCTTCCCGGACTCCGCCTCGCTCGGCGCCCTGCCGGAGGGGAGCGCGCTGCTCCTGGTCATGCGCGGCCCGAACGCGGGCAGCAGGTTCCGGCTGGACGGCGCGCTGACCACGGCGGGCAGGCACCCGGACAGTGACATCTTCCTCGACGACGTAACGGTCTCACGGCGGCACGCGGAGTTCTACCGCCAGGGCGCCTTCTTCAGCGTCCGGGACGTGGGCAGCCTCAACGGCACCTACGTCAACCGGGAGCGCATCGAGGAGGCGCAGCTGACCGGGGGTGACGAGGTCCAGATCGGCAAGTTCCGGCTGCTGTTCCTGACCAGCCAGAACCTTGATCCGAGAACGTCCTCGGCCGACCCTCGCGGTAGGGGCGCACAGGACTACGCGTGAGAGACCGAGCGGGAAACCCACCATGAGCGATCAGCCCGCGCGCGGCCAGTTCGGTATCAGTGAGGTGCTGGCGCAGTTGCGTCCGGAATTTCCGGACATCAGCACGTCCAAGATCCGCTTCCTGGAAGCCAAGGGGCTGATCGAGCCGGCCAGGTCACGATCGGGCTACCGCCGGTTCTCGGCGGAGGACATCGAGCGGCTGCGCTACATCCTCACCGTGCAGCGGGATTCCTATCTTCCGCTGCAGGTCATCAGGGAGCGGCTCGCCGACGGTGCCGCCCATGACACCGGGGACGCCGGGACCCTGGGAGGTTCCGGGATCCTGGGGACCAACGGCGGGTCCGGGCACGCGCCGGCCGAGATGTCCCGGCGCCAGTTGCTCGAGGCGGCGGGAATCGATGACGACGAGCTCACCGAGCTGGAGGCCTACGGCCTGATCCGCCGGGTCGGCCGGCAGTACGGCCCGGACGCTCTCGCGGTGGCCCGGGCGGTGATTGCGCTCCGCCAGTACGGAGTGCAGGCCCGGCACTTGCGGGCGGTCAAGGCGGCGGCCGACCGGGACGCCAACCTGGTCGAGCAGGTGGTGGCGCCGCAGCTGCGCCAGCGCGACCCGGGCGCCAGGGACGCGGCGGCCCGGACCGCGTGGCAGATCGCCGACCTCACCTTGCGGCTGCATGCGACGCTGGTCGAGTCCGCGCTGGGTGAGGCCGGGCTGACCACCGTGCCCAGCCGCGCGAGCCGATACGAGCCGGGGTCCGGCATATCGGACCAGGTCGCTGATTCCTCCGGGCCCTCGGCAGGGGGCCTGAGGTCGGCTTCCGGGCGATTACGGGTGTACCTTGGCAAAGGGAAGAGGTGGCCAGCAAGGGCTCGCCAGGCACGTGAGGACGGAGCTGCAGTGCGGCAGATGGAGGTCATCGGCGTCCGGGTCGAGATGCCGTCGAACAGCCCCATCGTCTTGCTCAAGGAGACGCAGGGGGATCGCTACCTGCCCATCTGGATCGGGGCGGTCGAGGCTACGGCAATCGCCTTCGCCCAGCAAGGCATGGTTTCCGTCCGGCCGCTGACTCATGATCTGTTCAAGGATGTACTCGAGGTCCTGAACATCCAGCTGCGGACGGTGAACATCACCGAGCTGCGGGACGGGATCTTCTATGCGGACCTGGTCTTCTCCAACGGTGCCGAGGTTAGCGCGCGGCCATCGGACTCGATCGCGCTGGCGCTGCGCACCGGCGCGCAGATCTTCGCCAGCGAGGAGATCCTGGACGAGGTGGGCGTGGCCATCCCTGATGAGCAGGAAGACGAGGTCGAGAAGTTCCGGGAATTCCTCGACACCATCTCCCCCGAGGACTTCGGCCGGGCCACATGACCCGGCCCGCCTCGTCGGCCTCCTGCGTCCCGGTATGCTGCGGTGTCGTCCCACCAGACCGGGATTGTCACGACGCGCCGTGCGTGGTCGTTGACGCCACCACCCCGGCCGGCTTACGGTGCGAATGCCGTGGGTAGTCAGCTCCCGTGGAGGTAGGCGTGGCGGTAACCAGGGATGACCGCGACGGCGGGACGTCCGCCGCTGGCGACTCACCAGGCGCTCAAGGTGCCCTCTTCGAGGCTGATGAGGCGCTCGGGATCCCCCACGGCACCGACACGGGAGATATCGGTTACCGTGGGCCCACCGCGTGCGCGGCGGCCGGGATTACCTATCGCCAGCTCGACTACTGGGCCCGCACCGGCCTGGTCGAGCCGAGTGTACGGGCCGCTCACGGTTCCGGCTCCCAGCGGCTGTACGGCTTCCGCGACATCCTGGTGCTCAAGGTCGTGAAGCGGCTGCTCGACACGGGAATCTCGCTGCAGCAGATCCGGGCCGCGGTCCAGCATGTGCGCGACCGGGGAACCGAGGATCTGGCCCAGGTCACCTTGATGAGCGACGGGGTCAGCGTCTACGAGTGCACGTCCGCGGACGAGGTAGTGGACCTGCTCCAGGGCGGCCAGGGCGTGTTCGGCATCGCGCTCGGCCGCGTCTGGCGCGAGGTCGAGGGTGACCTGGCGGTGCTCCCCGCCGTGCGGGCCGAGGACGGCTTCGTCGCCGTCGACCCCCACGGCTCGTATGCCACCGGGTCTCCGGCCGGCCACGATGACCTGGCCAAGCGCCGCTTGCGCCGCACCAGCTGACGGCGGGCGGCCCGTCATCGGCCGCTTACGGTGACAGTCGCGCGCGGGTCTGTTTAAATGCTCCCATCGCCGATTCGAGCGCCGGTCTCGGGTGCTCGCCGATCTGCGGGAACTTGACTGCTGTCGCATGCTCCGCGTCGAGGGCTGCGCCTGGAGGGGGACTCAAGTGACCAGTATGCCGTGGGATGCGCAAGGTGAGGCGCAGGCGGCGTTGCGCGCCATCGTGGACGATTCGCGATACGGGCCCGCCGCGTTGTCGAACGCGCAGACGATGACCAACCTGCTCAAGGACATGCTGCCGGACGCGCCCCGGGAGTCGAGCGTGCTCATCGCCGCGTCCGAAGCCGGTGTCGCCGGCCTGCTGCAGAGCAACGTGTCCCGGGGCATGGACGTGGCCACCGCTTCGCGGCTGGCTGCCGGGTCATTCGAGAACCGGACGGCGCTGACCCCAGAGGCCTGCCGCTGGGCGGTCGGCGTCCTGGTCTCGGCCCTGCGGCTGGACGCCGTCCGGCCCGCGCCACCGCCGCCCCCCTCGGGGCCCACGGGGCCCGGGCCGGTGTATAACACTCCGCGGCTCGACGATCAGCAGACCATGCCCCCGGGGCCCGTGCCGATACCGCCTCCCTGGGTCGCGCCCGCGCCCGAGGCCGGTCCCGTCCGTACCGGCGGGCTCAGGCTCACCGCCGCGGTCGTGACCGTGGTCGGGGCCATCTTGATCATCTGGGCGTGCGCGCTACCGGACCTGAACCTTCCCGCCGGCAACGGCCGGACCTCTTTTTCCATATTCAACTCCGGCGCGGCCGGTGATCTGTGGTTCGCGGTCGAGCCCGTCGGGGTGGCGGTCATCGGTATTGCCGCGGCCCTGATCATCATGCTGGCCAGTCGCTCCGCGCGGCTGGGCCTGCTGGCGGCCGGCATGCTGGTCGGATTCGGCATCCAGACCGTCCTGCTTTTCGCCGGATATGAGTTTTATGTCCGGAGCCCGGATCATGCAGGCGCGGGAGGAGCCGTCGGCATCCTGGGCGGGATCCTATTGCTGGCGGCCGGCTTGATCGCCGCGGCCAGCAGGCCGGCGTCAGCCGGCGCCAGGAGTCCAGCGTCGGCTGCGGCCTAAGTAGCGGATGCTGGCCAGCGCGAGAGGAAAGCCACGACGTGCCAAGCGATGCGTTGATGCCGGGCGGCGGCGTGGCCAGGCGCCCTCTGCATTTCATCATCATGGGCGACTGCTCCGGCTCGATGAAGGGCCCGAAGATGCAGGCGCTGAACACCGCGCTGCGCGCCATGCTGCCGCACCTGCTCAGATGGGAGCGTGAGCAACTCCAGGCGCAGTTGCTCATCCGGATCCTGGGTTTTGCCACCGAACCTCACTGGCACGTCCCCGAACCTACGCCGGTAGCCGAGCTGAACGCCCGGTGGCGGGATCTGGAGTATGTCCGCTGGGGATGGACGAACATGGGGCCCGCCTTCGAGGCCGTCGGCGAGGTCCTTGCCCCTGAGCGGCTGGAAGCGCGGGCGCTGCGGCCGGCGATCCTGCTGGTGACCGACGGGCTGCCGACCGATCCGCCCGGAGGCTTCGAGCGCGGCCTGGCCGCGCTGACCTGTCACGCCGCGGGCCGCCTGTCCCTGCGCCTGGCCGTCGCCATCGGGCGGGATGCCAACTCTGAGCCGCTCGACCGGTTCCGCAGCCGCGACGCTCCGGTCCTGATCGCGGAGACCATCGACGTCATCGCGGACCGGCTGGTCGCGGCGTCGATCGCGGTCTCCAGGATGTCCGAGGCCGGGGCCGATCGAGGCGCCCTCGTGCAGCAGCTCCTGCAGCCCGAGGTAGTGCCGGGATCTGGCCTAGACGACGATCCGATCTTGTGATGCCGATGTCCATCGATGCTTCGGAGCTGCCGCACGGAGCCCGGGATCCGTGGCTGGCCCTGACCGCCTCGCAACTCGGCGCCGCGCATCAGGCGACCGGCCTGCCCAACCAGGATGCCGTCGCGGCGGGTCAGGTCCAGCCGGATGTGCTGGTCGCGGCCGTCGCCGACGGGCACGGCCACCGGCGTCATTTCCGGAGCGCCCGCGGCTCGCAGCTCGCGGTGGCCGTCGCCTGCGAGGCCGCCGGGGAACTGGCCGCGCGGCTGGACGACTTCGAGGCGGCCGGGCAGGTCGAGTCCGAGGCTCTGTGTCACCTGGTGCCCGCGATCACCGGGCGATGGCGCGAGGCCGTAGGCCACGATGTCGCCGCCGATCCGTTCACCGCCCAGGAGCAGGCCGGACGCGCCAGCGGCGACGATGCGCTGATCGCGTACGGATCCACCCTGCTGCTGGCCATCGCGGGACGGCGCTGGCTCGTGCTCGTCCAGATCGGCGACGGCGACATCATGGGCATCCAGCCCGGCGGACGGCCGTTGCTCCCGGTACCCCGCGATCCGTCGCTGGACGGCCAGCAGACCACGAGCCTGTGCGGAGCCCGCGCGGAGGACGAATTCCGCGTCGCGGTCGTGGACATCTCGACCACGGCACTGCTCGGGGTCATGCTCGCGACCGACGGTTACGGCAACGCCCAGGCCGCCGATCCGTGGACCGATGCGGTCAGCGCTGACCTGGCCGAACTGATCAAGGATCGCCCGCCGGAATGGCTGGCCGGCCAGTTGCCGTTGTGGGCGAGTCGCTGCGCGTCCGCCGACGGCAGCGCCGATGACACCACCATCGCGCTCCTGATCGCACCGTCGGCGACCGGCTGGCGCCATGTTGCATCACCGGAGCCAGCGGCCGAGGACGCGACGACCGCCGCGGCGCGGCGGCTGCCCGGGCCGGCCACAAAGCCGGACCGCCAGCCGGACGACCCGCGAGAGCAGCGGCCCGGCATACGGTCCCGCCGGCTGATGGTGATCGCCGTGGCGGTCGTGGTGATCGCCGCGGCGGCCGCGTTCCTGGCTGTCCGCCTGAGCTCATCGCCGGGCACCACCCCTACCGTGTGCAGTTCGCCGTCGGCGGGCATCGGAAAGCACGCCACAGCCAGCGCCACGCCCGCGGTCAGACCAGAGCCCGGCGCCACCGGCAACCCATGCGAGAGGGGATAGCTGGTGACGGAAGGGAATCTCTCGCTGGAGGGCCGGACGGCCTGGCTGGTCCGGGCGGCCGGGACGCCCGTACTGGTCGGCGAGCGGCTGGGAGAAGGCGGTCAGGGCGTCGTGCACGCGGCGCAGGTCGGCGGGGCGTCATGCGCCGTCAAGTGGTACCGGGCCGTGCCCAAGCCGAAGGAACTGCGCGACGGCATCACCGCGCTGATCGACACCGGCTGCCCCCATCCCGCCTTCATCTGGCCGTTCGACCTCGTGGTCAGCAACGAGATACCGGGGTTCGGCTATGTCATGCCGCGCCTTGACCCGGCTTTCGAGTCGCTGGGGGAACTGCTCGGACGGACCAACTCCCCGCCGTTCCGCGTCATGATCAACATCGGCCTGCACCTCGTAGCCGCCTTCGAGGCGCTGCACGGGGCGGGGCTGTGTTATCGCGACATTAATTCCAAGAACCTCTGGGTGGACCCGGAAAAGGCGGAAGTAGCCATCATTGACAACGACAATGTCGGGACTGATGATGCCGAGGCGTTCGTCTGGGGGACCAGTGGTTTCATGGCGCCCGAGGTGGTACGCCGGGAGAAGTTCCCGACCGGCCACACCGACCTGCACTCGCTGGCCGTTCTCCTGTTCTACCTGTTCGTGCACGGGCACCCCCTGGAGGGCATCAAGGCCGACGCGGCCTATTCGTGGGCGTCGTCGCGGGAATCGGAAAGCGAGGTCACCATCCGGACCTACGGTCTGGAGCCGGTTTTCGTCTTCGACCCCCAGAACCCCTCCAACCCTCCGCCGCCCGGGGACCCGATGCTCACCTGGTGGCCGATTTACCCGCGCTTCTTCCGTGAGCTATTCGAGCAGGCCTTTACCGCCGGGCTAACCAACCCGGTGACCGGCCGGGTTCCCGAAGGGATCTGGCGGCGGTCGCTGAACCGCCTGGGCGACTGCGTGTCGAGCTGCCGGTGCACGGCCTCGGTCTTCTACGACCCGGACGATCCCGGACTGCGCTGCTGGAACTGCGGCCAGGTGCCGGTCAGGCCGCCCCTGCTCCAGTTGCCCGGCGGGACGGTGGTATTGTCCGCCGGCGCTAGCATCACCTCGCACCACCTGCATCGGGACCGCAACCATGAGACCGTGGTGGGGATGATTGAAGCCCATCCCACCAAACCCGGAGAAGTGGTGCTGCGCAACGTCGGGCCGGACGACTGGGTCATGACGCCTGAGGGCGAGGCAGCCGTCACGGTGCCGTCCAAGCGGCGGCTCGGCGTCCGGACCATGATCATCGACTTCGGCTCGGTGAAGGGCCGGATCAGCGTCGACTAGGCCATGCGCGCGCTGAAGGCTGGGGGCAGCATGAACGAACTGCAAGTGACATTCGACGGGCGGAGCTATACCTTCCAGCCCGGGCAGACCGTCCTCATCGGGCGCCTGTCCGACAACAGCATCGTAGTCAGCGACCCGACGGTGTCCCGTCGGCATGCCCAGCTGACCTGGGGACCGGTCGGCTGGCTGTTCGAGAACCTGGGCCAGGCGCGCGCTTTCCAGCATGGCCAGGAAGTCAGGCAGGTCATCGTGCGGCAGCCCGTCGAACTATCCCTGGCCTCCCCCCAGGGACCGGTCGTTCGCCTCGAACCCGTGGAGGCAGCCGGGTCGCAGGCCACCTTCCAGGCTGGCCCGCAGGCCGCGCCGCAGCCCGGCTACGGTCCGCCCGCCGGCTACGGCCCGCCCGCCGGCTACGGTCCGCCCGCCGGCTTCGGCCCGCCGTCCTGGGGCCCGGGCACGCCGGCCGGTGCCAGGCCCCCGGCCGCCCACCCCGGGGTGGGCGACGAACTCGTGACGGCGTTCGAGATCTTGATCCCGGTCAAGAGCTGGCTGAGAGACGCCCGCTGGCACCAGGGCCTGCGCCTGCTCGTCATCGCGTACGCGCTGCTCCCGCTGGTGTTCCTCGCGCTCCTGTCCTCGTCGTCGAGCCTGGGCGTGCCGGGCTTCGCGTACAGCCTCTACGTCGCCCCGTTGTGGGCCATCGCCTTCTGGCTCCTGCTGCGTCCCGGCCGGATAGCCGCGCTGGAGATCTATATCGGGATCGCGATCATCGCCTGGGTGACGATATGGCTGTACGTCGTGACCATCAATATCAACGACCGGCTGGTGAACGCGGTGCGCAACGGTAATTTCCTCGCCGCCCTGGTCGTCGGCTACAACGAGGAGATTACGAAGGCGCTGCCCATCTTGCTGGCCGCGCTCATTCTCTTGAAATTCCGCGCCATGAAGCTGGACGTCCGCATGTGGATGTTCCTCGGCACGATATCGGGCCTCACCTTCGGCATCCTGGAGGAGAGGCTGTACACCGAGATGGCTATCGCGCAGGTGGCGAACGCGAATGCCGTTTCCCAGGCCGACGCGGGCGTCCTCGATTTCGCTTTCCGCGTCTTCGTCGACGGATTCGAGCACGCGGTATGGGCTGGGGTATCCGCGTTCTTCATCGGGATCGCGATAAACTACCCGAGACGCAGGTGGCAGCTCATCCTGCTCGGGATTTCCATAGTGGCCGTGCTGCACGGGCTCAATGACTGGAGCGTGTCCACTTTCAACTCGTACTGGCCAGGGATCCTTATCCAGGCTGTCTCCCTGCTGCTTTTCATCGGCTACACGATGTCGGCGTCCTCGATCGAGCGCCAGGTCCGCCGGACGCCGTTGTTCAGGGGCGACTCGATGGCCATGGACATCCTCTCCGAACCCAGGGACACCGGCGGCTCGTAACCCGAGCCCGTCGGCCGGCGCCGGCCCGCGGCCCGGGTTCCGGCAATGATGCCCACGTCGCTCCGCGGGCCGGCCAGAATGCGGATGGCATCCAGATGAGGCGTGGGGGGTTCGGTGGACGGTCCTCAGTGGGGCGCAAGCGACGAGGCGCGGAGGGCGCTGCGCGCGATCGTCTCCGATCCGGCCTACGGGGTCGCTGCCTTGTCAAGCTCCCAGATAATGGCCAACCTCCTGAAGGACCTCCTGCCCGACGCCCCGCGTGAGGTGAGCATCCTGGTCGCCGCGGCGGAGGCCGACGTGGCCAGCAACCTGCGGGATCGCGTCTCGCAGGGCATGGACGTGGGCACCGCCTGCGCGGTGGTGGCGGGCTCCTTCGCGGCCACCACGCCGTACCGGCCGGAGGCCTGCAGCTGGGCGGTCAGCGAGATCGCCGGGGCGCTCGGTCTTAGCTCGCCAGGCCCGGGCTCGGCCGTTCCCTCTGGCTCCCCGGCGCCGGGCGGCGCGCCGCCGACGATGTCGGCCCCGATGGTCGCCGCCGGCCCCCCAGCCGCGCCCAGCGCCTACCCGGCAGGCGCATACCCGGCAGGCGCATACTCACCTGCCCAGGCCCAGCCGCCGCCCCCTCGCGGATACTGGCCCCAGCCGCCGGCGCCAGGCCTGATGCCGGCCGCCCGGACGAACGGCCTGGCCATAGCCTCGCTGGTCCTCGGCGTCCTGTGGCTGTTCTGGCTCGGCTCGCTGGCCGGCCTGATCCTCGGCCTGATAGCGCTCAGGCAGATCAAGCGCCGCAACCAGGGCGGGCGCGGGCTCGCGATCGCCGGCGTCGTGCTGAGTATTCTCTGGCTGCTGGGTTTCGTGGTCGCGGTCATCATCGGCGCGTCAAAAGGATCATAAGTGTCGTAGCCGTGCATAACCGGACATGTTCACCAACGGCGGCCGCCGCCGCAGGCCCTTCGTCGCCTGGGCCGATGCCGATCCCCGGTGCGTCGTCGGTCGTCTGCGAATTGCCCAGCCGGGGACGCTTCCGGCCGCTGGGCACGACTGTGTAACGCGCCCGCTTTCGAGCCCTGATACGCCTTTCCGGACTGCGTTCCCCGCACTACGATCTGGATTGTCACAAGTATCAGTGGCAGGTTCAAGGGGCCCCGGTGACGGGTAATCCCGGGCAGGGGACAGCGCTGGGGGGCGAAATGGCGACAGACGGTTCTGCGGACCGGCCGGGCGAAGCGGCGCCGACGATTGTGGGCCGGAGCCCGGCCCAGCAGGCAGGCGTCGGCGCTGCCGGCAGCGGCGGCGGCGGTGACCTGACCCAGGAACTCCTGATGTCCGACTGGTGGACCGACGCCATGGTCGCGGCAGCAGGCATTCCCGTGGTGGACATGCCCTTCGTGACGGTAGGCGGCGGCATGGGAAGCTTCGTCACCGTCGACTACCTGCGGATCGCCGGCGTGCCGACCGACCGGATGCGGGTCCTGTCCGACATCGACTTCCCGTGGCAGACCTATGAGTACCTCACCCGCGTGTCACAGATCCCGCGCCCGGAGCGCATCCGCTCGGATTCGGCGTCGCGGCCGGACAACATCTGGGGCTTTCCCTCCTACGCGCTGTCCGAGGCGATCCGCGGCAAGACCCTGGCGCCGTTGCGGCAGGTCCTGGTCGAGCCGCTCTGGGCCGACTTCTACACTCCGCGGGCCGGCCTGGTATTCGAGGGTCTGGAGCGCGAGTCGAAGCGGATCGGCTACGCCGACATGCTGGTCAAGGGCCAGGTCCGCATGGTGCGCCGCCGCCAGGGCGGCGGCTACTTCACCATCCTCACGCCCCCGGACGCCAAGCCGGCGCGCCGGGTCGCGTTCCGGTCCCAGTTCGTGCACGTCGCGGTCGGGTATCCGGGCCTGAAGTTCCTGCCCGAGCTGCAGGCCTTCCGGACCGAGAACCAGGACTTCTACCACGTGGTCAGCGCCTACGAAGACCACGAGCACGTCTACGACCGGCTGCGCGTCAAGCCCGGCGTGGTGCTGATCCGGGGCGGCGGGATCGTGTCCTCGCGGGTCCTGCAGCGCCTGATGGACGACCGGGCCAACTACAACTTGAACACCGAGATCGTGCACCTGTTCCGCACCTACATCTCCGGCTCGCACGGGCCCAACCCGTGGATGCGGCGCAAGGGCGGTAACGGCTTCGCCTACCAGGGCTTCAACTACCCCAAGTCGGTGTGGGGCGGGCAACTGAAGGCGAAGATGCGCCGTCTGGAGGGCGAACAGCGGGCCGCCGAGTACAAGCTGATGGGCGGGACCAACACGCCGTGGCGGCGGCGCTGGCAGCAGCAGATGAACCAGGGCCGGGCCGGCGGCTGGTACCGCGTGCTGACCGGCACGGTCGAGCGGATGAAGGTCCGCGACGACGGGATGGTCGTCAGCATGGTCAAGACTGACCGTGGGCCCGCCGAGATCGCGGCCGACTTCGTCATCGACTGCACCGGGCTGGAAGCCGACGTCGCCGAGCACCGGGTGCTGGCCGACCTGCTCGAGCATTCCGGTGCCGGCCGGAACCCGGTGGGCCGCCTCGACGTGGAGCGCACCTTCGAACTACGCGGCACCAGCAGCGCACCCGGAGTGATATACGCCTCGGGAGCAGCCACCCTGGGCGGCTACTTCCCCGGCGTGGACACGTTCCTCGGCCTGCAGATCGCCGCCCAGGAGATCACCGACGACCTGGCTCGCCGCGGATTCTGCCGCAAGATAGGACCGGGCCGCTCCGTTCAGCAGTGGCTGCGCTGGGCGGGGAACCGGCAGCCATAATTCGTGTACCCCATAATGCCCGTGCTCCCGACAGGGATCCGATAGGAACAGGTGCTGGCGTGGTTCCTACCTTGAACGGCCGCATACAGACCAGGCTCTTCCTGCTCGCCGTGGTCGGCGGCCTCATCACCCTGATCATCGTCCCGGTCCTGCCGGGCAGCGCACCGCTCGGCGACAAGTACCGGGACGGCTTCCTGGTGCTGCTCAGCGTCGCGGTGGTCGGCGTGTTGTGGGAGCTCCTGTATCACTTCCTGATGCAGTGGCGCTGGGAGAAAGACTGGCCCACGCTGTTCGGGCTGGCGGAAGGAGTACCGGAAGGCGTGCTGATCTGGATCTTGCTCAGTGCCGGGGCGATACCGGGCATCGCAGGCCACGTGGGCGGCGTCGCCTTCCTCATCCAGTTCATCCTGGTCTGGCTGGGGGTATGGCTGGTAGCTAACGGGCCCATGCGGGTCCCGTTCATCCGGTGGCGCTTCCACGGCGGGAGGCTGGTGTGACCGAATACGGCGTACTGCCGGGACTGTGGCCGATCCACGGAGATGGGGTACTGGCCCGCCAGGGGGACCTGGTGCTGCTGATCCATTCCGCGGGCGGGACTTTCACGGACCGGCTGATTGACCTGCTGGCCACTGTGGCCAGGGCCGGAGGGAACGGCCTGCGTTTTACCGAGCTGGTCTCGGCCGAATTCGACGCCGACGCATCAGCCGCCGACATCACGGCCGGGCAGGGCCCGGCCGTGGTCGCGTTCGGCCCGGTCGGCGGCGGAACGGCGGTCGCTGTCTACGGCACCGGATGGGCCGAAGTCACCACCGCGCACGGCGAGCAGCGGCTGACCACCGGCGAACCCTACGGCCGGCTGCGTTGCGTGCTGCCGTCCGCATTGGTCAAGGTCCGGGCGGGCGTGCAGCCCGTGGCCGACGATCCTGAGACCGACCCCTACCTGCGCCTGGCCGACGGTGTAGTCCGGGCCGTCGCCCTGATCTACGCTCCGGCCGAGATCGCGGCGGAGGCGGCGGACCAGGCTCGGTTCTCCGTTCCCGTACCAGAGGTGAGCCCGGCCGCCGCCGAGCCGCCACCGGCCGCCGGCGAGCAACCAGCCGAGCAACTGGTCGAGCAACCTGCCGAACCGCCACCGCCCGTGCCGGAGCCGGTATCAGGCCAGGTTCAGCAGGCCGGGCCCGAACCCTACGCGGACCAGATCCAGGAGCTCGAGCCCGAATACCACGCCACCCGGATCGAGTCGGCCGCGCCCGTGCCGTCCGCACGCCCGGCGCCGCCTGACCCGTACGGGTCCCAGCCTCCGCCGCCCGAACTCAACCCGTACCTGGCGCAGCCGCCGGATCCCTATGCGGCCCAGGCCCCGCCGCTGGCGCCCGACCCGTACACCGACCAGGCTGCGCAGCCCGCGCCCGGCGGTGCCCCGCCGGATTTCATCTCGATCTCGCTCGTCGCGGACCAGCCCGGTGACGGGGTGCCCCAGCGTGATCCGCTGCCGCTCGGCGCCGAACCGCCCGAAGCCAAGGACCTGGGCCTGATCGAGATGCCCGCCGCGCAGATCGAGGGCGTCTACTGCAAGAACGGTCACTTCAATGATCCCGAGGCCCGTTACTGCGCGGTGTGCGGGATCAGCATGGGCCAGCTGACCAAGATCCGGCAGAATGGCATCCGCCCCCCGCTGGGCGTGCTGGTCCTCGGCGACGGCTCGGTATGCCAGCTCGACGCGGACTACGTGATCGGCCGGGAGCCGACCCTGGACAGCGCGGTGGCCGAGGGCCACGCCCGGCCGCTGCGGCTAATGGGCGCCTCCGGGGTGGTGTCCCGGATCCACGCCCGCGTCGAGCTCGACGGCTGGCAGGTCTATATCACCGACCTGAACTCCGCGAACGGCACCCAGGTCCTCCTGCCCGGGGAACGGAATCCCACGAACCTGCAGCCGGGGACGCGGACCCCGCTGGTGGCAGGCGCGCAGATCCGCCTGGGGGGCGAGTACGGGCTCCAGTACGACTCGCACCGTCACCGGTAAGTGACGTGACCGGGGTGGGGGGCGGACCGTGAGCCTCAACGATGTCCAGTTGCTCCTGGCTGATGTGGCGATCATCATCATCCTGGCCCGGCTGCTGGGCAGCGCGGCCAAGCGGCTGGGCCAGCCGCCGGTCCTGGGCGAGATCCTGGCCGGGATCCTGCTGGGACCCACGTTCTTCCACGGCGCGATCACCAGCGCGCTGTTCCCGCCCAGCCTGATCCCGCCGCTGACCGCGCTGGCCGACATCGGCCTGGTCCTGTTCATGTTCGTGGTCGGCTACGAGGTGGACTTGCGCCTGATCCGGGGCCGCGAGCGGGTCGCCGCGGGCGTGTCGGCCGGCTCGGTCATCTTGCCCCTGGGCCTGGGCGCGGCGCTCGGCGTGTGGCTGGCCCATCGCAACCACCTGCCGCACGTCTCCACCTTCGCGCTGTTCATCGGCACCGCGATGGCGGCCACCGCGTTCCCCGTCCTGGCCCGCATCCTCACCGACCGGGGCCTGCACCGCACCCGCATCGGCGGGATCGCGCTGGCCAGCGCGGCGATCGCGGACGTACTGGCCTGGGCGCTGCTGGCCGTGGTGGTCGCCCTGGCCGGCAGCAGCGCGCAGTGGAAGGTGCTGCTCGCCATCCCGTACGCGGCCGTGATGTTCGCCGTCGTCCGGCCGCTGCTGCGCCGGCTGTCCCGGTTCTACCTGCAAGCGGGCCGGCTCACCCCGAACATCCTGGCCACCGTGCTAGCCGGGCTGCTGCTGTCCTGCTACGCCACCAACTGGATGGGCCTGCACTTCATCTTCGGCGCGTTCCTGTTCGGCATGATCATGCCGCGCGAGAACGTCCTGGGCCTGCGCGAGGAAATCCTCGAGCGGCTCGAGCAGATCAGCGTCCTGGTCCTGCTCCCCATCTACTTCGTGGTGTCCGGGCTGAGCATCAACCTGTCCACCATCGGGCGCTCCGGGCTGGTGGAACTCGGCGCCATCCTGGTCGTGGCCATCGCCGGGAAGCTGGCCGGCGCCTACCTCGGCGCCCAGTTCACCGGGGTCCGCGGCCGCAACGCCGGCGTGCTCGCCACGCTGATGAACACCCGGGGCCTGACCGAGCTGGTCATCCTGGGCGTCGGGCTCCAGCTGCACATCCTGACCAAGCCGCTGTACGCCCTGATGGTGGTCATGGCCCTGGTCACCACCGCGATGAGCGGCCCGCTGCTGAAGGCCATCTACCCGGACCAGGTCATGCAGCGTGACCTGGCCGCCGCGGACCGCGCGCAGCTCGCCGGCGGCCCGGCGTACCGGATCCTGGTCCTGATCGACCGGACCGAGACCGCGGCACCGCTGGTGGACATCGGAGCCGACCTGGCCGCCACGCGGTCCGGCAGCGAGCTGGCCCTGGCTCACCTGGTCTCGCTACGGGCCGAGAAGCGGCTGGAGGTCGGCTCCGGCCTGGGTGGCGAGCTGCTGCAGATGACCGTCGTCATGGCCCGGCTGCACGCGCTCGCCGAGCGGGCCGGAGCCCGCGGCGCCCCGGCCACCGTGCTCTCGCGCTTCAGCGATGACGTGGCCGGCGAGCTGTCGGTCTACGTGAGGGCCGCCGAGCCCGACACCATCGTGCTCGATTCCGGCCACGATCCGTTCGAAGACCAGGCGTACGCCGCCATCCGGGCCGATGGCCGGACCCGCCTGGTCACCGTGTCCGGCCCGGTGCCGGACGTGCCGGCCGCCGTGGCGGTTTACTCCGGCCACGGAGCCGACGCCTCCGCGGCCCTGAATGTCGCCGCCCAGCTCGCCGCGGCCAGGCGTCTGCCGCTCGTGCTGGCCGGCGGGGACGGCCGGCGAAGCCGCAGCGGGCTCGCGGACCTGACCCACCGCGGCATCCAGGCCAGCAGCGGCCCGCCGCCGGATGGCGCGCTGCTCGTCGCCGGCGAAGACGGCGCCGCGGCCGTCGGCGCCGGAGCGCACCTGACCGTGCGGGCGGGCAGCAGCGAAGACATCGAGGCCCGCCCCGAAATCGCGACCCCGGTCCCCGTCATAGGGTCGGGGGCGCTGGAGCCAGGAAGGCAGCCATGACCATGACTGACGAACGCGACGGCATCGCCGACTACAGGTTCATCCGTCCGCTCGGCGCCGGCAGCCACGGAGTGTTCTATCTCGCCTACCCGCCCAAGCGGCTGCCGGTCGCGGCCGAGTTCGTGGCGGTGAAGGTGCTGTCCGGTGGCAGCAGCCAGGACGTGTTCAGGTGGGCCCATCGGGAGCTCGCGGCCTTCGCCGCGGTCAGCTCGCCCTACCTGGTCACCCTGTACGACGCGGGCCAGCAGGGCGAGGAAGTCTACTACTCGATGGAATACCTGCCGGGAGGTTCGGTGGCCATGCCCGCCGAGCCGCTCAACCGGGCTACCGCGTTGCGGGCCATGGGCGACGCGGCCCGCGCGACCCACGCCCTGCACGAAGCCGGCATCGCCCACCGCGACATCAAGCCGGGGAACGTCCTGCTGTATGCGGGCGGGGGCAAGCTGGCCGACCTGGGCCTCAGCCACGTGCTGCGGCCGGGCGTCACCATCACCCGGATGGGGCCGGCGGGCGATATCGGGTACCTCGACCCGTGCCTGATCCGCGGCGACCGTCCCTCGCGGGCCAGCGACGTGTTCTCCCTGGGCGCCACCTTGCACTACGCCGTGGCCGGCGAAGGCCTGTACGGGCCGCTGGCCGACGACGACCCGCTCCTGGCCATGCGCCGCGTCATCTCCCATCCGCCGGTCATCTCGGCCCGCGTGGACCCGGACGTCCGGGACGTCATCGCCTGGGCCATCGCCGCCAATCCCGCCGATCGGCCAGCGACGGCGCAACTGCTCGCCGAGCGGATCGAGCAGGTCGCCCTGGCCACCGCCCCCGACTAGCCCGAGAGGAGGACCTGACCGGTGCCGGGCGGCCCGCGACGGACACGGCGATGACCTCAGAGCTGATCAGCGAGCCGGCCGGGCCGCGGTTCGGGCCGTACATCCTGACCGCCGTGCTGGGCCGGGGCGGGATGGGCGTGGTCTACCGCGCGTTCGACACCGTCAAAGGACGGACCGTGGCCCTCAAGGTGCTGATCCCCGAACTCGCCGCCGACCGCGCCTACCAGGACCGGTTCCGCCGCGAGTCCAAGCGCGCCGCCCGGCTCAGCGAGCCGCACATCATCCCCATCCACGACTACGGCCAGATCGACGGCCGGCTGTTCATCGACATGCGGCTGGTGGAGGGAACCGACCTGGGCGCCCTGCTGGACCGGGACGGGCCGATGCCGCCGGCGGCCGCCGCCTGGATCACGGCCCAGGTCGCCTCGGCGCTGGACGCCGCCCACGCCGACGGGCTGATCCACCGGGACGTCAAGCCGTCCAACGTGCTGATCACCGGCCACGGCAAGAGCATGCCGTTCGCCTACCTGATCGACTTCGGCATCGCCCGGATCGTCAGCGGCGGCAGCCTGTCCACCAGCAGCAGCGCCATCGGCACCGTGGCCTACATGGCCCCGGAGCGGTTCGCGGGATCACCCGGCGACCGCCGCGCGGACGTATACTCGCTGGCCTGCGTGCTGTTCGAGTGCCTGACCGGGCGCCAGCCCTTTACCGGGGAAATGGTGGCCGTCATGTGGGCGCAGCTCAACGCCGTGCCGCCCGCCCCCAGCGCGGTGCGGCCGGGCCTGCCGGCCGCGGTGGACAAGATCGTCGCGCGCGGGCTGGCCAAGGATCCGGCCGACCGGTACGGCACCGCCGGCGACCTGGCCGAGGCCATCCTGGCCGCCACCGCCGAGGCCGGCGCGCTGAGCGTCCCGATCCCGGTTCCCGCGGCCGGCCAGGCACCTGACCACCGGCATCCGCCCACGGTCGAGGACTCCGGCCCGGCCCGCGGCTCCGGCCCGGCCCGGCCCGGGACCGACGTCCCCCTGTGGGACAGCGACCCCGACGGCCGGGCCCGGACCGCGCTGCGCGCCATCGTGTCCGATCCGGACCGGGGCGTCGCCGCGCTGTCCAGCACCCAGGCGATGTCGGCGGCGCTGCGTGACCTGCTGCCCGGCCAGCCGCGGGAGACCAAGGTGCTCGTCGCCGCGGCCGAGGAGGGCCTGGCCGAAGCGCTGAGCTATCACGTGGCGCGCGGCATGGATCCTGTCACCGTACGTGGCAAGGTGGCGAGATCCTTCGCCCGGCACACCGGCTTCCGGCCGGCCGCCTGCCAGTGGGCGGTCGACGAACTCGCCGCCGTGCTCGGCCTGGACTCCGCCGGCGCCCGCCCGGCCGGGTAGCGTCCCGCGGGTCGAGTCCCACTATCTGGTCCTGCTCGGGTAAGATCTCAACTGCTGATGACACCGGCCGGGAGAGATCCCGCATAGCCGCGGGCGCCGAAGGGGCAACATCCCCGGAACCTCTCAGGCACACGAACCGGCCGGGACAGGCATCTCTGGAGCGGCGCGTCAACGGACCGCGACAGACGGGGAGCCAGCGACCGCGCTCGCCCGGGGAGGCTCTCGATTGACTGATTTCGCCGCACGCCACATCGGGCCCGACGAGGCTGCCCAGCGGCACATGCTGGTCAGCCTCGGCTATTCATCGCTCGACGAGCTCACCCGGGCCGCGCTGCCCGAAGGCACCGAGCCGGCCCCGTTCACCCTGCCCGAGCCGCTGACCGAGACCGAGGCGCTGGCCGAGCTGCACCGGATGGCCAGCCGGAACCACGTGCTGACCTCGATGATCGGCCTGGGCTACTACGACACGGTCACCCCGGCCGTCATCCGCCGCAACGTGCTGGAGAACCCCGCCTGGTACACGGCGTACACCCCCTACCAGCCGGAGATCTCCCAGGGTCGGCTCGAGGCGCTGCTGAACTTCCAGACCGTGATCGCCGACCTCACCGCGCTGCCCTGGGCCGGCGCGTCACTGCTCGACGAGGCGACCGCCGCCGCCGAGGCCATGACGCTGGCCCGCCGGGCCGCAGGAAAGGGACACGTGTTCCTGGCCGACGCCGACTGCCTGCCCCAGACGCTGGCCGTGCTGCGCACCCGGGCCGAGCCGCTCGGCATCCACCTGGTCGTCGAGCCGGTGACCGCCGAGGCCATCGCCCGGACCGACGGCCTGTTCGGCGTCCTGCTGCAGTTCCCCGGCGCCTCGGGTGCCGTCCGCGACCTGGCGCCGCTGATTGAGGCGGCGCACGCCCGCGGCGCGCTGGCCGCCGTGGCCGCCGACCTGCTGGCCCTGACCCTGCTCCGGCCGCCGGGCGAGATGGGCGCGGACATCGCGGTGGGTTCCAGCCAGCGGTTCGGCGTGCCGCTGTGGTTCGGCGGTCCGCACGCGGGTTACATCGCGGTCAGCGATCCGTTCAAGCGCCAGCTGCCCGGCCGGCTGGTCGGGGTGTCCATGGACGCCGACGGCCGCCCCGCCTACCGCCTCGCCCTGCAGGCCCGTGAGCAGCACATCCGCCGCGAGAAGGCCACCAGCAACATCTGCACGGCCCAGGTGCTGCTCGCCGTGACCGCCGCCATGTACGCCGCTTACCACGGGCCCGACGGCCTGGCCGCCATCGCACGGGCCACGCACCGTAGTGCCGCGGTCCTGGCCGCCACCCTGCGCGATTTTGGCGTCAGAACGGAGCGTGGTGACTTCTTCGACACCATCAGGATTGCCTTCCGGGGCGGGCGCGACGAGGCGGTCAGGGCGCTGGACCGGGCCCGGGAGGCGGGCTACAACCTGTACCTGGCGCCGGACGGCGCGCTGCAGGTCAGCTGCGACGAGACCACCACCGACGAGCAGCTGCGCCAGGTCGTGGCCGCGATCTGCCAGGTGGAACGGCCCGCCGACGTGACGCTGGCCGAGGCCGGGCCCGACGTGCTGCCGCCCGGCCTGCGGCGCACCTCGGAATTTCTCACCCATCCGGTGTTCAGCGCCCACCGCAGCGAGACCTCGATGCTGCGCTACCTGCGGCGGCTGGCCGACTTCGACATCGCCCTCGACCGCTCGATGATCCCGCTCGGCTCGTGCACGATGAAGCTGAACGCGGCGGCCGAGATGGAGCCGATCAGCTGGCCGGAGTTCGCCGGGCTGCACCCGTTCGCCCCGGCCCCGCAGGCCGGCGGGTACCTGGAGCTGATCGACTCGCTCGAGGTCCGGCTGGCCAGGCTCACCGGTTACGACGCGGTGTCGATCCAGCCGAACGCCGGCTCCCAGGGCGAGCTGGCCGGCCTGCTCGCGATCCGGGCCTACCATGCCTCGCGCGGCGGGCAGGACCGCGACGTCTGCCTGATCCCCGAATCGGCGCATGGCACCAACGCGGCCAGCGCGGTGCTGGCCGGGCTCCGGGTGGCGGTGGTCAAGTGCGGTTCGGACGGCGCCATCGACGCCGGTGACCTTACGGCCAGGTTGGAAGCGCATGCGGGCCGGATAGCAGCGATCATGTTGACTTATCCATCCACTGCGGGTGTGTACGAGCAGAACGTGAGCGCCGTCTGCGCGGCGGTGCACGAGGCGGGCGGCCAGGTCTACATCGACGGCGCGAACCTCAACGCGCTGGTCGGGCTGGCCACCTTGCCGTCCTTCGGCGCTGACGTGTCCCACCTGAACCTGCACAAGACGTTCTGCATCCCGCACGGCGGCGGCGGCCCGGGCGTCGGGCCGGTCGCCGTGCGCGCGCACCTGGCGGAGTTCTTGCCCGGTCGCGGCGGGACCGGCCCGGTCGCGGCCGCGCCCTACGGGTCCGCGGGCATCCTGCCCATCTCGTGGGCCTACATCGCGATGATGGGCGAGGCCGGGCTCCGCCGGGCCGCGCAAGTCGCGGTGCTGTCCGCCAACTACGTGGCCAAGCGGCTGGCGCCGCACTACCCGGTGCTGTACACCGGACGCAACGGCCTGGTCGCGCACGAGTGCGTCATCGACCTGCGCCCGCTGACCCGCGACACCGGCGTCACCGTGGACGACGTGGCCAAGCGCCTGATCGACTACGGCTTCCACGCGCCCACCATGTCGTTCCCGGTGGCGGGCACGTTCATGATCGAGCCCACCGAGAGCGAGAGCCTGGCCGAGCTCGACCGGTTCTGCGACGCGATGATCGCGGTCAGGGCCGAGATCGCGCGGGTGGCCGACGGTGAGTTCGACCCCCACGACAACCCGCTGAAGAACGCCCCGCACACCGCCGACATGCTCATCGCGGGGGAGTGGAAGCACCCCTACCAGCAGGAGGAGGCGGCGTATCCGGCCGGGGTGGACCGCCGCGCCAAGTACTGGCCCCCGGTACGCCGGATCGACCAGGCCTACGGCGACCGCAACCTGATCTGCGCCTGCCCACCCCCCGAAGCCTTCGCCAGCTAGCCCCGCACCAGGCACCCCACCCCCAACCCCACCCCCAACCCCACCCCCAACCCCACCCCCAACCCCACCCCCAACCCGCAGTCCTCACCCTTCCCCAGACGTCCGCTGCCCCAGGGCTCCCCGACCCGATGAAACCCGGCTTTCGCCATGTTCTCTAGTGCCCCAACAGGCAACGTTCGCCCCGCAGATAAGCCCAGATAAGCCCGTGGTGCCCGCCGCCAACCGGCCCAGAGTTCCATCGGGCCGGTCCTGACCGGCCCAATGTTCCATCGGGCCGGTCAGGAAGGGCGCCAGCCAACGCAGGACATGCGGGCGAAACGCTACTGGTCGCGGCACTAGCGTGGTGAAAGCCGGGGTTCATCTCGTACGGACAGGTTGCCGTCCGGCCGAATTGCCGTCCGGCGAAACGCCAACGCGCCCGCCCCTCCTGCGCGTGCCGCCTGGCGTCCCCGGATGGGACGCAGGGGAGGGGTGCGGCACGCGCAGGCGCGGGAGGCGGGGGCGGGCGCGGGGCGGCCAGCAGCCGGCGCCGGGCTGGCGGGAAGCGGCAGGGACAGCCGCGGCCACCGGGTCAACTGGCTCGGGAGGATCGTCTACTGGCTGGCCACCGGGAAGGCGTTCAGGTCGGACAGGTGCGGGGGCAGGCTGAGGGTGACCACGCTCTCCTGCTCCTGCGGGTCGGTGCGGGCCACGACGGCCACGGTCATGACCTCGCTGCGGTTCACCGGCAGGTGCGGGGTGCCCGGCGGGACGTACATGAAGTCGCCGGCCTTGACCACGGCGCGGTGACGCAGGCCTTCGCCGTGCCACACCTCGGTCTCGCCGCTGACGGTGTAGATGGCCGACTCGTGCCCGTCGTGGACGTGAGGCACGCCGCGAGTGCCCGGGGGAATCGTGACCAGGTGCAGGCACAGGGCCCGCGAGCCCGCTGACCGGCTGCTCACGCCGGTGGCCAGGCTCATGCCCTGTTTGCCGTCGTAGCTTCCGCCCGCGCGGATGATGATGACCTCACCGGGAGCGTCGCCGGAAATGTCGACAGCCATCGCGGGGGCGTGGAGTGCTCTCTCCCAGACGTCGGTTACTCTGAGCATTTAAATATATCCTATCCGTGATGTCTCCCTCTGACAGGTTATGACTATGTGTATTTGTACGGATACTCTCCGTAAAGTCACTATGTGCTGACCGTTTGGTGAGGTGTACATAACCAAAAAGTAAGCATTGATCTCCCGGTCCTCGTAAGTTAATGTCATTCACATTGTGAGTGTCATTTACATGGGTGCTTCCCGGGGGACGGAAGGAGCACAGTGATGCGGAACGGCCGGGGCGACAGGTGGACCGAGGCGGACGTGCCAGCTCAACGGGGGCGTACGGCCGTCATCACCGGCGCGAACACGGGCCTGGGCTTCGAGACGGCCCGGGTTCTCGCCGCGCGCGGCGCACAGGTCGTCCTGGCCTGCCGGGACCTGGGCCAGGCCAAGGAGGCGGCGGGCCGGATCCTGTCCGGCCGCCGGCCGCCGGACGGGGTGGCGCCCGCCGGCTTGCCCGCGGTCCGGCTCGACCTGGCCTCGCTTGCCTCGGTACGGGAGGCGGCCGAGGAGATCGGCGCCGCCTACGGCCCGGTCGACCTGCTGATCAACAACGCCGGCGTGATGATGACGCCCGGCCGGCGCACCGCCGACGGCTTCGAGCTTCAGCTCGGCGTCAACCATCTCGGCCATTTCGCGCTGACCGGCCTGCTGCTGGGGCCGATGCTCGGCCGCCCGGGTTCTAGGGTGGTCACCGTGAGCAGCAACGCCCACAAGCCCGGGCGGATCGATTTCGGTGACTTGCAGTCGCAGCGGCGGTACCGGCGGATGGCCGCGTACTCCCAGTCCAAGCTGGCCAACCTGATGTTCACCTACGAGCTGCAGCGGCGGCTGGACGCTGCCGGGGCCGGGACGCAAGCCCTGGCCGCTCACCCGGGGAAGGCCCGGACCGAGCTCACCAGGTACCTGCCTGCCTGGCTCCGGCTGGAAGACCTGGTGGTCGAGCAGCCGCTCGGGCAGAGCGCGGCCATGGGCGCGCTGCCCACGCTGCGCGCCGCCGCCGACCCGGCGGCCCGCGGCGGCGAGTACTACGGACCCAGCGGCCGGGGAGGGCTCAAGGGCTACCCGCGGCTGGTCGGCTCGAGCGAGCGCGCCCGCGACGCCGAGGCCCAGCAGCGGCTATGGCGGGAATCCGAACGGCTCACCGGTGTCAGCTACCCCGTCTAAGCGCTCCGGCGGCGCCCGGGAATCTCGGGCCGGCCGCTACCACCACGGCGACCTGAAGGCCGCCCTGGTCGACGGAGCCGTCGAGCTGATCGCCGAACGGGGAGTGCGCGGCTTCTCCCTGGCCGAGCTCAGCCGGCGCCTGGGCGTTACGGTCGCCGCACCCTACCGGCACTTCGAGGACCGCGACGAATTGCTCGCCGCGGTGGCCGTCCGCGCGCTGCACGCCCTCGCGGACGCGCTGACCGCGGGGTCCGGTGACCAGGATCCCCCGGAGCAACGGCTGGCCGCCATGGCCCGCAGCTACGTCAGGTTCGCGGCCGAGCAGCGCCCGCTGTTCGACGTGATCTACGCGACGGACCTGGACAAGAGCCGCTATCCCGAGCTCGGGCCCGCCTACCAGCGGGTGGAGGAACCGTTCAGCGCCTGCGTGGCCCGGCTCTGCCCAGATGACCCCGAGGCCGCGCTGGCGCTGGAGGATGCCCTGGAAGCGAGTGCGCGCGGGCACGCGGCGCAGTTGCTTGACGGGTTCTACGGCGAGGGACCCGAGGCCATCGACCGCGTCGCCGCGCAGGCCGACCGGGTCACCCTCGCTGTCATCCAGGGTCGCGCCGCCCTGCAGCGCCCCCGCTAGGAGCAGGGCGGCGCGAACCGGAGGCCGCTAGCCGGGAGCCTGCGTCACCTCGGCCAGCACGCGCTCGCGCGCGGTCGCGGGGTCCAGGCCCAGGTCGGGGAGCGTGGCCGCGGCGAACTCGCCGCGCGGGTAGCGCTCGGCGACGCGCAGCAGGCCGAGCAGCACGTGCTCGGTGCCGATGTAGTTGTGATGCAGCGCGCGCGCTTCCCTCAGGGACAGCGCCAGCGACAGCTTGGCCTGATCGTTCAGCGGAAGCCTGCCGGTCCAGCTCAGCGGGCCCCTGGGCGTGAGCGGCACTCGTCCCAGCGCCCCGGGGCCGAAGTTCTCCTCGATCTTGCGCTTGATCTCGTCCAGGTCGATGCCGATCGCCGCCAGGGCCTCGGCGTCACCGTCGGCCGTCTCCTCTCGCGGGCCGCGAGGACCGGGCGATGCGAGCTCGCGCTCGACCGCGGCGCTGTCCACGCCCAGGGCGGTCAGTGCCCGGGCGGCCACGCCGTCGGTGGCGGTCACCCCGTACAGCATGTGCACCGGGCGGATCTGATCGTCGCCTTGCTCCCTGGCCTTGGCCAGGGCCAGGCTCACGATCTTCCTGGCCTTGTCGGTGAACCGTTCGAACATCGCGGATATCCCCTCGGGTAGTGCTTCCGGAGCGTGCGCGTCGGGCAAGCCGCCGCGCGGCCGCTAGCGGGCGCGGGCGCGGCGGCGGACCGGATGGCTGGCGTCGGACCGGCGCGCATGCTTCTTGTGGACGGCTTGGCGCGAGACGCCGAGGATCTCCGCGATCTCCTGCCACGACCAGCCGTGCCCCCGGGCGTTGTCGACCTGGAGCGCCTCGAGCTGCTCCAGCAGCCTGCGCAGCGCGGCGACGGCCCGCAGCCCGGTACGCGGGTCCGAGCTGTCGGCCGCAGCGGCCAGGGCGGGTGCGTTGTCCATGGCGTCAATTTATGTTGACACCGGCCAGGATGTCAACTTCGGTTGACGCCGGTTCCCCGCCGGTCCGCGCCGATTACGATGCGCTTACGGGGGCGGCTGAACCATGCGGGACGACGTGACGTACCCGTAACTAAAGGGGAAGGAGCCGGGAGAGCCCACCGGGCCCCGGTTGAGCATACGATCCAGCTAGGTCCGCAACGGGAGGGAATGGTGACCAGCCTGACCAGGGGATCCGTCTCGGCTCGTCGTGCCGGGGATGACCCGTATCCCCGGCCGCGGCGAAGTCCGGCCCGGGGGGTGACACCACGGCCCGTTCCGCATCCAAAAGGGCACGGACGGATGAGCCCGCGCGCGGTCCTGGCCGTCATCGGGATCGGCGTGCTCGCCGTCATCGTCCTGTGGTGGAACGGTACCCCCTCCGTCAGCGGGCTCGGCGGCTGGCTGACCGGGGCGGGTGAGATCCTCGGCCTGCTGGCCGGATACGGCGTGGTGGTCCTGGTCGCGCTGATGGCGCGGCTTCCGCCGCTGGAGCGCGGCATCGGCACCGATCAGCTGGCCCGCTGGCACGCGATGGGCGGCCGGTACATCGTCTGCCTGGTGGTCGCGCATGGCCTGCTCATCCTGTGGGGCTACGCGGTCGAGGCCCACACCAGCCTGACCAGCGAGACGGCCACGCTGCTCACCCAGTACCCGGACGTGCTGATGGCGACGGTGGCCGGGTTCCTGCTGCTCGGCGTGGGCATCGTCTCGATGCGCGCGGCGCGGCGGCGGGTCCGCTACGAGACCTGGTACTACCTGCACCTGTACACCTACCTGGCCATCGCGCTGGCCTTCAGCCACCAGTTCGCCGTCGGGGCCTCGTTCATCAGCAACCTGGCCGCGCGGTTCTGGTGGTCGGCGATGTACCTGACCGTGGCGATCCTGGTGCTGTGGTACCGGGTCGCGGTCCCGCTGCGCGCGTTCGTCCGGCACAAGTTCACGGTGGTCGGGGTGAAGGCCGAGGGGCCCGGCGTGATCTCGGTCTACATCGGCGGCTCGCACCTCGATGAGCTGGCTGCCGAGCCGGGGCAGTTCTTCCGCTGGCGCTTCCTGACCAGGTCGCTGTGGTGGTCGTCGCACCCGTACTCACTGTCGGCCGCGCCCGGTACCGACCTGCTGCGGATCACGGTGAAGGACATCGGCGACCACAGCCGGGCCCTGTCCCAGCTGCGGCCGGGCACGCGGGTCATGGCCGAGGGGCCCTACGGGGCGTTCACGGCCGGGCGTTCTGATCGCGGCGCGGTGCTGCTGGCCGGCGGGGTGGGCATCACCCCGCTGCGGGCCATGTTCTCCACGCTGCCCGGGCCGGTCACCATGATCTACCGGGCCAGCAGCGAGCAGGACATCGTGTTCCGGGACGAGCTTGACGCCATCGCGGCCGCGCGCGGCGCGAAGGTGTACTACCTGGTCGGATCGCGGGCCGAGATCGGCGGCGATCCGCTGTCGCCCCGGATGCTGCGCTCGCTGGTCCCCGGGCTGGATCAGCAGGAGGTCTACGTGTGCGGGCCATCCGGCATGATCTCGGCCGCGGTCGAGGCACTGCGTGACGCCGGTGTACCGCGGCGGAACATCCATTTCGAGTCGTTCGAGTTCTGAGGGAGACGATCCGCGACATGCGCCGGGTGATCCTCGCCGTCACCGGCACCATTGCCGGGCTGGTGGCCCTGCTGTCGTTCAAGTCGCACGACCCCACCGTGCCGGTGGCCGCGACCAGCGGGACGGGCGGCGGGTCATCCTCGTCGTCGTCATCATCATCCACGTCGTCGTCTTCGGCGACGACGATACCCGGGGAGTTCCAGAGCACGGTCGGCACCCTGACCTCGGGTGAGACCACGGTCACTGGTCACGTGGCCAACACCGTGTACGGACCGGTCCAGATCGAGCTGGTCGTGAAGAACAGCAAGATCGTGAAGGTCGCGGTCCTGGAGCAGCCGACCAACACCATCCACGACATCCAGATCGGCGAGTTCGCCTTCCCGCGCCTGATCAGCGAGACCCTCGCGGCGCAGGATGCGAAGATCGACGCCGTCTCCGGGGCCAGCTACACCAGCGCGGGCTACATCGCCTCGCTGCAGAGCGCGGTCGACCACGGCCTGTGACCCGGCGATGACCGGCGCGCGGCCCGGCCCGGCCCGGCGGCTCCGGCATGCCGAGCACGTCATGGGCACGGTGGTGTCCTTTGACGTGCCGGACTGGGCCGACCAGGTCCTGGGCCGCGCGGTCGGCTGGCTGCACTGGGTGGACGCGACGTTCTCGCCCTACCGGGACGACAGTGACGTGAGCCGGCTCGGCCGCGGCTCGGTCACGCTGGCCGACTGCGCGCCCGAACTGGCCGAGGTGCTGGCCGCCTGCGCCGACGTCAGCGCACGCAGCGGCGGATACTTCACCATCAGGCCCGGCGGCCAGTTTGATCCGTCCGGATACGTCAAGGGCTGGGCCATCGAGCGGGCCGCGGCAATGCTGACCGCGGCCGGCTCGGCCGAGCACAGCGTCAACGGCGGCGGCGACATCCAATGCGTGGGCGGCCACGGCCCGGGCCAGCCCTGGCGCGTGGGCATCGCCGATCCGCTGCGGCCCGGCTCGCTCGCGCTGGTGGTCAGCGGGCAGGACTTCGCCGTCGCGACCTCCGGCGTCGCCGAGCGCGGGGCGCACATCCTCAACCCGCACACCGGCCAGCCGGCCACCGGCCTGGCCAGCATCACCGTGGTCGGGGCCAGCCTGGCCGCCAGCGACGCCTACGCCACGGCGGCCTTCGCCATGGACCCGGCCGCCCGGGACTGGGTGGAGAGCCTGGACGGCTACGAGGCGTTCGCCATCACCCCGGGCGGCGAGACCTGGCAGACCAGCGGCTTCCGGGCCTACCTGGCCTCGGCCTGAGGTACACCCGGCCTAGTCGGCCGCGGCCGAGTCCGCCTGGAGCAGCGGGGGCTGCCCGCCGTCGTAGACGAGCAGGCCGTCGTCGCGCAGCCGCAGGCCGGGGGAGAGGCGGTGCTCTTCCAGCCGGCCGTCGTGCATGAGGTGGCGGACCGGCACGCCGCGCGCCACGGTGACGAAGTCGGCCAGCATCCGCCGGTGGCAGCGCCACCACAGGCTCTCGGCACACATCACCGCCGTGCCCCGCGCGTCGGCCAGGGCGAGCAACTGGTCCACCGCGGTCAGGAAAACCGGGGTCCGCATGTGGCCCGCGTAGCCGCGCAGCGTGTCCGGGGCGAAAGCAATGTCCGGTGAATCTGGCTCCGGGGTGCGCAAGCCGCCGAGCCGCTTGTCCCAGCGATAGCTGATGCCGGCCTCCGGCAGCCACCGCTGGAGTTCGGCCCTGGCCGTGTGCGGATGACGGCGGCTGCCGGGAGCGGTCCTGACGTCGATGAGCACGGATACCCCGGCGCCCCGCAGCAAGCTGATCATCTGCCCGGCCGAAGCGGTCCCGTGCCCGAACGTCAGAAGCATCGACTCGCCTCCGGAGTCTTTGTTCGCCTCCGCTTTACCCTCCTTCGTTCTACTTACTCGCCTGCACCGCGCGCCCGTCCGGCGGTGCGTGACCGATGAGCAGGTGGTACCGCAGCACGCCGTGGGCCGCATCGACCAGCAGGTCGAGGTCGGCGTGCGCGGGCATGTCCCCGCTCGCGCGGCCCCGCTCGCGGCCCCGATCGAGCACCGCCCCGATCGAGCACCGCCCCGATCGAGCACCGCCCCGAGCGTGACCCGGCGCTGGGCCGTGAAGTCCCCGAGCACCGGGGCGACTTGCTCATCGGCCTGCGCGGCGGAGACCAGCTGGCGCGGCGCCCGGCGCAGGCGCGCGTCTTCCAGCCCCCGCGACGCTGTCGATCATGAACTGAATGAGATCGTATGTGAAGTTTCCGGTGTTGCGGGCCGGAACGATAACCCGCGCCTGGCGTGCCATCGCCTCGGCCGTGACGGCTCCCGTGCTCGGCCACCGTCAAACCTGGGTCATCCGGACCGCGGCCCGGCCCGGTCATCGGATGGCGCCGACGGCTGCCCGGGCGCGGATTCCTTGCCGCGATCATGGTTCCGGACCAGCGCGGTGACCTCGTGCCCGATACCGATCGTCGGGCCCCCGATCAGCTCCCAGGCCCGGGCGATGCCGATCAGGAAACAGCAGATGACCAGGATCGCGATCGTGTCCACGTCGCCGGAGTTACCCGGGTTGGCGATCACCCCGAGACCCGAGATGAGCTGAAAGACGAACACGACCGCCAGTCCGACCAGGAACACGGCATCACGGATGGTGGCCCACCGCACCAGGCGGAGGCGCAACAGCGACAGCAGCGCCGCCACGATGAACACGAGCCCGGTGGCGGCGACGGCCACCGACGTCGGCCCGATCTTCTGCCCCGGGATCAGCGAGAACAGCGATACCGCGAGCGCGTTGGTGAACGCGGTGAGAGCTGCCACGGCTCGGATGCGATGGACCTGAGCGTCGGCTTTCTCCCGGGCCAGCCGGTCGGTGGCGACGGAGATGGCCACGAACAGCAGGCCGATCAGCGCCCCGGCCACGCCGGCGCTGGCCGCGAAGAACTCATGCATGCCCTCTGGGACCATCTGGCGATTCTGCCAGCCGGATTACCCGGTGGGCGCGGGCGGGGTTGACCGGGTTAGCGACGGCGCTACTCCGGGGACCGGGCCAGGGCGGTGAGCAGCTCGCGCTCCCGCCCGGCGGTCAGCCCCGCGCGTCGCGGCCGGTCCAGGCCCTGGTCGCGCTCCCACGCCAGCACGTCTGCGAGCAGGTCACGGCGCGGGCGGTGGCGCAGCCCCGCGGCTCGCGCCGCCGTGCCGCTGCGGGCCGAGAAGCCTTCCCAGCCCGGCTCGGACACCCACATGGGCAGGGACTCCGGGCCCATCCACTGAACGACGCCCTGGTCGAGCAGCCACGCCGGGTCGGCCACGATGACCGGCCCGGTGTGCTCGCCCACCGTCCTGGCCTGCTCGATCCAGTCACCGAACGGCACGACCGGGCCGACCGCGTCGTACGTCCCCGTGGTCCGGGCTTCGGCGGCGTCCAGGAGCCAGGCGGCCAGATCGCGCGCGTCGATGACCTGGCTCGGCGCGTCCAGCGGGCCCGGGACGAGCATCGGCCCCAGCGGGTCGCGGGCGGCCCGCGCCACCCAGTACCCGGATCGCCCGCTATCGTCACCCGGTCCGCCGATCAGGCCCGCCCGTGCGATCAGCAGCCGGTCGCCCACTACCGACGCCGTGCTCTGCTCGCACGCCACCTTCGCCTCGCCGTACTGCTCGGTGCCGGCTTCCTCCTGGTCGGTCGCGGGCAGCAGCGGCGTGGTCTCGTCGGCACCGAGGACGGCGTTCGAGGCGTAGACGCTGCCGGATGAGACATAGGACCAGTGCGCGGCCCGCCCGCCCAGTGCCGCCAGCGCGCCGCGAACCAGCCCCGGCTGCCACGACACCTCGACCACCGCGTCCCAGTCCCGGCCGCGGACCCGGTCGTAGGCGCCGCCCTCGCGCCGGTCCGCCGTCACCAGGACCGCGCCGTCGGCGGCCGGTCCGCTTTCGCCCCGGGCCAGGCAGGTCACCGCGTGACCGCGGTCGATCGCCTGCCGGGCCACCTCGCGCCCCAGCCACGCCGTCCCACCCAGCACCAGAATGTCCATGGCCTCAAGTCCAGCATGCCCGGCCGGTACCCGGGGCCAGGTTCGCCCGAGGCGCAGATAGGCTCAGCCGTGCCCACGAAACCGGCGTGGCTCCTGGAGTAAGAGTCAGGAACGCTTGAGAGGCCGTTCAGCGGACCTCCAGGCCGATTTCCTAGGTTCCGGTGCAGGGATACATGACGGGGCGTGCTGAGGCAGGAGCAGGAAGGGCTTGACCGTGTTGGACAAGGTGACCATCGCGTACCGTGGCGCGACGTACGAGATAGGGCGCGGGCGCGAGTATTTCGGGATCTGGACCGTGGACGGACCTCGGTCGCAGCCGCTGGAGTGGTGGCCGGAAACCCAGGAGGGCTGGTCCGCCGCGTGGACCCGGTTCGCGGTCCTCGAGGCACCTGACGCGATCACCCCGGCAGGCCCGAACACGACGCGGCCCGGTGAGCGCGGCGGCGCTGGCCAGCGTTTCGCTCCGGCGATCAGCGCGGGCCGCGGCGGCGCCCTGGTGGCTTCGGCGCTGCTCGGCGTGGGCGTGGCCGTCGGCATCGCCGGGCTGTTCCCGGACTACCTGGGCGGGTCGAGCCTGGCCTCGCAGCCGGACAACCTGGTCGCCCACGTGATCTACCTGGCCGCCTGGACCGCGAGCGCCGTGCTCATCGCCCTCGGCGGCGCCCGCCTGCGGATCGGCGCGCTGCTGGCGACCGGGCTGAGCATCGTGACGTTCGGCCTGTTCCTCGCGGACGCCGGCACGCCGATCGCCGGAGGGGCCCACCTGGCCGGCGCAGGCCTCGTGCTCAGCCTGCTCGGCTGGCTCGCCTGCGCCGCCGGATCCGCGGTGGCGTTCCTGAACCGGCCCGCTCCCGCGGCCGGCCCGGCCGGCGCGAGCAGGCGCTTGGTCAGCCTGGGATGGCCGCGCGGCGCGGCGCTTGGTCCGGCCATCCTGCTGGTCCTGGCCGGGCTCGGCACGGCCGCCGCCTTCGCTCCCGCCTGGGACAGCTTCACGCTGCGGACCGCGGCCGGGCAGACCCAGACCATTACCGCGGGCAACGCCTTCAGCGACCCCGGAGTGGTGATCGCCGGGAACGTGATCGTGATGGTCGCGCTGGCCGCGGTGGTCATCGTGGCCGCCCTGTGGCGCCCCGTCCGGCTCGGCGCGGTCCTGCTCGCCGGGGCCATCATCCCGATGGCGGCCCAGGCCATCTCGGCGCTGGTCCAGGTCGGCCAGGCGACCTCGCCCGCCCAGTTCGGGTTCACGCCCGCGCAGGCCTCCCAGCTCGGGCTGACGATCAGCGCCGGCCTGACCCCGGCGTTCTGGATCTACTGCGTGTTCGTCGTGGTGCTGGTGGTCTCCTGCACGTGGATGCTCTTCGCCCCGCACGAGGCGTCCGTCCTGGCCGGTGCCGGTGCCGGTGCCGGGGCCGGGGCCGGGGCCGGGGCCGGGACCTGGGCTGGATCCCAGGCCGGAGACGACGCCGACAGCCCGATCCCGACCTGGCATGTCGCCCGGGCCGACGCCTACGACGTGTCCGGCGTACGGTCACCGGTGCTCGGCGATGACGAATGGGATATCGACGAGGACACTGAAAGCGGCGAATTCGACAGCTATGAAGAATTCGACAGCGACAACCCCGCCGACGGCACGACGCGGCCGGAGAGCCTCGGGGGCGAGGGGGACGAGCCCGGCCGCCTGAGCTAGCGGCCGGGCGAGCCCCCGCATGGCGGTAATTCAACCCAGGGTCAGGGTTGATACGCTGCGCGTGTCATGCCCGTCAGGACATCGGCGGTCGCGGCGGCCGACCCGACGCCGACGCTTTCTCGTCGGCACGCGGCCGGGGCGCCCAGCGCGCGCGGCCTGCTGTTCACGTTGCTCGGCGAGTTCGTGCTGCCCGAGGGCGGGACGGCATGGACGTCGGCGGTGCTCGCCACCTTCGCCCGCCTCGGCGTCGAGGAGAAGACCACCCGCCAGGCCCTCATGCGCACCGCCGCCTCCGGCTGGCTCGACGCGGAGAAGGTCGGCCGCCGGACCAGGTGGCAGCTGACCGCCAGCGCGCAGAAGATGCTGACCGACGGCGCGGACCGCATCTACTCCTTCACCGGCCCGGCGGAAAGCTGGGACGGCCGCTGGCTGCTGGTGTACGCGCGGATCCCCGAGAGTGACCGCCGCGCCCGGCACGTGGTGCGGAGCCGGCTCAGCTGGGCAGGCTTCGGCTCGCTGGGCGCGGGGCTGTGGATCAGCCCGCACCCGGACCGGGAAGACGAGGCGATCAGCGTGCTGCGCGAGGCAGGCGTGGCCGCCGATGCCCACGTGTTCGTGGCCAGGCGATCGGGCCTGGCTGATGTGCAGGTCATGGTGGCGGCCGCCTGGGATCTGGGCGCCATCGAGGCCCAGTACGAGGCCTTCATCGAGGAGTTCCGGGCCAGCGCGCCGGCCGACGTCCTGGCCCGCCAGGTCGAACTCGTCCATGCCTGGCGGCGGTTTCCCTCCATCGACCCGGTGCTGCCGCGTGAGCTGTTGCCGGCCCGCTGGAGCGGCCTCACGGCGGCCCGGCTGTTCGCCGACCGGCATCAGCGCTGGTCGGGCGAGGCCAAGCAGGAGTGGAAGCGACTCAACGGCCTGGGCTGACCGAGCCGAGCAGCGCGACCAGATCCCGGGCGGTTGTGCCGGGCCGGGCAAAAATGCTACAAAGAGATGTCGGATTCAGAACTCATTGTTGAGTTATCGGTCGGCGTGACCTCGCGTCGAGCGGCCGGGTGGCGGGTACTGAGTTAACCGGACCCGCCCGTACCAGTCGGTAAAGGACAACGTCATGCGCCAGAGCACCGAACACCGGGCGCCCCGCCCGGTGCGGCCGGGCGCGGCCGCGGTCAGCAAGATGCTGTCCCGCGCCTGGTCGCTCCCGCCGCAACGGAATTTCGTCGCGGTCGAACGGAACGTCCAGGTGCCGATGTCCGACGGCACGGTGCTGCTGGCTGACCACTACCTGCCGATCATCACCCGGCCGGCCGCCACGGTCCTGGTGCGCTGCCCGTACGGCCGGGGTGCCCCGTTCAGCCTGCTGAACGCGCAGATCCTCGCCGAGCGCGGCTTCCACGTGCTGATGCAGAGCGTCCGCGGCACGTTCGGCTCCGGCGGGCGGTTCGAGCCGATGCGCGGCGAGGCCAGCGACGGCCAGGACACCGTGGCCTGGCTGCGCGGCCAGAGCTGGTTCGACGGACGGCTGGCCACGTTCGGGGCCAGCTACCTCGGCTTCGTGCAGTGGGCCCTGGCCATGGACCCGCCGCCCGAACTGGTCGCCGCGGTCGTGTTCGTGGGCCCGCATGACTTCAGCCGGACCGCGTACCGCAACGGCGCCTTCGACCTGTACAACTTCTTCAGCTGGAGTGACCTGATCGTTCACCAGGAACACGTCAACGCGCTGACCGGCATGATCCGCACCGTCACCGCGGACCGCCGGCTGCGGTCGGCGCTGGGCCGGGCGCCGGTCCGCGACGGCGCCCGCGACCTGCTCGGCACCGAGGCGCCGTGGTTCGACACCTGGCTGGAGCATCCGGACCTGACCGACCAGTTCTGGACGCCGCTGCAGTGCGGGGCCGCGCTGGAGCGTCTCTCGGTCCCCACGCTGCTGGTCGGCGGCTGGCAGGACATCTTCATCGAGCAGACCATCGAGCAGTACTCGGCGCTCACCGGCCGGGGAATGCCCACCCGCCTGCTCATCGGGCCCTGGAACCATGTGGACAGCGCGACCAGATCCGGCCCCGCGTACGCCGAGAGCCTGGCCTGGCTCGAGCGTTACGCCGGCCAGGACCCCGTGGCCCGCGACGACGCGGCCGCCGGTCACTCGGTGCGCATCTGGGTCGGCGGGGCCCGCGAATGGCGCGAGCTTCCCGACTGGCCGCCCGCCGGCCAGGCACCGCAACGCTGGTACCTCGGCCCCGACAGCACGCTCAGCCCGCACGAGCCGACGGCCGGGGCCGGCGGGTACATGAGCTTCCGCTACGACCCGGCCGACCCCACGCCGTCGGTGGGCGGAGCGACCCTGGCCCTGAACGCCGGGGTGCGCGACAACCGGCCGGTCGAGCAGCGTGCCGACGTCCTGGTCTTCACCAGCGAGCCGCTGGACGAGCCGGTCGAGATCATCGGCGACGTGACGGCCGAACTGCACGTGACCCGCGACAACCCGAACGCCGACGTGTTCGTGCGGCTGTGCGACGTCGACCCGCCCGGCGATGCCAAGAGCCGGTCACGCAACGTCTGCGACGGCATCGTCCGCCTCACCGGTCTGGATCCGCTGTCCGGGACCGTCCGCGTCTCGCTGATCGGCGCGGCGCACCGGTTCGGCCGCGGGCACCGGATCCGGCTCCAGGTCGCGGGCGGCGCCTTCCCGCGCTTCGCCCGCAACCCCGGGAACGGGCAGGTCGACCCGCCAGCCAAGGATTTCGTGGTGACCAACTACAGCATCCAGGCGCCCTCAGCGCTCGTCGTCAGCCAGACCGCGGGAAAGCCGGCCG
>Ga0335072_10001217_pt1 | contig 42675 bp, 37 predicted proteins | sample Lox_Sample_21_FD_206725 | JGI IMG/M metagenome (GOLD analysis project Ga0335072, IMG submission 206725) | Soil microbial communities from Loxahatchee National Wildlife Refuge, Florida, United States - Lox_Sample_2.1 | ecosystem: Environmental > Terrestrial > Soil > Wetlands | place: USA... | reverse complement strand
AGCCCAGCGCGCGCAGTTCTTCGGTCGGACGCTTCGATCCGACGCCCTGGCCCATCGCCATTTCGAGCCGCTGCGGTGTGTGTTGGGGCAGGAACTTGAATCGTTCGAACTCGACATCTTTCTGGCCATAGGTCCGTCCCCGCCACTCGACCGGCAGGTAACTGGCCCAGTTCATGACGGTGGTAAACCGGTCGGGAGCATCGTCTTCCTGAAACGGCCAATAATCGAGCGCGACGGGCTGCACCGTCTTTTTCCAGCGGATCCCGGTGTCCGGCGCGAGACAACCGGCGTGGCCCACGTTAAGGCCGAAGCTGAAATGGCTATCATGGGCGCGAACGCGCTGGGCGTAATCCGCGTTCTTGGGATTGAGGAGCCCCACCTGGCAGAACAGCGGGTCGCCATCGATGAACATCTGATGCTTCACCCCAAACTCGTAATCCCGGAGCCAGCCGGCGCTGGAAACATTGATGAGGAGGTCGCCGTTTTTAATGAGATCACGCGCGGCGGTCTCGCCCGCACCATGAAATTTGCTGTCGGCGCCGTTGCGGTAAATCCAGCGGTTGCCAAAACCGAAGCTCTCCATCATACTGCGGAGATAATTAACGTTGTACGAGCAATCTTCACTGACGGTTTTCTTTATCGGATCATAGGGCCAGGCGCCCGAATCCTCGAGGTACCAAACATCATGGCCGAGCGAGCGGAACCCGAGGAGATACTGGATATAATCCCAGGTGACTCCGCCGAAGGCGTACTGGCCAAGGAGTCCCGTGACGGCGATGCGCACAATAGCCCTTTAGGAAAAACTTCTAGAGATGGTGAATCACAAGATAATGGCGAACCTGTTCGTCGGCGGAGCGAATGGGATAAAAACTAAGATGGACGGGAACGTCTTGGCGTGTGTGGCTCCACAGCGGCACATGGGAAAGAATGTTTCCTTGCTCAACGTAGCCGAGCGTCATTTTGATAAAGTCCGGCGTCCAAGCTTCAAGTTCAGCAAGTGATTTGCCGATAAGCTGATCTTCTGAAAACTGGGTCGAAACAGTCATCGCAGCGTTCGCATAAACAATAGTAAAAGTCGAATCGATGGTGCCGGCTTCAATAATGGCAATGGGCGCATCGGTTTGGCTGATGGCCTCGACGATGATCGCCTGGCGCGGATCGAAGCTTCCGCCTCCGGAATTGCTGTCACTGGCTGGTGTTGGAACCGGAGTAATGGCAGGGGCCGGGATTTGAGCTGGCGTTGGCGCGGCGGGGGCTGGTGGAGGACTGGCCTGCGCCTGCGAAAGAAGACGTTCGGCCACACGTAGACGAACCTGAAGCACCTTCACATTCACCGGCTTGGGCATGTAATCGTTGGCCCCGCAATCGAGTGCTTGGTTGATCACATCGACGCCTTCATTGGCCGTGACGATAATGATGTAGGGAACAAGATCGGAAGCGCCACCGTGGCGCTGGCGGAACTCCCGGCACAATTCATAACCGCTCATGCCGCCCATGTTGATGTCCATGATGATGAGATCGGGCAGCCGAATCTCGCCCGAGCCGACCTTTTGCAGCGATTCCTCCCCGCTGGCCGCCTCACTGATCTCATGACGCGCCGCCTTATCGGAATTGATCAGCGTGCGCAACAAACTGCGCGTGGAGGCACTGTCGTCAATCAGAAGAATGTGCATCGGATAGAAAGTAGAACCTCTCTTAAAATAAGCCAATCACCTATCTCAAAACTAGCCAATTCCAACGTTACTTGCGGTCTTTTGATCCGAACAGCGAACCCAGCTTGGTCAGGAAGGGTTGCGCCTTGCCTGAGTTTTTGAGCTGGCGGGTGAGCTTGTCGTAGGTAATTGCCCCCTTCGGGATAACTTTCGGCGGAGGACCCACCACCGGAATTGGCGTCACCGGTATCGGAACGGTCTTCGATTTTTTAAGGGTGGGACGGCGCAAATGAATACGAAATTGAACGTCGACGGCGCCGAGGGTGATAGTATCTCCCACTTTGAGTGTGCCCTCGTTGATCGGCGTGCCGTTCAGCCGGATGCCGCTTTGGCCGCCAAGGTCCCAGAAATAAACCGAACCCTTTTCGAGAATGATACCGCAGTGGAGAGGATCGATGGAGGAATGGCGGATAATGACATCGCAGTCATCGCCGCTGCCGATCACGTAACTGCTCTTGGCCGCATCCGTGAAAATGAAACCGCCGGGCAGCAACTCTGGATTGCTGCATTCAAGTGAAAGAGTGTAGTACTTGAGCACCGATTCGATCGCGCCGTTGTAATCAGGCATGACGAAAGACTGGTCGAGGAAGTCCTTCTCGCGTGGCTCGAGCGTGGCGCGCTCCTGGAGATACTCGGCATAGAGTACACAGGCTGCTTCCATGGGCAGATTGAGACTCGGTTTGTCGACGGTCACCCCTGGGTTCCAAATGGTTTCGACGTCACCCCAATCGAGCATCCGAAAAAGAGCGGGTACTCCTTCCAAACCCGACAATTCCGCATGAACTAAAAACATGTGCGCGGTAAAAACCCGCCCCTCATGGTTGCCGTTGCGAATATCCAGTCGGCCGGTTTCACCGCTCGAACAGTGCCGCTCAATGGCTTCAACACAAATGTTTTTGACTACGGCCATAGAAAACCAGTCCCGCTATTTAACCTATCCTTGGCCCGGCGCGACAGCAAAAAGAATGGGGCCGCTCGGCTCGGCCTTTCCGCCCGCCGGTTCGAGCGAAACGGCGAAGCCAACCTTATCAGTGCTCGGGGGGGCGACGGTAAAACTCCGGGAACCGCCTTCCGTCCTCAGCAGACCCGCGTTGACCGGAGCGAGCGCGCCCGGATCAAGCACCCAAAGCTGATAATCATGCCCGGCGGGCGGCGGAGGAACGTCCCGCAGTGTCACGATTCCCTGGTCAAGAGCCGGGTTCCATACGATAGTGATTTTAGCCGTCGCGAAAGCGGGGTCTTTACTGGCGGGATCATGGATGTCGAGCGGAATGACACGGACGGCAGCCAAATCTTGGCGCGCCGAGTCTTGCGTAACCTTCCATTGGTGGGATTGGAAATTTTCCCGGGTTAAGATCAAATCGTTGCGGAGGGAATAGATCAAACAGGTATCGAAAATGCCGAGAAACATAAGCGCGGCGGCAATGGCATAGGGAAGCCAGGCGGAAAAACGGACAACGGCGCTGCGTCCCGGTACGGAGTGAAGGATTTTTTGTTTGCAATGCGATGGCGGCGCGACTTGGGGCGCGGCGAAGGCCAGCGCGGCGGCGGCTTCGGCAAACTCGCGCATGAGCCGCTCCGTTTCCGAATCGCGGGCCGCGGCTTCGAAAAGCTCGCGGCGTCCGGCTTCATCCAGCAGGCCGAGGGCGTGCAGCGCGGCTAATTCCTCGAGGTGCGGATTACTCATACAGATACCTCAAAACGGCCCTCAGCCGCGCCATGCCCCGGGTTGCGCGGGCCTTGATCGTGCCAAGCGGCTCTTCGAGCTTCTCGGCGATTTCGGATTGGGTCAACCCCTCGAAAAAAGCCAGATGCAGCACCTCACGCTGCCCTTCATCGAGCTGATTGAGCGCGGAGCGGACTTTCTGGGCCCGTTCCCCGGTCTCGACGTTTTCCGCCGATGAAGGTGCGGCGGAACCGGAAGGCTCCAGATCGGCGGCGTAATTTTCCGTCAGCTCTCCGCGGCGGCGCTTCGACCGCAGCCGGTCGATGATCCGGTTCCGGAGTTGAGAGACGACCCAGGGAAAGGCCATGCCCCGTTCCGGGCGAAAGCTGGGCGCATTATTCCAGATGGAGAGAAATATTTCCTGCAGCATGTCCTGCGCCTCGGCTTCGTCGGCTAGCATGCGCAAGGCGAGGGAATAGAGAGGCGTGGCAAAGCGGTCATAGAGGATGCCGAAAGCGGCGCGGTCGCCCTGCGCGATTTTGAGCATAAGCTCCTTATCATCCATCCGAGCGGCGGAGTGAGGAACATTCTCCATCATACCGATTTTATATGCAGGAAAGCAGGGGCGATTCCAAATCGAATTACCCCATCGGGCGCCGGACCGGGGTTGGAGCAATTGCATCCGAGCAGGCATGCCTACTTTTCGGATAGCCTCCATGGCCCGGCAACCGCGCTTCTGCCTTCGGAGCGATTTCCATGTTCTTGGATACCGGAGATCACGGAGTAGTGGCTGGCCCTTGTTCCGATGAATTATTGGTGGTATCCGGGACACGAACCGCGGGAATTGGGGTTTTAGGTTTGGGTTTGCTCTTTTTCTTTGCTACCGGAGTGCCGCTGGCTGTGGCCGCCGTGTTGGTCGTGGAGACGGCTGCGGGTGACGGCGATGTTGCGGGGGGCGGCGTGGCTGGCGCTGGCGGCTCAACCAGCACGAGCTTCATCAGACACGGAACTTTTTTAATCAAGCTCAGGTATTTCATTTCGGCGGCGGTGAGCTTTTCGCCCCGCGCGAGTCGGTCGCGGAGCGCTTTGACCTTTTGATTCGCCAGGGGAATGAAATTCATCGCCATGGTCATCGTTTCGGCGCTGGCCATCATCGAATTGCGCGCGTCCGGCATAAGAGGGAAACGGACTATCTTGAGCGGTCCGGCGCCTTCGGCGCTGATCCGCCCGACCATAGCGCCGCTGGGCTGGTTTAACTGCACCGTCCCCTCGGCAATCCAGACGTCGGTGCGGGACGGCATGGCCACGGCCACAAAATCGGTGCCTCGCGCGGCGGCGACGCCATAGATTGTCTTGATCGTGTAATCCTCCTTTTCTCCCAAGGGCTTGCCGACCTTGGAAAAAACCGCGCCGCGGGTGAGGTCGATTTCCGTCGAACGAAGGCCGGGCGTGAGGCTCTGTTGCACCGCGCCGGTCGAATTGGGAATGAACCGGGCGGACTCCACGCCGCCGAAGACAACGGCGGCTGTGCCATTGGCCCCGGTCTTGACCACGGAGCCGTTGGCCAAGGTCATTCCGTCCTGGACGGGAACAAACATGGCGGGCGCAGAGGGCAACGCGACTTGGACATCGCCCTGGGGCTCGCGGACTTCCATGACATCGGAGGGAATGCCGAGCGACTTGACGTCGGGCGGCGTGATCGGTTCGATCCAATCGTTCATCACCTGCGCATAAACCACCTTAGGTCCATGCTTGCGTCCGGTAAGAAAATACAAATCGCCCTGCCGGGTGTAGCCGCCCGGCGGAATGATGACCGCGCTGGGGTCGACTTTGAGCACGTCGCCTTTCCAATAAAAATTGGTATCGGCGCGTTTATATTCAGGAGATGGCGTGGCGGCGAATGCCGGCGCCGCGAGCGCGACGGTTAAACACAGCGTAAAGAGCGGAGATTTCATGGCCTATTAAAGATACGTTTTGCGGTTCTGTTTGGATGCCAGAACCTGCAACACCGGCCCTGCCCATCCCTTCCCTCCGCAATCATCTCTAAAACCTTTGCTCGTCTTTGCCGGAAAATGGAAGAAAAATGAGGATTACATTAACCGGAAGTTACCCGCCCGGCGATTTCCTCGGCCGGATAGGTGACGATTTCAGCCAAGGTGGGATGGTAGTGAGGCATGGCGGCGAGTTCGGCGGCGGTGCCGCGGTAGCGCATGACGGCGATGAGCTCGTGAATGAGATCGGAGGCGCGCGGACCGATGATTTCCGCGCCGATGATTTCACCGCGTGTTGTTTCGGCGATCAATTTGACGAACCCATATTCATAGCCGCCGATCTGCGCCTTGCCGTGGTCCCAGAAAGGATATTTCGCGGCAAGATAATCGATGCCGCGCGCGGCGGCTTCGGCCTCGTTCAGGCCAGTGAGCGCGATCTCCGGATCGGTGAAAGTGACGATGGTTTTTAGCCGGTCGTCCATTTTCTCGAAGAGCTCATGATTGCCGCGCAGATAATTGACGGCATTGCGCGCGGCCAATTCGCCCTCCTGAACCGCGATGTGGACCACGTCGTGGAGACCGGTCACGTCTCCCGCGGCGAAAATATGGGGAACCGGCGTGGCCTTTGTGTGGTCGACCGGCAGCTTCTCTCCGGTAACAGCCAGCCCCGCGTTTTCGAGATTGAGCCCCGCCAGCGCCGGGCTGCGCCCCAGCGCGTAAAGAATCTCGTCCACGACAATTTCTTCGCGCTTCGAGCCGCGCTGAAAGAAAATTTTCTTGCCCTTGCCGGTTTTGCGCACTTCCAGAAGCTTGACGCCCGTCCGAACATCGATGCTTTCGGCTTTGAAGGCGCGTTCCAATTCGCGGCTGACGTCGGCGTCATAGCCGCGGACGATTCTTTTGCCGCGCTGCAACAAAGTAGTTTCAGATCCGGCGCGCGCGAAAAATTGTCCCAGTTCGGCGGCGATGACACCACCGCCGAGAACCGCCAGCCGCCGGGGAATTTCCTCGGTCTCAAGCGCGTCATCGCTGGTGAGACATCCGGTCTCCCAAAGACCTGGAACTGGAACGCGGGTGATGACCGAACCGGTCGCGATAATAAAGGTGGAAGCGGTGACGAGTTCCTGGACGTGGCCGCGTTCCAGGAGCAAAGAATGGGAATCGAGAAAAGAAGCCCGTCCGCGCAGGAAGGCGAATTTTCCGGAACGTAATTCCTTGCGGCGATAGGCGGCGAATTCGCCAATGAGATGTTTTTTGCGGGCCTGAACGCAGTCCATCTTGACTTCGACAGCCTTGGCGACGAGGCCGAATTCGCGCGCGCGCCGGATCTCATGCCAGCGATGGGCCGATTCGAGCAGCGCCTTGGACGGTATGCACCCGCGCAGGATGCAAAGCCCGCCAATATCGGCGCCGCCCTCGATAACTGCCGTGCGCGCGCCCAATGCCGCACCGGTGCGCGCCGCCGCATAACCGGCGCTGCCGCCACCGATAATGGCGAGATCAAATTCAGGCGCGGCCGATTTTAATTCCGGCCAGCGCCCGGAAAAGGATTCACCGGCGGCGGGACGTGGAAGTCGTATGGGCATAATGGCGAAGATCCGGATAAAGTGGGATTTTAATATTTAAGACACACCGTGCCAGCCTGGTAACGCGACCCATGGCTACTTCTGATAAGAACACTATGCGGGAACCGCGGAAAGAACGGTCCGCGTGCTGCCGAATTTTGGATAGAGGTAACGGTCGGCGGGTAGCCCCTTCTTAGTGACCAAACGCGCCTCCTCCAATCCACGGTCGCGCAAGCGGCGGAGGCTTTCATAAAGAAGATAGGTGCCAAGGCCGCGGCAGCGGTATTCGTTGAGGACACAGACACCCAAGGGCAAATTGCTGATCTTGTCGCCGGCATCGCGGATGCTGGAGGCGGCGATAATGCGTGCCCCATGCTTGATGGCAATGAAAGCGACCTCGCCCGCAGCGAGACCGGCGTTGATCAATTCTTCGGCGAGCTTCACCCGCGGTCCCAGATCAAAACTCCAGGAGGGCTCCATGGAAAGGGAGCGGCTGATGGCGGCGAAGAGAAGCGCGCGATCCTCGGGAACGGCAGATTCCACCGTGTAACGGGAAGCGATGGGCGGCGCATTCGCCGGCAAGTCCTTCAACTTCCACGCATACTGCACCCAGACAGACGTAATCATGCCTATAGCTTCGCGGCCCGCCGATTTTCACGCAAGGGATTTTGTTTTGCGCCCGGCCAGAATATCTGATTGGGAGTTGGCCTGCGGTTTGCTCTTTTCATTACATATGTGTTTCCAACCACCCGCCTGCGGATGGCGCGAATTTTCGGGCCATGTCGAAGCATCCGTTATTGTCCGTTTCGGACGCAGTCTAAACGGACACGCAAACATCAAGCGCAAATCCATTTGCGCATCGCCGATGCGCTACTAGCTTTTTCTTGTGGCACGAAAAAATAAATCTCCATCCCCGGATGATCCCATTCATCCCATCACATCGCACTCTTCCGCGCAGGGCCCGCATCCCTCGCTGGAACCGATTTTAGACGAAAACCTCGATACCCTTTCCGCGCTGCAACTGGTCGATCTGCTGACGCAATTTTATCCGCTCGACTCACCCCGCCGGGTGGAACTCGGTTATCTCCGGCGCCGCATCGAAGAATTGGAAGTGCAGAACGAGCAGGCGCGGCAGGCAGTCGAAAAGCTCGACGCGGCGGTGACCAAGCTGACCTCGCCCGCAAACCGCATCGGAACCCTCTTGAACCTGCCCAAGCCCGACACCGCGTTGATCGTCAACGGCGGGGTTGAATTTTATTGCGCGATCGATCCGCGCCTCGCTCAATCGAAATTGCTCATCGGCACGCGCGTCCTGCTCAACGAAGCCTACGTGGTCATTGGCGATCTCGGTTTCGAAACCGGCGGACCGGTGGCCAAGATCCAGGACCTGCTGCCCGACGGGCGTCTTCGCGTCGGACAGGAAGGCGGATTATCGAACATGCTGGTGCTCCGTTCCGCCGCGCTGGGCAAGGAAAAGCTCAAGTCGGGCCTTGAAGTCCGGCTCGATTCCTCGCAGCGCGTCGCGCTCGAAGTCGTCGCGGGCGCGCAGGCGCGCGATCACCTTCTTGAACAGGTGCCCGAATTGCCATGGGACAAGGTGGGCGGCCAGGATGAGGCGCGCCAGGCGGTGCGCGACGCGGTCGAACTGCCGTTGCTCCATGCAGACCTTTTTAAAGCTTACCAGCACACCAGCCCGAAGGGGATCCTGCTCTACGGCCCCCCCGGCTGCGGCAAGACCCTCCTCGGCAAGGCGACCGCCTACAACCTAACGCGGCAATTACGCGAAAGGACCGGCATAGACCACCGCGAATATTTCATGCACGTCAAGGGACCGGAAATCCTCAACATGTGGGTGGGCGAATCGGAACGGCAGGTGCGGGAACTTTTCGCCCGGGCGCGCGAAAAAGCGAAAGAGGGATTTTTGCCCTTCATCTTCATCGACGAAGCCGAATCGATTCTCGGCACGCGCCGGGCCGGCCGGACTAGCGGCATCCTCAACACGCTCGTGCCGATGTTCTGCGCCGAGATGGACGGCATCGAATCGCTTCAGCAAATGGTCATCATCCTGGCGTCGAATCGTGCCGACATGATCGACCCGGCCATCCTTCGTCCCGGCCGCATCGACCGGAAGATCAAAGTCTCCCGGCCGACCCGGCGGGGTTCCGACGAAATCTACCGCATCTATCTCACCCCGAACCTGCCGCTTGACCCCGAGCTTTTGCGCGAGCACGGCGGCGACCGCCAGAAAGCGGTCGATGCCATCATCGCGAAAGTGCTCGAGGCCCAATTCAGCCAGCGCGAGGAGAACCGGTTTCTTGAGGTAACGTTGCGCAGTGGCCGTCACGAATACCTGCACCGGGGCGACCTGGTCAGCGGCGCGATTATCGCCGGAATCGTCGAGCGGGCGAAAGAAATGGCCATCAAACGCGCCATCTCCTCCCCCGAACCGACCGGACTTGGGTTGTGCGATTTTATCACGGCTCTTGACGTCGAATACAAACAAAACGACATCTTTCCCCCGAACGACATCACCGAGGACTGGCTGAAGCTGGTCGATTACGATCCGGAAAATGTCGTGAAACTTTCGCCGGTCAAGCCGCGCCGCGCCGAGGCTTCCGCTATCATTTAAATGCACGCGCATCCGCCCCCCTGGTCTATCTACTTCGGCCTCGAAACGGAACTGGGCATTACGGTGATGGAGGATCCCGAGGCCGACGTCGTCGAGGAATCGATCGCCCTGGTCCGTTCCGCCGCGCAGCACGGTGTGGCGAATCTTTGGGATTACGCCACCGAGGATCCGCATCGCGATGCGCGCGGCTTTCGCGTGCAGGAGCTGACGCAGGATACCGACGAGGCGAATTATTATTCGCAGGACGCGCAGCGCGAACTGACCTTCCAGGAGATCAAAAGCGATCTTGTCCTGCGCAATGGCGCCCGTTTTTATAACGATCACGCCCATCCCGAATACTCCACGCCCGAATGCGGCACGCTGGTTGATCTCATTTCGCAGGACAAGGCGGGTGAGCGCTTGCTCGAGGAATGTGCCCGGCAGGTGACGCGGCGCGGCAGCCGCACGGTTAAGCTCTACAAAAACAACACCGATTTTCGCGGTCATTCCTACGGCTGCCATGACAACTATCTCATCCCGCGGGTGATTCCCTGGGACCGCCTGGTTCTGGCCATGACGCCCTTCCTGGTCACGCGCCAGCTTTACGCCGGCGCGGGCAAAGTCGGCTGGGAATGCGAGAACGCGCCGGGCACGGGCGGTTTCCAAATTTCCCAGCGGGCCGATTTTTTTTCGGAGCTGGTCAGCATCGACACCATGAACCGGCGTCCACTCATCAACACCCGCGATGAACCGCACGCCGATCCGCAACGCTTCCGGCGGTTCCATGTCATCGTGGGAGACTCCAATCTTTCGCAATTCGCCACCTGGCTCAAAATCGGCTCGACCGCCCTGATGCTCGAATCGCTCGAATGCGAAGATCCGCCCGCCTGGTGGTCGCTGGCCGATCCGCTTGAGGCGCACCGGCAGATTTCCCGCGACCATTCGTTCCAATGGCGGATCGCCCTCGCCAACGGCAAAACCATCCGGGCGGTCGATCTCCAGTACGAATTTATCCGTTGGGTGGAAAAGCGGGCCAACCTTGACCATCCCGAAAAGCGGCAGGTCATGGCCGATTGGAAGGAAACAATGTGGGCGCTGGAAAACCGTCCCCTCACCCTCCACGACCGGCTCGACTGGGCCGCCAAGCGGCAATTGCTCGACGCGTTCCGCGAACAGGAAAAACTCGAATGGGATAGCCCTTGGCTCCAGAGCCTCGATCTCGAATATCATCTCCTCAAACACGACGAGGGTCTCTTCTACGCCCTGGAAGCCTCCGGCCAGATGAAGCGCCTGATCGGCGAGGCCGAAATCATTCACGCCGTGCAGCATCCGCCCTCCTCCTCGCGCGCCTATCTGCGCGGGCGCAGCGTGCTGAAATTCGCGCGGGAAATGAAAACGGCGCAATGGGATAATCTCGTCTTCAAGGTCGGCGACCAAATGTACCGCCTCGACATGAGCCAGGCTTTCCCCGGCATGCGCCTCGAAGAGATGATTGCCGCCATGGATCGGTCGAAGACGATCCAGGACTTGATCCGCGAATTGGACTTGAAACCTGTCTAATAGCCGTTGAACTGGGCAAAACCGCACCTAAGTTAATTTTATGCCCGATCAAACCCAAAAAACACGCCCCACCGGCGGCGGCCCCGACGCCCCTGCTCCCGGCGGCGGCCCTTCCTCACCCAAAGTCGAACGTCCCAACGTCGATGACCTGCTCAAGCGGATGCGCAAGGTCGATCCCGACCAGGCCAAACGTTATCGCCAACGCACCGGCCAATGATCTCCTTTGGCCCTCGCCCCGGCGGGCCGGAAGGTCTACCCGCCACCGGAACCGGGGACTTCGCGGAGTTATTGCGGCTGCACGGAAATAACCGTGTGCCACCGGAGGCTTTGCGCGCCTCGGCGCCGCCGGCTCCCACCGAGGCGACCACGGTGCTCTCTTTCCATTATAAGGACGGCGTCCTTATCGCGGGAGATCGCCGCGCCACCGCTGGCAACATCATCATGTACGACCGCGCCGATAAAGTGATCGATCTCGACCGCGATACCATCATCGCCATTGCCGGTTCGCCCGCCGTCGCGTTCGAGATGGCGCGCACCCTGCAAACCTCATTTCAATATTACCGGCGCAGCCAGCTCCAGGCGCTGAGTCTGCGCGCCAAGGTCCGCGCCTTGGGCAAGCTCATCAAGGACAACCTGCCCATGACCCTCCAGGGCGTTGGCGCGGTGGTGCCGATACTCGCCGCGCGGGACTCGCATCATCAGCCGGAACCGAGCCTCTATTTCTACGACGCGCTGGGGGCACAGTTTAACGCGGTCGATTTCGCCGTCTCGGGTTCAGGCTCGCCTGCCGCCCGCAGCATCCTGCAATGGATCAACCGGTGGAGCGGCCAGCCGACGTTCCAGCGCGACGAAAAGCAGGCAGTCCAGCTCGCCTTGCAGTTGCTCGACGTCGCCGCCGAATCGGATAGCGCGACCGGAGGCGTCGACCGCCGCGCCCATATTTTCCCACAGATCAAACTCCTGACCTGCGAAGGACCCCGGTCCGTGCCGGTGGAGATTTTGCGTGAAAATTTCACCGCCCTTGAGGCGGCTCAAAAGTAGTAACCATCCATCAGGAGTTCTCCATGAAAATCCTCACCACGATTTCCGCCACCACGGTCGGCGGACGCGACGGTCACGGCACCACCTCGGACGGCGAAGTGAATATCCAATTCGCCCTGCCGAAGGAACTCGGCGGTGCGGGCAACAAAGGCGCGACCCCGGAACACCTTTTCGGCCTCGGTTATTCGGCTTGTTTCGGCAGCGCCTTGCAATACGTCGCTGGATTGAAAAAGAAAAAACTCGCGCTCGACTTCAGCGTCACGGCGGTTGTTTCGCTCGGCGCCAGGGAAGGCGGCGGTTTCGCCCTCGAAGTGGAATTGAAGGTGAGATTGCCGGAGGTTGACCCCGCCGAGGCCGAGGCGCTGGTGGCCGAAGCCCACAAGGTATGTCCCTACTCCAACGCCATCCGCGGCAATGTCCCGGTCAAACTAACCATCCTTTAAACCGGCATGACCGAAGAACCCTACCGCTGGCTCGAGGCGATCACCAACCGCCGCGAATATATCGAAGACCAGATCGCGCCCGGCCTGCCCGCGGTCGCGCTCAGCGCCGATCCCGGTGTCTTGTTGCTCGCCATCAAGACGCCGACACCGAAACTCTTCGAGATTTACGATCATCTCGCGCTCGCCAGCGTCGGGCATCCCGCCGATATCGAAAAAGTGCGGCAAGCGGCCATCGACGCGGCGCATCTGGACGGTTTCGCGCGCTCGCCGAGCGATGTCACGGCGCGGCGGCTCGTCAGTTACAACTTGGCGCCCGCGCTCAAAGCAGCCTTCGAGCAGATTTTTTCCGCACCGCTCCTCTTTCGCGGCATTCTGGCTGAAGTGGGCGCGGCGCCGGCGGACGATTTTATCTGGCGGGTCGATTACGATGGCTCCTTCACGGCGCAATCCGGCGCCGAACTGGCCCACGGGACTGTCATCACCGGCCCGCGCCAGGTGACGAAAGACTGGGCCGCGCAAAACCCGAAGCCGGTCCTGGAGCGGAACACGCTCAAGGCGGCGGCGCTCTCCGCATTGCGCCTCTTGGTCTGGGCCAAGCTGCGCGGGACAAAGGACCAGGGCGTCGATTTCTCCGCGGTGCCGGGCGACGTGGCCAAGCTCAAGGAAATGCTCAACGCGGACGGATTGGAAGTCGCGTTTCTCGACCGCTCCCTCCTTGGACAGCCGATTGCCTACCGAGTGCCATCGGCGGATGAGACGGGGATTTAGTTAGCCCGCATTTTTCCTGACCTTGGGCATTAAACTGGATGCGCCATGAATCGGGTTTCTCTTATGCGCGACATGACGTGGGAAACAAGGAAGGTCGGCTGTTGCTTGCGACACTTCTCAGTGGATGTGAGATAACTTTTGGGCAGTCTTGCCGTAATGCCAATATCGAATGATCGTAAGGAACCCTAAGAGATATCTTCCTATGAGGGGGGCTTATCAGCTATTTAAAATGGTGCTTTGATTGGTTCAAGCCCCAAACTGCTCTCTCCTCCTTTTGGCTTTTCAAGTTTGTAAAGATTGCCATGAGTGATTTCTCCTGAAGCATACTTTTTTAATAGTTTTTGTCGTACTTGTTCATACTCCATTGGTGAAAGGAGGCGATGTTGCTTAATTAGCTCGTTCTCTTCTTCAAGTGTGGGCGCCCCCCTCGATTGAAATAATCCGACTTGCATCCACATATCCTTAAATAAAATAGTTGCGACATCCCTTAATAATAAGGCATGCATATCTATTACTACAGAAACATACTTTTTATCTCCTGGCGCTAAAACAAAAGTAGCAGCAGGGTTATTTCTAGGGTCAAACATGCCCGCCCCAATCCATGTTCCGCAAAATACAATATCATTTCCCATGTCCGCGAAAATTGTTAAAACAGGTTTGTATGGCGCTCCAATCTGCATATCTGTCGTATCTTGATGATATTTTCCATTTGTAGAAGCCACCAAAACCCACATTTTGGGATCGATCTCGATATTCTTATTCGAAAGATTTTTAACCTCTGCCTCTACTGTTATTTGACTTTTATCATTGAGTTTTGCTCCAACAATCTCAATGTTTGCAGGAAGATCAGCCCGCAAAATCGAAATAAAGCTTATTCCAAAAAAACCAGTCGCTATTATACTACATATAGAATATTTCATGTTTATTTTAGTATCATTACCATGGTAAACTGGTGATTCCGCTGAATCCAGAAAAGCTTGAAAAACCAAACGTACTTGCCGATGCGAGTACATTAGGAGACAATATCGGTGGAGAAGAGTACTGATCCCATCTTCCGTCAGTATTGTCCCAACTAACCCATCTCTCTTGTGGCAGCTTGTCAAGGAGCAACAGGATATTCTCTAGTTGTTGAATTTGAGTTTTACTGGAACTCCATTGGGTGACAGTTGCAGGTGAGACATTCATGATTTCAGCAAACTCGGTATTTGATATTGGCCTCATTTGCGCGGAGCGATACTCGCCCATCAGTGCATTGAATAACAAGTTGCTTCTCATTAAGGAGGACAGTACTAAAACCATTTTATTTTGTAAGAGGAGAATTTAGAATTCTAAGATATATTTTTCAAAATAAATAGAATTTAATCACATTTCAAAAGAAATGAAATTTCTAAAATGCAAGATTGTTTGATGTAAGAGTATTAATAATAACAAGTTATATCGATTGTCATGGTGAACAGGCACTTTACCTGCGCGGCAACGCGGGTCTATAGTGTCTCATGGACATTCTCTCGCGGGAGGAAATGATCGCGCGCGAGCGCGAGGTGTTTCAATCGGGCCTCACGGCGGCGGCCCTGATGGAAGCGGCGGGCGAGGCCATGACGCGGCATCTGGCGGCGCTCTATCCGCACACGCGAAATTTTGTCATCCTCGTTGGCAAGGGCAATAATGGCGGCGACGGCCTTGTCGTCGCGCGGCATCTGGCTGGAAGCGGGCGCAACGTGCGGGTTATCCTCGCCGCTCCCAAAGACCAATTGGGAGAACTGCCAGGTGACCAGCTTAACCGGCTGGCGGCTCTCCATCCCTCGGTCGAAATTATTTCCTGGCGCGATGACTTGGCCTTTCCAGGCAGCGACGGTGTAGTCATCGACGCGCTACTGGGTATTCAGGCGCGCGGGTCATTACGGGAACCTCTCGCCGGAATCGTGGCGAAGACCAATACAGCGCGCGTTTCGAATTTTTTTCGCACCGCCGCTCTCGATCTGCCGACCGGCCTCGCCGCCTGTGAAGACGGCAACGCGCCGGAACATCGGGACGCTGCCATCGTGGCAGATGTGACGCTGGCGGTCGGTTTCGCCAAGAATGTGCTCGTCCGGGAAGCGCTCGCGGCCTGGGTGGGCCGCCTTGAAGTCGTGCCGTGGAGCCGCGCGTCGGCTGTCTCCACACCGCGCCAGGTCCTCGTTGGCTCGGAACTAGCGGGACTGCTTCCGCGTCGTGGCGCCCTGTCGCACAAAGGCGATTTCGGACGGGTCGCCATCATTGGCGGGAGCCCTGGCTTTACCGGCGCGCCCGCCCTCTGCGCCCAGGCGGCCCTCGCCATGGGCGCGGGACTTCTCTCCGTTGTGACGCGACCCGGGGTCCAATCCATTGTCGCCGCGCAGGCGCCGCCCGAGGCGATGGTTTCCGGCTGGCCCGAAAACAGCGAACCGCCGGCGGTTGTGCAAAAGGCCTCGGCTCTCGCCGTCGGGCCCGGTTTGGGTGTGGATGAAAAGACGGTCGAAATGCTGCGGGCAGCGCTGGCCACGGGACATCCCCTGGTGATTGATGCCGATGGACTCAACGCCCTCGCGCAAAACCTTAGCCTTTTGCGCGAAGCCAAAGGTCCCGTCCTGCTGACCCCGCATCCCGGCGAAATGGCACGGCTCATAGGACGTCATTTCGACCATAATGAACGCGAATCGGTTGCGCGCGAATTCACGGATCGCCACCAGGTGACGCTGGTTCTCAAAGGAACCCGGACCTTGGTGATCGCCCCCAGCCAGCCGCTGTTTATCAACACCACCGGCAATCCGGGTTTGAGCACCGGCGGGTCTGGCGATACGTTGACGGGCATTCTAGTCGCGCTCGTGGGACAGGGTCTCACGCCCCTGGATGCCGCGCGGCTCGGAGTTTGGTTGCATGGCCACGCCGCCGATCTGGTGCTGGAGGAGCGAGGCTGCGAAGAGGGCCTCACCCCGACCATGCTGAGCGCTAAACTCGGGACGGCCCTGACTTCACTGCGGGCTCAAGCCGTTGGGAACGGCGGATTGATCGAGCGGGCAAGGGAATTGCTTTCTTTAAGTATCGTGTGAACCCCGGGGCAAGGAATTATTTGTAATGATGGTGCCGAACGGCCATGCGCAGAATCTCATCCCGATTCTTGGTTAAAAGATAAAATTCATTTCGGGCGCTCTTGGTTAATTTTAAGATAGGTTCTAGCATGTGCCGCCATGGCCTTTTTGTCCGCGAATGATCCCGTACAAGGTCAAAAAATTCCTCTTAGCGAGGAACAATACCAAGACGTTCTTGCGGCGACGAATGCCGGGCGCGCCCTCGATGCCTGGCATTTGGCGCAACAAATCGGCCCGCTGGAGTCGTGGATCGGACCGGAAGCCATGGTGCTCGCCGCCCGGCTGGCGGGACATCTTGGCGGGGCCTCGCTGAGCTGGCGGCTGGCCCAGCAAGCCGTTCGCGCTTACCCCGATTTGGCGCGCGTCCGCCTCCAGCATTTTTTCGGCCTACTGGAACGGCGCGGCCATTTTTCCGCCTGGCATTATCTTCCCCGGCTGGAACGTTGTGTGACGGAAGTGCCGCTGGACCGGGCCGAGATCTTGGTAGCCCGGTCGGATGTGCACCTCGCTTTCCGCGATTTCGGCGTTGCGAGCGCCTGTGTCGCCGAAGCGCAAAAGCTCGCGCCGGAGAGCCCGTGGATCTGGACCCAAAGCGCCCATTACTGGCAGGCGCAAAACCAGAGCGATGCCGCCCTGCCTTATCTCGACTACGCGCTTCATCTCCAGCCGTGGTACCGGCCCGCGGTGCAGATGCGTGCTCATCTTCTGCAAAATCTGGGCCGGGACGACGAGGCGCTCGCCCTTTTGGAAGAGGCGGGCCAGCATCTGCAATTCTGGGGCATCTACAATCAAATCGCGACCATTTGCAGCGAGCGCGAGAATTGGTCCGGGCTGAAGGAAGCGGTGCTGGAAGCCCGCGCGAGAGCGCCCCTGGCCGAGGAAGGTCTCCAGTTCTGGTTCACCCTGCGCGAAGCCGACGCGCTTACCGGGCTCGGCGACTTTTCCCGCGCAGCGGTAAAGGCGGAGGAAGCGGGCAAAAAAGTTGGGTGGTACAAAAAACTCGCCGAACGCCTGCAGGGTATGACCGCTCCGGGACGCCGCGTCAAAATAGACGTCCCCTACATCCGGCAAGACTTCAACACGTGCGCTCCCGCCACGCTCTCGGCAATCACGACATTCTGGCAGCGTCCCATCGCGCAGGAAACCCTGATCAACGAGATCTGTTACGACGGCACCACGGCCGTCGCCGAGCGCCGCTGGATCGAGGCCAACGGCTGGTTTTGCCGCGAGTTTAAAGTCGATTGGGACATCGCCACCCAATTGCTCGATCTCGGCCTGCCCTTCATCCTCAATACGCAGGAGATTGACTCGGGGCACGCCCAATGCCTGATCGGCTACGACACCGTGCGCGGCACGCTCCTCATCCGCGACCCCAACGTCCGGCACCACACCGAAATGTCTTACGAGGAATTCATCAAACATTACGAGCCGGTCGGACCGCGCGGCGTGCTGGTGCTTCCGCCGGAGCAGGCGCCGCTGGTTGCCGGGCTCGATTTTCCCGAGACCGCGCTTTACGACCTCGTTTACGAAATCGCCAGCGCACTTGACGCTTACGACCGTCCGCGCGCGGACGCGGCGCTGGCCCAGCTCGCGCAGGTGGCGCCCAATCACCGGCACTACTGGATGGCCTGCCGGGCGCTGGCGGGCTACGATCAAAACCCGGTTCAAAGTCTCGATGCGGTGGACCATCTGCGCGAACTTTACCCGGATGACGACCGCTTGATTCACGCGCGCGTCGCGCTGCTGCGCCATCTCGGCCGCGGGGAGGAAGCTCAGGCCGCGTTGGCCGAACGCCGTAAGAAACGTGGCGCGGTCACGGCGCTTTGGAATGACTATGCCGAGGAACAGCGCGGCGGTCGCGGCGGCATGAACCGCGCCTTGCGCTTTCTCTGGCGCCGGCTCCGGCATCAGCCGCAGAACATCGCGGCGCTCACGCGGTTTTCCCTCATCCTGTGGGAAAACCAGCTCAAGGAGGAGTCTTTGGAAATTCAGAGGCTGACGGTTTCCATCAGCGACAAAAACGAACAGACGGCGGGCGTCTATTTTCGCATGCTGCTTGGCTTGGGCCGCGGCGACGAGGGTATCGATTTCCTGCAACGCCGCGCGACGCAACTTCTGCCTCTCTCGGGCAATCCCACCCTCACGCTCGCCGAGTCACTCCATCAGCTTTATCGTACGCAGGAAGCCCGTGAAACGCTGGCCGCCGCCCTGCAGCAGCGGCCCGCCGACGGCATGTTGCTGCTCTACGCCGCGGAGCTTGAGGCGATCGCCATGCAACTGGCGCGCAGTGACGAATTGCTCGAAGCCGCCGCCGCTCATGCCAACCGGCTGGTGTGGCTGCGCGCCGCCGCCCGCTTGCAACGCCGCGCCGGCAACCAGGAACAGGCCTTGGCCTCCTGGCAGGAGCTTGCTCAAACCGCGCCGCTCGATCTCGAAGCTCATCGCGAAATCAGCCTCCTTCTGGCGCGTCGCGATGGCCGCTCCGCGGGCGTCGCTTATCTGCAGGAGATTGGCCGCCGTTTTCCGCAACACCTTGGCGTCCTGCAATTGGAGCTTTCCTGGTTGCGCGGTCACCATGATGCGGAACTGGAACAACGGCTGGGCGAATTTGTCACGGCCAATCCCAACAATGCGTGGGCGCAGCGCGAACTCGTTCTTTTTTGGCAACGAACCCGTCCCGGCGCGGCCGATGAAACGCTGCTTCAGCGGGCCCAGTTCGCGCGGCAGATCGATCCAGCCAATTCGAGCTCCTGGTTGGTTGAGGCGGGTGTGCTGAGTGCCCTTAACCGTGAAAATGAGGCTCGTAAATGTGTGCGCCGCGCCCTCGAAATCTGGATCGACCATAGCGCCGCTCAGCAGCAACTGCTGCTTCTGAGTGCAACCGAGGACGACAAAAAAGAAGCCCTCGCCTTCATCCTGCAACAACTCGAAAAGCAAAAAGCCGCCGGCGCCGGCATCATAACCTACCGTGAAGTCGCTTTTCCTGTCCTGCAGATGGATGAGTTGTCGGATCATCTGCGCGATTTCCACCGGCGCCGGCCCGATGTGTGGGCGGCGGCCAAGGCTCTTCTCGTCCAACTCATCTCCATGGGCCGCCTCGACGAAGCCCAGGAAGTGGCCGATGCCGCGACGAAACGTTTTCCTCTTCTGGCGGAGACCTGGCAACAGTATGGCCTTATTCTGGAACATCAGGGCGACCGTGCCCGGGCAATCGATTTTTTTCGCTTCGTGCTCGAACTCGAACCGGAGCGGGTTTCGGCGATTCATCATCTGGCTGGCGCCTACCGCCACGAAAATCGCCCTCAGGAAGCGCTCGCTTTGCTCGAGGAGGCGCAACAACGCAATCCCCTCAACGCCTCACTGGCCGGGGCCTACGCCGAAAATTTATGGCGGATGGACCGCCGCGACGAGGCTCTCGCCGTGGTTCGCCGCGCGGTCGAACTCGATCCCGAGTATCAGTGGGGCTGGGATACGCTTAGCCGCTGGAGCCGCGTGGTGTCCGGCCAGGACGAAGCGTTTGCTCTTTGCCGCGAGCGCGCGGAACGGCTGCAAACGGATGCCGATGCCTGGTTGCAGGTCGCCCGCCGCGCGCACGGCGCCGGTCAGAGCGCTGTGCAACTCGATGCCGCGCTGCGGGCTCGCGCCGCCGATCCCTACAACGCGGACGTGCACGACTCGGTGGCCCTCGCCCTGGTGCGGCAACACCGCTTCACCGAGGCCCTGGAGGCTTGCTGGCCTCCGGAATTTAGCGGGCGAAATCCGATCAATCTGCGTGGCCGCGAGGCGTGGATCTTTGCCCAACAGGGTGACCTGGATCAGGCCATCGGGGCGATGACCGAACTGCTCCAAATCAATCCGCAATATACGTGGGGCTGGGAAGTACTCGCCGATTGCCATCTGCGTAAAAAAAATTGGCCCGCCGCGCTCGCCGCTGGGGAGCGGCTGGTGCGCCTGCACCCGCTGGCGGCTTCGGGTTACCTGCGGCGCGCCGACATCCAGCTGCAGATGAAAAAAGTCAACGAGGCCAAACGCGACCTGCAGCGGGCTTTCGCGCTTTCGCCGCTTCCCGCCGCCGCCTGGCAACTGCTGCGTTTGCATCTCGACGCCCGTGACTATCCGGCCGTGGAGGAACTCCTCCGGCAGATGCAGCCGCATATCGGCCCGGCCATCATGATGCCCGCGCGCATGTTTGCCGCCGTGCGCCGCAATCAGATCGACGCGGCGCTCGATCTCTTTGCGGAGATGGGCACGCTGCCCGAGGTTGACGTCAACGCCGTTAACCAGGCCGTGCAGGCGATCGATGCGCTCAAGCGCGGCGATCTTCTCAATGCGCGGCTGGGCACCGTCATGCGGGAGCCCGGCTTGAATCCCTATTTCGCGGCGTTATGGGTCGTGCGGCGCGGCGCCTTCTTTAAGTGGAAGCTCCTGGGGCAATATCGCAAGATCACGGAACAGCCCAAGGTGCAGTCCGCTTTCCTTTGTGAGTGGCTTAACCAGATCGGCAAAAGCAAAATCGGTTTGGAGACCGCGCGGCTCATTGGCAAGGAATGCGCCGGGATATCACGCCAGGACGCCAGGGTATGGGGCAATATCGGGCGCGTTTTTGTCAACGCGGCGGCCTACCGCGAGGCGCGGGATTGGCTGGCCGGCTGGCATGAACGTCCCGAGATCGAAGGATGGATGGTCACCAATCTCGTCTATGCCTGTCACGGTCTCGGTCAGCAGGCCGAGGCCGATCTGCTGAGCCGCGAGATTCTCAACCGGGGCCTGCGAGACCACACCACCTCGGTTCACCTCTGTTTTCTCGCGATTTCCGCCCTTGAAGCCGGACAAACCGCCGAAGCGCGGGCGTTTTCCAGCGATATCGAACCGCAAAATCTGCGCCCGGAACAAGCCTACATTCAGTCGCTGATCCATGCCGCGCTCCTCGTGCAGGAAGCGGCCACGCCGCGGGAAAAAGAGAGTGTTTTTCTCGCCCAACAGCCGCACCTGGATGGAAAGCGGCCCCCAGGCAAGAAGGCGCTGCCGGTCATGATTCAGGCGCAGGAGAAACGCTGCCTGGCCGTGATGGCGCGCGACGCCGGCAAACCAAAGCTTTCGCCGTCCAGGTCCGGGGCGTCCGCTAACCGCTTGCCCAAACTGGAATTACCGCCACCGCCGGACGAATTTGGCGCCGTGCCCGAATCCGCTCGCAGGTCCGCTCGTCCCCGCGTCTCGAAGGGGCGGAGTATCCTAAGCTCTCTACGCCTCATTGCCGTCTGCTTGGTTCTTTTATGGGTCATCGCGGGAATAATCTCCAATCTCGTTTCGCAGTCTTCATCCGCGGGACCGCCATCGTCATCGGCCGCTTCGCCTAATCCGGCGGTTCCCGTTGTCCCGGTGCCATCGCCGCTGACGCCTGGCGATCAAGCCCAGCAGGCTTTCGATGGACTCGCCAAAGGTGAGAGCTTGCCGCGCCTCGCGGGTGAAATACGGGACGCTTTGAGCCGCGCGCCGGCTGATCCCAAGGTTCTGTGTATCGCCAGCGAGTTTGAATTGCGGCTCAGAGCCTCTTCCAGCGCCGCCGCTCTGGCTCAAAAAGCCACGGTGGCGTCGCCCGACGATGCCCGCGCTCTCGGCGACTTGGCTCTTTCTCTCGTCTTGTCAAACCACCTGGCGGAAGCGCGCGCGCCGGCCGATCGCGCGCTGGAGATCGATCCGCATAACGGACCCGCTCTCGCCGCCAGGAGCGTCATCGCCGCCGCGACAAAAAATTGGGACCAAGCCTTTGACCTCATCGGTCAGGCGGTCGACGCTGATCCCGATAACGGGATGATTTGGATACTGATCGACACCCTCTACGAGGGAGCGAAACGTCAGCCCGACGGCGAGGCGAAACTGCGCCAGCTTTTGCAAAAATATCCCAACTCGGAATCCGGGTGGTTTGCTCTCGGTGCCTGCCTTGGCCTCCAGGGCAATGCCGCGGCGGCTCTCGCGGCCTACGACCATGCGAAAACGATCAACCCAAACGATTATCTGCTCTGGAACAGCATCGGTTTGGCCCATGCGCGCAACAACGAGCCCGGTCTGGCGCTCGAAGCTTTCCAGCGCAGCGCCAGCTTAAACCCGGCCTATGACGAAGCTTGGAACAATTGCGGCTATGCGTTGCTGCAACAAGGCAAGACCGATGAAGCCATCGAAGATTTCAAAAAGGTGCTCAAAATCAACCCGCGCCACTCACGCGCGCTGGTCAATTTGGCCAATGCCTATATCCAGACGGGCCAGCTCGACCAGGCCAGCGCGACCTGCGATATGCTGGCGGTCGTGGATCCCAAGCTGGCCGATTCGCTCCGCGCCAAAATTCGTTAGAACTGCGCTGCTCTGGGGTTGGATGAGCGGGACTGCTAAGAGGTATTGATGCGCGTTACGGGCTATTCGGAAGCATCAACATGCTAATGAAAATCGCGTGAATAAGCATCCGGAGTCATCTTTAATTTTTTCGTCCAACCTGAAACGGCTGCGGTCACGAGCGAATTTGACACAAGAAATGCTGGCCGAAAGAAGCGACGTGCATTGGCGGTATTTGCAAAAGCTGGAAACAGGAAACTCTAATCCATCCTTAAAAGTTCTATTCGCGGTGAAAAAAGCGCTACAATGCCGTTGGGACGATTTGCTCGGTTGTTAGTTTCGCCGATAAGCTCATCCTCGGATTAGCCGCCTAAGCCGGCTTATAAACAAAGGCAAACCAAGCCGCGCCGGCCAGGAAAGCAAAACTGACCAGGTGATTCCAGCGCATGGTCTCGCCCAGCACGAGTTTGGCGAAGACGGCAAAGACAACCAGCGTGATAATTTCCTGCAAAATTTTGAGTTGATAACCGTCGAGGACTTTGAACCCGATCCGGTTGGCGGGCACCTGAAAGCAATATTCGAAAAAGGCGATCCCCCACGAAACGAGGATGACGATCCAAAGCGTTTTATTGTGGAGATACTTGAGATGACCGTACCAGGCCATCGTCATGAAGGTATTCGAAAGGATCAAAAGGAGAGTGGTTTGCAGGAGCGTAAAGAAAGGCATGACCCTGTTTAGCCGATTTTTCAATTTTTGAAAGAGACTGGAATATAAGAAGTTATAAAGCCAAATGAACAAAATGAAGAAAGGGGCTTGACTCGAACAAATAATCCTCTAATTCCTATCGAAATTATCTAGAATATGAAAAGGCTATTATTTCTTATTATTTGGTTGCTAGGTCTGAGCTCGATGGCCGCTTCAGCCAAGCAGGTTAATCTCCTGAATGTTTCCTACGATCCCACCCGGGAACTCTATCAGGATTACAATCAAGCTTTTGCCGTCTATTGGAAAAAGCAGACCGGCGACGACGTCACGGTCAGCCAGTCGCATGGCGGCTCGGGCAAGCAGGCGCGCGCGGTGATTGAGGGTCTTCAGGCCGACGTCGTCACGCTCGGTTTGGCGCCCGATATCGATGCCATTGTCAACAACGCCCATATCATCCTGCCGGATTGGCAGAAACGTTTCCCCGACAACAGTTCGCCCTACACTTCGACCATTGTCTTTCTGGTGCGCAAAGGCAATCCCAAGGGAATCAAGGACTGGCCCGATATCATCAAACCAGGAATTGAGGTCGTGACTCCGAATCCCAAAACCTCCGGTGGCGCGCGATGGAATTTCCTCGCCGCTTACGGCTATGCCTTGAATACCTCCGGCGGCAACAAGCAGAAGGCGCAGGATTTTGTGAAGGCCGTTTACGGCAACGTCCAGGTCCTCGGCGCCGGCGCCCGCGATTCCACCATCACCTTTGTGCAACGGGGCGAGGGCGACGTCCTCATCGCCTGGGAAAACGAAGCGCTGCTTACGGTGAAGAAAACCAATCCCGGCGCTTTCGAAATCGTTTATCCGAGCCAAACCGTCCTGGCCGAGCCGCCTGTTTCCGTCGTCGATGGATACGCGGAAAAACACGGCACGCGCGACGTCGCCACCGCCTACCTCAAATATCTTTATTCGCCCGAGGGACAGGAGATCATCGCCCGCAATTATTACCGGCCACGGGACAAAGATGTGCTCGCGAAGTACGCCGCCCAATTCCCCTCGCTCAAGCTTTTCACCGTCGATAATCTTTTCGGCGGTTGGGCCAATACCCAGAAACAATTTTTTGGCGATGGCGGCGTCTTCGATCGGATTTATCAGAAGCCGGGGCAGTAACCCATTTGTCGAAGGATCTCCCGCTGCTCTGACCGGTGTTTTATTGCCGGAGCTGGCAGCGGGAGGTCCGGAGATAAATCCGGAATTTTACCCCTATTTCTTTTTCCGCTCGTTCAACCGCGCCGGCGCTTCTTCGCGGGGTTTGCGCCGGATTTCAATGACTTCGGAGCCTTCCAGTTTGCGGACATAATCCTCCACCGCCTGCCGGATGAGATCGGAGCTTTTGACGCCAAATTCGAGCGCCAAGGTCTCCAGGCGAGCCTTCACTTTGGGACTGAGCCGGACGTTAAGAGAAGCATCGTAAGTCATGCCGGAAACGTAGCGCAATGCGCTATTTGGTAAAGTGGATAAGCTTGTTTTGACAAGACGCATTGCGTTGCATTACAATGTGGATGATGAAGATCAAACGCAATCTAATGCCGACGAATGTGCGCATTTGCAGGCGGACGCGGGCGAGACTCATCCATTTCGCGAAAAAACAGGGCATTACGCCCAGCGATCTGGTGAGAAATGCCGTCGCCGGAAAACTTCCCGAATGGGAAAGCAAAGGCATCACCTTCACCCGCATGCCATAAATTCATTTCGTATCAAAGCAACGCATCAAACAATTCCATGAGAATCTTAATCCTCGACGATCAGCGTGGACTGGCCGAAACACTCGCTTTGAGCTTGCGGGCGTCCGGTTATCCGGCGGTCGGATTCACCTCTCCCGCCGCGGCCCTGGCTGCGCTCCGGGAAGAAGACATTTTAGTCACCGATTATCACATGCCGGAAATGACCGGACTGGAAGTCGCCCGCCGCGCCTACGCCCAGGGCTGGCGGGGTTCTCTTTTGTTGATGTCGGGCCATCCCGCGACCATCGGCGAGGCGATTGAACATCCCCTCCTTCGGATGGTTTTGCACAAGCCTTTTCCGACCCGGACCCTTATCGAGTCTCTTCCCGGCTCGCCCGCGAATTCCGCGTCTACAGGTTCTCTTTGACGATGCGCAGCGCTTCGGCGATTTCTTCCGCGGTGACATTGAGCGGCGGCAGGAACCGAACCGTATGATTCGCGGCGGGAATAAGGATGAGGCCGGCTTGAGTCAACCGCGCGACGGCGGGGTAGGGATCTCCCTCGATCACCATCCCTATGATCCCGCCGAAGCCACGCACTTCCTTGATGCCCCGCGTTCCCACAAGCGTCTCGAGGCTCGGCTTAAGCTCATCGCCCCGGGTGCGGATATTACCGGCCAACTTTTCCCGCTCGACCACGTCAAGAATGGTTAGCGCAACAGCGCAAGCCATCGGCGATCCGCCGTAAGTTGTGCCATGGCTGCCGGGTCCAAGCACGTTTTGGTACGGCTCCCGGATCCACATCGCCCCCATCGGATAACCGCCGCCCAGCGATTTCGCCATGGCGATGGCGTCGGGAAGAAAATTTTCGCCCCCGGGCGTGTTCTCGAGAATCCGCTGGTAGCTTTGCCACCGCCCGGTCCGAAAATAGCCACACTGCACGCCGTCCCAGAGCAACAGCAGGTTGTGCTTGCGGGTCAATTCCCGCAGGCCCAGCAGATAATCGGGCGACGCAACGAAAACACCGCCCTCGCCCTGAATGCCCTCGATTTGCACTGCGATGGTCTTCGGCGTGATCGCCGCTTCGACGGCAGCCAGGTCGTTAAACGGAACATGGGTGAAGCCCGCCAGCAGCGGTTCAAAGCCGTGCTTGATTTTGTCCTGCCCGGTGGCCGATAGCGTCGCCATCGTCCGGCCATGGAAAGAATTGAGAGTGGTGATGATCTCGTACCGACCCGTCTCATGCCCGGCTTTGCGAGCCAGCTTGATCATGGCTTCATTCGCTTCCGCCCCGCTATTGCAGAAAAAAACCTTGCCCGGCCCGGTCAATTCCACGATCCGTTGCGCCAGCCGTCCCCCTCCCTCGTTGTAGTAATAATTGGAACTATGGATCAGCAGGTCCGCCTGCCGTGCCAGCGTTTCGCGGATGGCCGGATGCGCGTGGCCCAGGCTGTTCACCGCCACGCCCCCGCCCAGGTCGAGATACCGTCGGCCCTTGTCGTCCCAGACATGCCGGCCCCGGCCATGCGTCAGAGTCAGGCCCCGGTTCACCGTCGGCACGACATACTTGTCGTAGAGCGATTCGATCTCCGTGGGCGCCGGAGCCTCCGCAACGGAGGGTATTTGCGTGGGAGACGGCTGCACGGGAAGAGGAGAACTGGCGGTCATCCAAAGATTATCGGGCAGGCGAGCGGTGGGGTCAATGAGGCAAAGTGGGAAGGAACAGTACGCGTTTCTCCAGCCTGTGTTTTTTCACTTACGCCGCCCGCAATGCCCGGTACGGCCGAATGTTCGCCAAAAAATCGGATGCTCTCTCCGCCCTCTGCAATTCGTACCGGGTTTGGAGATTGAGCCAGAATTGCGCAGAAATACCGAAATACTTCCCTAAACGCAAGGCGGTATGCGGGGTGACGGCGCGTTTGCCGTGGACAATCTCATTGATCCGCCGGGGCGGGAGGCCGATGTCCTTGGCCAGCCGATATTGCGAGATGCCCATGGGTATCAAAAATTCATCATGCAAAACTTCACCGGGAGTGGTGAGCGGAAGCAGATTCTTTTTCATGGCGACTCTCTCTTTCAATGATAATCGACGATTTCAACATCATGCGGGCCATCCGCTTCCCAGCGAAAGCAAACCCCGCCACTGGTCGTTGATACGGATACTGTGCTGGCCCTTACGATTGCCCTTAAGTGGCTCCAGGCGGTTTCCCGGAGGCACGCGCAACTCGTCCAACTTGGTGGCCGCAGCCAACATTTTTAATTTCCTTTGCATGACCGCTAGCAAGTTGCCGGGGAGACGACGGGGCCGGATACCCTCAAAAACCTGCCTCGTCTCGTCGCACCGAAAACTCTGGATCACGAAAATGATAACGCGAGACGTTAAGAGCGGCAGGGATTCTGTGACCAGCATGAACCATGGCGAATGGAGCCAAAAGAAGCGGACTGATGGTGGAAGATGAGGTCTTTCCATATTTAACAACTAAAGGACCATAGCTTTTCAAATTGTAACGGTGCCGGGCTGATTTTGGCGTGACCCTGTTTTCATTTCGGGTAGGCTGGTTTCCTCATACGCAATGAAAAAACCGCATCTCCATGAACTCGTTTTTTGCACCTTTTCCCTCCTGGCCGCGTTGACGGCATTTCCGGCGCGGGGAGATACGGTGAACCGGTATGCGGGGAGTACTTGGGCGTTTATCGACGCCAAAAAAACATTGGCAGCGGCCTCGGATATCACGCTGGCCAAGTACCCGAATTGCGACCAGGCCACCGTGGAGGAAAAAATCGTCGAGGATTACCGGGCGGATGGCACGGGAGAAGATCAGGACGAAGCTTTCGTCAAAGTTTTGACCGAAAAGGGCAAGCGCGATTGCCGCACGCTGACGCTCGGTTTCATGCTGCCCTATTCCACCGCGGAAGTGGTGAAGATCGAGCTGATGAAACCGTCCGGCGAGATTGTGCCGGTCGACGTGGCGGCAAACTCGAAGGAGTCAATCGATACGAGCCAGATGGACGAGAACATTTACGACCCCAATTCCAAGGTGCTGCAGGTGAACATTCCGGGGATCGAAGTCGGCGACATTGTCCATTCGGTTACGCGCAATACTACCCTGCGCCCGGTCATTCCGGGCGAATTTGCCGATGAAAACGTCTTTGAAGGAAACGGTTTTATCCGGCATCTGGTTTACGAAGTGCGCGCGCCGCTGGCCAAGCCGCTGAAAAAAATCGTCCTCCGGGACGAAATTCCCGGCACGGTCCGGTATACGACTCAACCGGGCGACAACCAGACTCTGGTGCACCGTTGGGAGGTGACCAATGTTCCGCGCATGTTCGAGGAACCGTCGATGCCTCCCTACGAGAATGTCTTGCAGCGCGTCCTGATCTCGACCACGTCCAGTTGGGGCGACGTCTCCAAATGGTACTGGAATTTAAGCCAGTCGCATCTTGAGGCGACCTCGCCCGAATTGAAGAAAACCGTGGCCGATCTGACGGCGAACGCCAAAACCGACACGGATAAAATGAAGGTACTGTTTTATTATGTGTCACAAAAAATCCGCTACATGGGCCTTACACCCGAGAAGGACCGGCCCGGTTTCGAACCTCACGATGTCTGTCTCACCTTCGGCAAGAAATATGGCGTTTGCCGGGATAAGGCCGCTTTGCTTGTCGCCATGCTGAGAACGGCGGGATTGAACGCCTATCCGGTCCTGGTCAGCGTTGGTTCGAAGAAAGACAAGGATGTGCCCGATGCCGGCTTCAACCACGCCATCGCGGCGGTGGAACTTGGCCAAGGGCAATACATTCTCATGGATCCGACCGACGAGCACGCGCGGGATCTGCTGCCGTGGTATGACGGCGATCAGAGCTACCTGGTGGCGCGGCCGGAAGGAGAAGATATTTTGGTCAGCGCGGTCCGGCCTCCCGGACAGAATTTGATGCGGGTCCAAACAACCGGCAGCCTCACCGCCGACGGCAGGCTGGAGGCGAAATCGGAGCTCTGTTTCGACGGCGCCAATGACGACATTTACCGGAACGCCTTTTCGCATATGAAAGCGGATGATCTGCGCCGCTATTTTGAAACCCATCTGAAAGCCGCGATCCCGGGCGCCACACTCGAATCCCTGAAAGTGACGCCGGAAAACATGCTCGATGTCTCAAAGGAAATCAACGCCGAGATGACCTATTCCGCCGATGGCATGACCGCGAGCGGCCATGGCAAGGCGGTGGTGAGCATGCCGTGGGTCGGAGGCGTTTTTGGACTGGCGAATTATATTCTCGATGGCATGGGCTTGGATAAGCGGAAGTACCCGATGAAGACCAATGTGGCTTGCGGCGTGGCCGAGGAAATATCCCTCAAATTGGGCGACGGATTTGCCGGAGGCGGATCGGCGCCGGTGTGCGCGCCGGTGGATGACGGCAATCTGGGCTATCACCGCGATTACACGATTAATAATGGCACGCTCGCGTGCTCGCGAGGATTGAATATCGAAGCGGTCGAATTTTCGCCCACCCAGTACGCGCAGATGAAACAAGCGCTTCGAGGCATCGAATATGATTCCAGAAAGTCGCCGGTGCTGGCGATGACGGACCGCGCGCCCGCCACGCCCGAGGTGGCCGCCGATCCGCCCGCGATGGCTAACGTGCCATCCGACGCGATCATTCTGAACAGCCAGAAGGAACTCGACGTGACCGATTCGCACACCGCCATCTACCGGGTGAAATATTCGAAACGGATCCTCACTTACGCCGGCAAAGTCCGGGAAGCGGAAATCAAGGTGCCTTTCAACCCCGCTTGCGAAGAAGCCACGTTGATCAGCGGCGTGGTGATGTCCAAGACGGGCCAGCGCCAGGAAATATCCAAGGCCGAGATCAACGTGATGGACGCCGGAGACAGCGCCTCGGCGAAGCGATACACGGGCGAGAAAGTTTTGGTGGCTAACCTGCCGGGCGTCGATATTGGGTCGACCATCGACGTGGAATTTCAAATCGCCATGAAAGGAGTCCCCTTTGTCGCCGGATTTGAGCCGTTTCAATTGCCCGACGGCCTGCAACAGAAATCCTTTCAACTGACCGCTCCGGGCGGCATCAAAATCGAGAAGATGGCCACCAATGGCGGTCAGATTCAGGCCACATCTGTAGTTGGCGACATAGGAAATCAGACTTATCAATGGAAAGCGGCCCAAATGCCGGCGCTGCCGGCGGAAGAGCAATTGCCGCCCGATTGGATCTACGCGCCCGGTGTTGCCTATTTCGCGGGCGATTTCAACGCCTATCTCAAGGAACTCAACGCCACGATGCAGAATCGGTCGCAATCCTGCGTCAAAGCCGCGGCGGAGGCCCGCCGGATCGCCAGCCAGTGCGCAAGCAAATTGGACGCCTTGAAAGCGATCCGCGATTTCGTGGCTAAATCGGTTCGTGAAGCCGGTCCGTCGTTCACGGATCTTCCCTTGAGTGAACTCTCGGCGGCCGACGTCACGCTGGCGGATGGTTACGGGCACGAAGCCGATCTTGCGATACTTCTTCACTCCATGCTCTCCTCGGCGGGCTTTCAACCCGAGTTCGTCCTGGCCTCAAACCTTCCGGCGGTGGCCGATATCCAAAAAACCGCCACCACCTTTCCCTTGCCGGATGATTTCGCCACGCCGTTGGTCAAAGTAACGTTGGATGGAATCACCTATTATCTCAATGATACCGATCAGTACGCCGAGCTTGGTTCGACGCCGCACGACGGCCACCTTGGAATTACCCTCGCCGATCAGAAATACGAAGTCATCAAGGCCGCCAAGGATTGCCAGGACCGGACGGAAACGGTCTTTAAGCTCTCTTTGACCGATACCGGCAAGCTGCAAATGGAAGTTTCGCGGCAATATTTCGGCGATAACTACAATGAGAAAAATCGCTTCTTTTCCGAACTGCGTCCGGAAGAACGGAAACGCTATTATCAGAAACTCGTTTCCGATATCGACCAGGGCGCGCGTCCGGTGGGGGATTTGACCGACCACTTCGATACCTATCCCGGCGCCGAACAGTTTACGGTGACACTCGATAATTATGCCGTGGTGGATGGAAATTACACCTACTTCAATTTGCCGTTTACCCCGTCGCTTTTTCAACATCCGGGCGGCGATCAGCGCAGCCTTCCCTTCATGCTGCCGCGCGCGGAGACCGACAGCGTGCGCACGGAAATCGAATTGCCGCCCGGCTTCCGCCAGGTGGTCATCGCGCCCGGCAGCGAAAGCCTGGATGCCCCCGCCAGCGGCGGCAAAGCGCGGCTATCGGCCTCGGCCACGGAGGGCAAATTCGTCATGGCGGACGATTTTGAAACGTCGCCCGCCATTGTCAGCCCGCAAGACTATCCGGCCATGCTGAAGGTGGAATCGACGCTCGAGAAAAAATCGGCGAAGGTGATTTTGCTGGAAAAGGATTAATCGGGGACAGACCAATCGTCGTCTCCCCAATAGTGAACATCATAATAATCGATGGAGTAGCTTCCATTGTCCTTATGGTAGAGCAAGCCGGATGGAGCAGGCTTCCCGAGACCGAGCTGATCGAACGAATCCGGATAATGGCCGCATTTTTGATGATATTTTTCCAAGACGGGAATCGCCACCGCTACATAGTCTTTAGCTCTTCCGAAATCCCGCAGATGCCAAACGCGATAAACCAGATGGCAATCGAGGCACAAAATGATTGCCAGGAGGCAGCTTAGATGAATGGGAATGAGATAACGGCGTATCCAAGGAACAAACCAACTAGCGACGCAAGATATGGAAGCAATGGCCGCCATAAAGAGAAAACTCAGAAATAGGGTCGACTCCGACCCATAAGGAATCTAGACCTTCTTCCTAATATGAACCGATAATCCACGCGAACACGCTGGCGACGACGAACGTAATGGTCGCCGACCTCGAATAATGGGAAAAAGAATTTACCGAATTAAAGCGTGTTTCACCGGGATTCAGCCTCATTAAGAGTGTAAGAGCGAGCGCGCAAACAAACACCAAGCAGATTGTCGGAACTAGAACGCTAAAAATAATGGCGAAAACATCAGAGAGTTCCAAATGCCAGTCCAAAATGGATGTGATCAATTCCATACCCCAAACAATAGCTCTGTAATGCTAGCAAATAAAATGGAAAAGACCATGGCGGTGGTTGAAACCGGGATGATGTGCTACAAGTAGGCATGGGCAAGGTTTCCTCCGGAATCGATGCGGCGGCGTGGCTGCGGGAACACGGCCTGCGGGCGACGCGCGGACGGATCGCAATCTTACGGCAGCTCGACGCCAGCAGGACGCCGCTGACTTTGGCGGACATTCACGCGAAGGTGCGTGCCTCCGGGTGTGATTTCGCCACCGTATTCCGGTTCATCTCTATCCTGGAAGAGAAAAATTTGGTCGAACGGGTGGCGTGGATCGATGGCACCACACGGCACGAGATCCGGCCCCGGAACGGCCATCACCATCACCATTATCTGATTTGCCGGACATGTCAAAAAGTGGAACCGATTGAGCAATGCGTGGTGGAACAGGTCGAAAACCGAATCGCGAAAGAGCGCGGATACGCGGCTTTAAGCCATTCGCTGCAGCTTTCCGGAGTATGTCCGGAGTGCCAGCAGACTGGCAAATCAAAGGCGGAAGCCAAAAAATAGCCGCTGCCGCTTGTGATCGGACGGCCTCTTGACGGCTTCTCGACAAGCACACGGCGGGTTGGCAATAATGAGCTATCATGCGTTGGGCCATGTTGTGGATTATGCTGGCAATGAACGCGCCAGCATGGGGCGCGGCCAAACATGATTCTGACGCGCCGCTTTCCGGAAGGCCCTTCAACATCGCGGGGGTGACTTTTACGATTCCCTACCGGTGGCAGGTCAAACCGGTGGAGAATGCCAACCGGGCGGGGCAGTGGTATGTGTCCTTGCCGGATGATGAAGAAGGCGAAGGCGCTGATGTCGTCGTTTTTTATTTTGGTCCGGGTATCGGTGGCAATGCCCGGGAGAATATCGCCGCCTGGAACGGGTTGGTGCTCGATTCGCAAGGCAATCCGGCCCCGGCCAAAATATCGACGCTTACCGCCGGTGGATTTAAGATTTCCCTCATGTCGGTTTTTGGCATCTATGAGCAGCCGATGGAGCAGCCCGGCCTTCCACCTCTGGCGAAGCCAAAATTTGGGCTGCTCGGCGCGGTGATCGAAAGCCCGCAGGGAAATATTTACTGGCGATTGACCGGGCCGGAAGCCCTGATCACCACGACGCTGCCGGTATTCAATAAGGTTATAGCCAGTGTAAAAACGCAGGACAAACCATGAGCGGGCCGGACACCCCTTTCAGGCCCGATCTGCCGCAGGTTTCGTTCTCGCTCTATGCGCATGGATTGGATCTTGACCAGACTCTCACCAGCGGACAGTCATTTTCCTGGAAAAAAACAGCCGAGGGACACTGGCGCGGCTGGATTGATCGGAAACCATGCCTGGTCTGGTCCCAGGGCGATGCATTGCGGGCGGTAGGTCCGGGCCTAACGAGCGGAGAAGTCTCGCGCTATTTCGGGCTGGACGTGCCGATGCCGGAAATTTTTTCGACCTTTCCCAACGACCAGTGGCTCGACCGCGCCCGCGCGTTCGCGCCGGGGCTGCGCATCCTGCGGCAGGAACCGTGGGAAACGTTGTGCAATTTCATCTGCTCGTCGTTGAAACAGATCGTGCAAATCGAACAGATCAATCACGAATTGAGGCGCGTCTTTGGCGATCCCGTGGGAGAAGGGCTCCACTCGTTCCCGGAACCGGCGCGAATGGCGCTGGCGACGGAAACACAATTGCGGGAATGCCGGCTCGGTTTCCGGGCGCGCCATCTTTACGTGGCGGCGCGGCAGGTGGTCGCCAGTGAAGTGTCGCTGGAAAGAATCGAATCGATGCCAACACCGCAGGCTCGCGAGACGCTCATGCGCATCCAGGGCGTCGGCGAGAAAGTGGCGAACTGCATTCTCCTTTTCGCCTACGGCCGGCTGGAGGCATTTCCCATCGACGTGTGGGTGGAGCGGGTTTTGCGGCAACTCTATTTCAAGGGCAACCCACGTGTATCGCATAAACGGCTGCGTGATTTTGCCGAAGCGCACTTCGGACCCTGCCGGGGTTACGCGCAACAATTTCTTTTTCATTGGATTCGCAACGATCCGAAGGCCCTGCCTCCCGAAAAGGCGAAGCGCGTCGCAAGTAAGAGGCCGAAACGAGCCGTAAAAACCGGCGAAAATAAGGCAACCAATGGATAGTGTCTCAATTTGAAATTTAAAATACTGCCATCCGGCGATTGCATTGCGGATAAACCAACCTATATCTGACTTCGTTTATGGAAGCTGTTCTTCATTCCGGCGCTATCGCCGAAGACCGTTCCGTGGCGCTCACCCGGTCGCCGCGCATCATGTCCGTCGATGCGCTTCGCGGCTTGATCATGTTCGTTATGATTTTTGTGAACGATCTGGCCGGTGCTCCCGATGAAATTGTTCCCGCCTGGATGAAACACTTCGGGAAAGGCGACGGAATGACCTTTGTCGATCTGGTTTTTCCGGCGTTTCTTTTTATTGTCGGAATGTCGATTCCGTTTGCTCTCGGTTCGCGGTTGACCAAAGGTGAACCGGTTTGGAGAGTGCTTCTGCATGTGGTGACGCGTACCCTCGCCTTGCTCTTTTTGGGCATTTTGATGGTGAACGAATCGCCGAGCTCAAAAGCAATGGGCTGGTCGGCGACACTATGGGTGGCGCTGATGTATCTGAGTGCCATGCTTGCTTTTTGCGATATTGTGCCATCCTGGGTTCACAATAAAGCGGAGCTTAAGACCCATTTCTGGCGGTACTTCACCTGGATTCTTCGCATCATCGGTTTTGCATCGCTTGTCTGGCTGGCCTTCGCCTTTCGTGGACGGAGAGGGCAGCACATCATCACTCTTTCGCCATTTTCCATCCATCATGATTGGTACGGCATTCTTGGCCTTATCGGTTGGGCTTATTTGATTGCTTCCCTGGTTTTTCTTATCTTCCGTGAAAATAGAACTGCTTTGCTGGGCGCCACCGTCCTGCTGATGTGTCTCTATCCCGCGGATAAAAACGGTTTTTTTGATAATTTCTTTTTGGGAAATTATGTGGGGATAGGCGATACGCTTGGTTCGCAGGCGGCGATTACTTTGGCCGGGGTGCTGCTGGCTTCCATTCTCGTTGCTCCGCGGACGGCGACGGATGGCCGGCGGGCACAGTTTACTTTCCTGTTCATCATCGGGTTTTCCATCGCGGCAATGCTTTTGCGCGGACTTTACGGGATCAATAAAGATGACGCCACGCCCTCGTGGTGCCTATGGGCCTGCGCCATCACGGCCGCGCTTTGGCTGATTTTTTATTTTATTTCGGACGTCTGGCGCATCGGTTTTATCACCAAGCCATTGGCCATCGCCGGACAAAACGTCTTGCTGGCTTACCTTATTAGCGAAGGTCTCGATGCCTTTCTCGGTCTGCTGCACCTTGATGACTGGTATTCCAATCTCGCGGAAGCGGATCTTTTCCATGCTTGCGCGCGATCGGCCGGCTGCGCGGCGGCCATCCTTGTCTTCACTGCCTTGGTCAATCGCGCCGGATTTCGCCTTAAATTATAAATAACCCCGATTTTCGTGGCTTGGCTGGCGCGGCGAGGGAAAAATAAAATCGTTATGACAAAATCTCCATTTCTTTTTGCCGCCGTATGCTTCTCTTTTATGGCGGGGCAGGTTACCCCCGCCCCATGCGCCGGCTGGCCCTCCAGGGTTTTCGCGCCCTACATGTATGTCGGCGCCGGTGATGATTTCAAAATCACCCGATGCGACGATGCCTGCGGCCAAAAATACTACACCCTTGCTTTCATCATCGCCGATTCTTCCAATAATCCGGCCTGGGATGGCCGAATTCCGATGGAGAAAGACTTCTACAAGGAACAAATCGACGCCATCCGCAGCCGCGGCGGGGATGTCATCGTCTCCTTTGGCGGCGAAGCCGGGACGGAACTGGCTTTGATTGATTCGGACCTCGCTTCACTTCAGTCGAAATACCAGGGAATCATCGATCGCTATAAGCTGACTTGGCTCGATTTCGATATTGAGGGCGATGCCCTGGAAAACAGAGACGCCAACCAGCGGCGCAATACCGTTTTGGCCAGTCTCCAGGCCAAAAACCCCGGTTTGATCATTTCTTATACCCTGCCGGTGGATCCGAACGGCATTTCCGACGACGCCCAAGATCTTCTCGCCGATGCCAAAGCCAGGGGAGTGAAAGTGCGCTGCGCCAATGTGATGACAATGGACTTTGGCCCCAAATTTTCCAAAGGCAAAAAAATGAGCGATGTCTCCATCGCCAGCGCGCTCAAGGCCTACGAACAATGCCGGAATATCGATCCGCTGATTCAGATTGGCCTCACTCCCGATATTGGCCAAAACGACGAAAAGTCGGAAATCTTTACCGAAGCCGATGCTCAAGCCCTGAAAAACTGGGCCACCACCGAGCCATGGGTCTGCGGCCTCTCTTTTTGGAGTAGTAATCGCGACAGCGGCAGACCTGGCAAAAAAAATGACGACACCCGGAGCGGGATTCCACAAAAGCCCTGGGACTTTACCAATATCTTCAAGACCTTTACCGCGTCATCCCCGCCCAATTTACCTTAACAGGCCCGAGAATTTCTTGCAAAAGTAGCCATAGACTGCGCCGGGAGGGATCTTGGCCGGCGGCGCAGAGCCGATGACCCAAAAAAACCCGGCCCTTCGGGTTGCTTTTTCAAGAGCCTGAGGCGGCGTTGCTTCTTCGGTCGAGATGCGCTGCGGCATCACTCCCTCAGTCATACGTTGCCCCAGGCTCTTGAAAAAATACAACGCAGCCCATGGCTACTTTTGCAAGGAGTTCTAGGTCAAAAAGCGGCAATCATCAAAACGGGAAACACTCTCACTGCGCGATGGACAAGGAACTGCGCAATTCGCGCAGGCCGAGCGTCGAGCGGGTAAGGTTTTCCGCGCGTTGGCGCAACGTCTCGGTGCGGACTTTGCCTTGCAGCGTGACGATGCCGCGAATGGCTTTCACGCGCAACGGAAGATGTTCCGTCTCGCGTACAAGCCTCAGGCGGAGAAGCACCAGGGCCTGAAGAGACTCATCATCCATATCGACTGGCTTGGCCACGAGGGCGGGATCGGGCGGTCCGGAGGAGATTTTCAAGCGCGAATCGACCCAGCCCACGAGCGTGCCGGCGAGTTGCTCGGCCCAGCTTTTTTGCGCCGCCGAACCCGTTTCGCCTTCCAGAATAAGATGGCCTTCGCCGAGGTTCACCTGTACCCCGGAGCGGAGAGTCTGGTCCGTTGCGAACAAAAACTGAATCGCCTCCCGGGTCGTATCGAGTTCGGAAGATTTCCCCTTAGGCAACTCCGTCTCATCCTTAACCAGCTTGATGCCATCGATCTGCCGGGCCAAAATTTCAGCCAGCGTGGCGATGATCTTACTCTTTAAAGAACCGGAGAGAATCGCGGTTTGGCGGTGAACCGTTATGCGCAGACCGGCGGGTTGCAAAAAATGCCGGTGAAGAAATGAGAGCTTAAAGAGAGCTTGGCGGGAAAGAGCGGCATCCTGCGGTGCCGAGAAATCGCCGAAATAGATGGCGGCCATGCTGATGGGCGACACGCGCTCAATAAAGTCTTCTTTGCAGTCAAAAAGTGAAGCCCGCACGCTCGATTCTCCAACGGAGGCGCTGCTTTCTATGGAGGGGTGACGAAATATAGGAAGTTTTGGCATGACAATAATCCTTACGTTGACTTTAGAGGCACGCATTTGGCATACCGCTTTATTAATGGAATTGATATTATCAACTAATCCTTAGTATCTTTGCCTCTCATTTCCTCTCATTTTTGTATCAATCTTTTTTCTCTAAAATAACACAAAGACACTATAATATTTTCGATTGACATAACAAAAAGATGACACGTTCGGCATTAATTTTCTATTAATATAGGTAAAAATTGCCCGTTTTTTTTGATTGGAGATCACTTTTTGGTTTAATCTAATTGAATAATTTCTAAGACCTTTGAGAAGGTACCAAATCTGAGGGATTTGTCCACTCTATATTCATTGATTGTCCGTTATGCTTAATCAGTTCCTGAAGCCGCTGCGCGATCTGCATTTCGGCTTCTGATTTGAGCGAAGACTTTTCCGCCGTATCCCGGGCAGCCGAATTAAGAGCATTGATGATTTTGATACGCTCCTCGTCGGTGATGCGGTTGAGGAGGGAATCGTCGCCGTGATAAGTAAGATCGCCGACAGGCTCGACGGATAAGATTTTTGCGTGCGGCATTGAGGCTTTGACTTGACCGGTGGCGGAATCGATCTCAACCCGGAAGGGTTCGCGCAGATCGAATCCCGCTTTGAGCCGGTAGACCGCCTCGGCACTAATGGTTTTCTCGGTCAATGGCACTTCAATGGACATAACTTCGAAATGTTCGTCAACCCCGACCGAGACAAGTTCCTCCTTCGTTACTATCGCCAATTCGGCGATAGGTGCAGTCTGGGTCAGAACTACCCGTTGATTAACCGTGACCTGAGGTTGGAGACGTAAAACCTGCGTAAAGGCATCGCGGACATGATCAACCGATTGGTCCACGGCCAATGTGCAACTGCGCAAGGCAAAGAAGCCGATGCCCGCGAGGATAATCAAAATAAGGCAAATGCCAATGTAGTGTTTCATTGGTACGAAACCACAATCTACGCAACCGCCCCTTTAAAAAGCAGAAAAGTCAGGAACTAAACGCGGGCTTTTTGACTCTGCCACGCGATTGTTTTCGGCTTTTGGAGGTCAGATTTTCGAAATCCACCCGAATCGAAGCCGGGCCTTCGTTTCGTTCAGGAAGAGGATCGTTGAGAAGATGAACGCCCGCGGAGGGGGGGCGATGAGTAAAAGACTGGCCATCCATAATCGGCTAAAATAATGTATGTTTCTGAATTTGCCAAATTTCGGAATCCGTTTTCCGACCTCTTTCGGGGCGAGCCGATTCTCGCCAACCGAAGCAACCAAAGGCAAAAGTTGGGAAAGAAAAGATTTTTCTCCGGTAAATTTGGGTCTGTATTCGACAAAAAAAGAGAAGCGCGGTTGAAATTATGACTTAAATTGAACTGAGAGTTCTTCCCACAAAAAGAGACGTGGATGAAAAACGACCCTTATATCGTGGCGGCCTTTCTCAAGGCAAAAGAAGAGGAAAATTGGCCAACGGACGGAACCAGTCCGATTATAACGCTTTCCCGGCACTATGGCGCCGAGGGGGAAGAGATTGCGCTGCGCACCTGCGAAATCCTGACAAATATGACCGATGGCAAACGGCCATGGGTGGTGGTCGACAAGGACATTGCGGCGCGAATCATCGAAAGCCATCACCTGCCCAAGCGACTCGCCCGCTTTTTTAGCGGGGAGCAGGTGATGTCCATCGAGGAACATGTTGAGGCGATTGTGGGCATCTCGATGCCCGGCGAAAGCCTATTGGAAAAAATGACGGCAATGATCGTCCATCTCGCGAGAGTCGGGCATGTAGTCTTGGTCGGACGGGGGGCGCACCTGATTACGGCAAAATTTCCGCGTGCCGTGCATGTCCGGGTCATCGGTTCCCTTAGACGCCGGGTGGAGCGAATAAGCCAGCAGGAAAAATGCTCATCGGAGGAGGCATCCGATAAAATAAAGACCACCGATGAAAATCGCCGCCGTTTCCTCGCCACTAATTTTCAGTCCGATGTGGAGGACCCGTTGAAATACGATCTGATTTTTAACACCGACCGGATTTCCGTTGAGGAAGCGTCCCGGCTGATCGCCCATTTGGTCTCCTCGCCTAATTTTCGGGATGAGCAAGCGGGCAAGCTCTCTGAATTACGCCAGCACGTGCTCGGCTAACTTGCCCCCAGCGAGGCGCGATGTTTTCCAAAAAGTTGGGGAGAGACGCCCATTCATTTAATTTGGCGGGCATTTCTCTTCCGAATGCGCCTCGATTCTATTCCGCTTGGCAAGACGGGGATCGGGGCTAAACCGCTTGGAGAGGAGTTTTAGTACCCCGGTCCGCGCGTTCCGCGTCACCATTCCATGGGATGAAAAAATACATGACTTGGAGTTTAGTCCTTCCTGTCACCGTCATGATTGTTTCCTTGTTGCTGGTCTTCAGTGGAGTTATTCCGGTGGGCTTCCGTCAAGTATCGCTGAACGTGACTTTCAAGCTGACCGATCTCGATTATCATCCGCTGGCCGGCGTCCCGGTGCGGCTCCTGTTTTGTTGCGACAAAGACTGGCAGGATCCGAATGCGGGGTACCGTTTTGTGACCGACGCCAACGGCGAGGGACATGTGACGGCCCCGGTGACTTTGGATCGCCGTTGGCGGAGAATAGATTCGAATTATATCGGAACACTGATCGGCCTTCCCATGCTGACTTACCACCTTGGCGCCGGAGCGGAACTCGAGTTTGAGGGATTTCATCGGATTTACATTGTCCAGACCCTGCTGTTTCCCGAAGGTACCTGCCTGCAGGATCGCTTTGATGTCTACACGCCGGACGTGCAGGGACGGTTTACGGTTTCGCCGGAAAGGACATTTGAGGGTGGATGGAAATTCAAGGAACTAGGAGGATTAATTGTTTCGGGGCCGGGCTATCAGCCTTGGGACTATACGCTTGGCCATGATGGCCGTAACGAAAATTGGACACTAAAACTCGCTTTAAAAAAATCGCCTCCGCCGATGCGGCGATGACCTATATTATCCCCTTATGCCCGATTCCAAAAATGCTTTTCGCCAATCGGTTAAGCGCCGCGCCATCGTCATGGAAATCGGCGGCTTCCCGCCGCCCGAAAATCCCCAAGCATCCTGGTTTGGCAAAGTCGCCTTCGGCCTGCCCGGCGAGGAATGGCCCATGGGGGATGATTATCTGCCCATGATTCCGCTGGCGCAGATCAATCTTGCCGAATTGCCGTTCCGTCCTCCGCATTTGGAAGACACCGAGTTTATCGCCATCTTTATCGACCCTGATACCAATGGCGGAGATGAAAATGGATCGACTTGGTGCGTGCGCGCGTATCCCAATCTGGCTGCGCTGACGCCGTTGGAAGCTCCGGAAGAACTCGAATCGGACATCATCGCGCTGCCCATGCGCCCAAAAATCATCGAAGAAGACTATCCCTCTTATGACGATGTGGCGGACGATATTCCGGACGATCTCGCCGGGACTTACGAGAATGATTTCGAAAATGTCTCCGGGTTCAAGCTCGGCGGCTGGCCATCACTCATTCAAAGCCCAATCGATTGGCTTGCCGAAGCGGATAAAATCGCCGAGCCCGAATATGTCTTCCAGATCGGCAGCATCGAAGAGGGACAATGGAGCTGGGGTGACGGAGGCGTCGCCTATTTCGGGCGCGGCACGGCGCCAGGCCACAAGGACGAATGGTTTTTTGTCTGGCAGAGTTTTTGAATTTTTGCCACCGGCATTTGTTTCATGCCCTGACCTTCGCTGCGCACCGACCAAGCAGAATAGGAAGAGAGATCGATCCCTCGCAAGTTCGGTTGCATTGCGATGTTAGCAGCCTTTTCGGCCTTTTCGGTATTCCCATCTAATCTTGAAATTCGTCGTGAAATTGCAACAAAAAATAAATTGGCTTGGAGTATACGGAACCCTATTGCTGGTCATTCGGCAATTATCAAAACTCAGCTCATGTTTTAAGGATTTCGAATATGAAAAGGTTTTTGGTACAAACGATATTTTTTGGCCTTCTCTCCCTTTCTTCGCTTCAAGCTCAGCTTTTTGCTGTAGGCGTATCTGCTAATGGGTATGGAACTTACTCTGTCAATCCCAGCACGGGCGCGGCAACCCTCCTGAGCAACTTCGCCAACCCGCCGGGTGGTTTGTATGCTAGCAGCCTGATTTCAGATCCATCGTTAGGGGTAGCTTATGAAACGGCCGGCAACAATTCCGAGTACACGTTTAGTCTCTCGACCGGCGCGGTACTTTCCACGGCGCCTCTTGCTCTTCCTTTTACTGGTTCAACTGGACTTGTAACTAATGCGGGAGGAGGACTTCTCTTCGCAGTAGGCGAATCAAGCAGCGGATGGGGAGATTATTCTGTCAATCCCAGCACGGGCGCGGCAACCCTCCTGAATACCTTCGTCAATCCACCGGGTGGTTTTTATGTTGCCAGCCTGATTTCAAATCCATTGTTAGGAGTAGCTTATGAATTGTCCGGCAACAACACCGAGTACACGTTTAGTCTCTCGACCGGCGCGATACTTTCCACGGCGCCTCTTGCGCTTCCTTTTAATGGGTCCTCGGGGTTTCTAACTAATGCGGGTGGAGGGCTTCTCTTCGCAGTAGGCGAATCTGGCGGCGAATGGGGAGATTATTCTGTCAATCCCAGCACGGGCGCGGCAACCCTCCTGAACAATTTCACGGGTTGTTTTTATGTTAG
>Ga0335072_10001216_pt1 | contig 42693 bp, 38 predicted proteins | sample Lox_Sample_21_FD_206725 | JGI IMG/M metagenome (GOLD analysis project Ga0335072, IMG submission 206725) | Soil microbial communities from Loxahatchee National Wildlife Refuge, Florida, United States - Lox_Sample_2.1 | ecosystem: Environmental > Terrestrial > Soil > Wetlands | place: USA... | reverse complement strand
GTGGAACGCAACGCCGACGGGTATCCGCTAGTCACGGAGTACTGGCCCAACGGCAAGTGGGAGGATGACGTGGTGTTCCCCCACGACCTCGACGAACTCGATGAAACTGAATAACCCCAGGAGGGAGTGCACGTGGCGTCTCGCCGTTCAGTGATCCGCAGCGCCAAGCACATCCCGGGAGGCGCGCGGCCAACCGCAGCACCGCAGGGCATCGGGGGACCGGCGGGTGGCGGCGCGGGCAACTTCGGCCAGCTCTCACCGCTCACCGCGCAGCTGGCTACCGGTGGCTCGCAGGGCCCAACCTGGAACTACGGCTACGGTGGCTTCCTGCCCCGGCCCGTCGAGGACTTCACGCAGGGCGCGTTCGCCCCGTTCAGTCCCATCCTGCCGGTTCCGGTGGACTCGCCACCGACCGACCAGACACCGCGCGCTGAACCGCGCTGGTGGCAGTACGACGTCGGCTGGAACTTGCCGGTCGGCACGCCCGGCACGGAGGGCATCAAGCTCGCCGACTTCGGCACGCTCAAGACCCTGGCCGACCTGTACTCGGTCGCCCGCGCGTGCATCCAACTCCGCAAGGACGAGATCCGCGGCCTGGACTGGGACATCATGCCCACGAAGGACGCGGCTAAGGCCATGCGTGGCTCGGACAAGAAGATGCGCGACTTCGGCCAGCGCCGCGCCGAGGCGATCAAGTTCTTCAAGCACCCCGACCCGGACTTCTTCTCGTGGTCCACGTGGCTCGGTGCAGTGCTCGAGGAAGTCTTCGTCTTCGACGCTCTGGCACTGCTGCTTCGACCGAAGTGGGGAAAGGGCACGGGTAAGGGCCTCCTAGGCTCTGACCTGGACTCATTGAAGCTCATCGATGGCCCCTCGATCCGTCCACTACTGGACATGCACGGTGGAACTCCGAGGCCTCCCGCGCCGGCCTACCAGCAGTACCTGTATGGCGTGCCGCGCACGGACCTCATGACCATGATCACCGGTAAGGACATCGAGCAGTACGAGGGGCTCGAGGGTCCCGCGTTCATGGGTGACCAGCTGCTCTACCTGCCGATGACCCCGCGCCGGTGGACACCGTACGGCTTCGCGCCGATCGAGCAGGCGCTGATCCCGGTCATGTCCGGTCTGCAGAAGCAGGGTTACCAGCTTGACTTCTTCCGTGAGGGCACGGTCCCAGCGGTCTACATTTCGCCTGGCGGCTCGAACTCGAACATGACGCCGAACCAGCTCCGCGAGCTGCAGGACGCGTTGAACGCCATCGCCGGCGACGTGGCTTACAAGCACAAGATCATCGTGTTGCCAGCCGACTCTAAGGTCTCCCCGCAGAAGCCGGCCGAGATCGCGGACCAGTTCGACGAGATCGTCATGAACCAGGTCTGCATGGCCTTCGGCGTGCAGCCCATGGAGCTCGGCATCAGTCCCCGCGTGTCGACGACCACGTCTCCAGGCGCGTCGAACCAGATGGCCAAGGCGAGCCAGTCCACGCAGGAACGCAAGGCGACCAAGCCGACGCTGCAGTACCTCGCCCACATCTTCAACGTCATCCTGCAGGACATCTGCCAACAGGACGACATGCAGTTCACCTTCGAGGGACTCGAAGAGGACGAGGACGAGGCCACCCAGACTGGCATGCTGGTCACCCAGATCGGCGCGGGACTGCGGTCGATCGACGAGGCCCGCGAGGAACTCGGCCTCCAGCCGTGGGGTCTACCGGAGACGCAGGACCCGGGCTGGGCTACGGGCACCGGCTTCGTGCCGCTGGGCCAGGTCACGGCTGGCGGCCAGCCAGCCCCGGGGCAGCAGCCGACGGCGCAGAACCCAGCCGGCGCGCAACAGGCCGGCCAGCCAGAGCAGCCGCCAGCCGCTGGCGCGGCCAAGCCCACCGGTGGGCCAGCCAACCCGCCGAAGTCGGGCGGCACGCCAGCCAAGAAGCCGTCGGGCGGCGGGTCGGGCAGTACACCAGGGCACGCCGCAGCGCAGGCCGCGGACACGGAGAGCGGCACCGCGAGGGCCGGCGGCAAGAAGTCCGACGAAGCCGAGGTCAAGAAGTTCGACGCGGGAACGGCCGCTACCCGGCAGGCCCGTCGCGAACGGCACCTCGCCGCGATCGAGACCACCACTACGGACAAGTTGCACCAGCTGGTCACGGCTTACAAGGACAACGAGATCACCGCGCCCGAGGCCACGGACCAGATGGTCGGCATCCTCGGTGACGGATATCAGAACGTGATGGACGCCGGATCGCAGGACGCCGTCGACGATGGGTTGGCCGACCAGGTCGTGAGCATGCCCGGCGAGGCCAACGCCCGCGCCGAGCAGCAGCGGTTTTGGTTGGTGAACCTGCTCAAGGGAGTGGCCCTCGGCTACGCCGTCAACCTGCTCAAGAACCGGCTCGCGACCTACGCAGCCAGCCTCTCCGGGGCGTACAACCACGCCTACGGCCAGACCGCGAAGTCGTCCGGCAAGAACTACGCGATCACGTGGGAGCTCGGCGCCACCGAGCACTGCAAGCTCTGCCTAGATCGTGCTGGCCAGACGTACACGTTTGACACGCTCCCAGGTTGGCCTGGTGACGGTGGGTTCGGCGGACTCTGCTACGGCGGACCGCGCTGCGGCTGCTCGCTCTCGTACTCCGAGAATGGGCAGACCCTCGCCTCGGCTGGCAACCCGGGACAGGCCGACGCCGGCCCGTACTACTCGAGCCAACTGGCCACGATCCAGGCGCGTCGGCAGAACGTTCTCGACGCCCGTCAGGACTTCGTCAACAGTCTTCCAGCTGGAGCCCGGGCACGGGCGATGACCCGTGACCAGATCGCTCAGGAGCTGGCAGCTCTGGAGAACGCGGCCATCCAGCAGTCGGGTGGCTACGGCGGCATCAGCGTCGAGTGGACGGACGTTCCCGCGGCTGCGATCGCCGAACTCGTGCCAAGCGCGTACAAGGCGATCAACTCGGAGCTCGAGGCCCTCGCCCGGCACTACCGCAAGGGCCGCGCGATCAACACGTGGGAACCCAAGCACATCACCACCTCGATGCTCGTCAGCATCGAGGAGGACCTGGGCAAGGGACTCGACATCAGCCAGGCGATCGAGGTCGCCAAGGCCATGAGCCGCCGGGTTGACATCAACGGCCAGATCCAAGAGGTTGACGTTCCCGACCCAACCGTCGACGCGATCTACCCGGTCGCCGCCGGCAGTGGCAACCGGGTCTTCCCAGCCCACGACGTCACCGGTACCGAGACCAGCGCCGGTCGCATCTCCTACCCGTACCCGCCGGAAGTTCCAGGTTCCGCGTACGGTGGCGACCCGGGTGGTGAACCACCACGGTGGGCCCCACCCGAGGGCACGAGCAGCGGTGTCAACGGGACGCAGGACACGCGGGCATTCAGCACCGGTGGCGACATCGACTTCGTGTACCCGCTCAGCCGCGGCATCCCGCCACAGGCCGGCAGCGGTCCACGTGGTGGTGCCCCCGAGGGTCCGTCCGTGGGCAGCCAGCAGTCGCCGGAGAACACGCCACCCGGTGGGTGGCGGGTCCGCAAAGACGATAATGACGAGGACGATGTACTAAAGTACAACCCGAGTCAACCGCGTAATGCCCACGGTGAGTGGACGTCGGGTGGCGGTAGCGAAGGCGGGAGCTCAGATGCCGGCGGCGCCGGTGGTGGCAGTGGAGTCGGTGCTCCTGTCTCCGGTGAGCTAAAGCAGGGTGATCGGGTATATCACCCTGATCACGGGCACGGTACCGTCGCATTTTCGGAAAACGGTATGACCATCGTCATGCACGACAGTGGTCAAAACCAAATGTACATGGCAGGCAGTCCCGAAATGACGCAACTGCATCATTCAACTGCCGAAAAGCCAGAGTCGGAGAAACCTGAAGAACCTGACTACGAGAATACTTCGTACGACGCGGTTCCTAAGATCAATCCTTCTGAGAAGCTCACACCCAGTGAGCGTGCGAGTCTAGCCGGCTACCTGACTGAGTCAGGCAATCGTGCTTATAACGATTCACTTCGCAGCGGCGCTGCGGCTACCAGTGATCATAAATCCCTCGATAGCGCGATTTCAAAGTCTACTACGGTTGGGAACAGTACCGTATACCGCGGAATTTCAATGCCAAAGGGAATGAGTCTTTCAGTTGGTGACTCGTTCACGGATCCTGCGTACGTGTCTACGTCTACTGATCGTGAAATCGCTCAGGAATTTGCGAACGCGCGGTCAGGTCTAGGATCTGACACCCTCGCTGACATGAAGACATTCGCCGGTACTCCAGTAGTTATGGCGATTAAAGTTCCTCATGGGAGTAGTGCCGCGCGAGGCGATTCTTATGCCAGGGAAGTAATTCTTCCACGTGGTCAAAGTTACAAGGTCACCGGTATTCGACCAGACGGTACGCGTGAAGTGGAGATCACCTCGTGAAGATGACTCCGGGGCTTCTTGCACGAATGTCGGGTAACGCCAGTGACCTGATCATGCATCAGCAAACCGATCTCAATGTTGGCAAAAGCAGTAAGGCCGACGAGGTCAAGGAGCTCTTCGCGAAGAACTTCCCGCCGAAGGCCTACACCTGGGTGGACGACGCGAAGTGGTTCGGTCCCATCAACGTGCCGATCGACGAAGTCGACTGGGATGCCTCCAAGTCGTGGGCCACGGCCCACCAGGAGAGCAAGGTCCAGAAGTTCAAGGCCGACATCGAGGCCGGCAACCCACCGCGTCCGGCGGTGATGGTCCGCCAACCGGGTGATCCGAAGTACAAGATCGTGGACGGTCACCACCGGACTACGGCCTACAAGCAGCTGGGCAAGGACACGGCTCCGGCCTACGTCGGGCTCGTTGACGATGACGATGATCGCTGGGAGGAGACGCACTCCTTCCAGACTCACCAGGGCGCGTCACCAGCGAACAAGAAGTACAACCCAGACGAGCCGCGTGGAGCTGGTGGTCGCTGGATTGGTGGCGGTGGTCACGAGCACGAGGGTGGCGGCGGCGGCGGTGGCGGTGAAGAGGAATCCGAAACCGGTAACGAGAAGGGTTCGGTCTTCGTCGGCAGCAAGGACTCCGTGGGAGAGACGATCTCCCACCCAGTCCACGGCGAGGGAACCATTACCGCCGCTGACAAGGATAACGTCACGGTCCAGTACGGTGACGGCACGACCCGTCAGTACGCTGCCTCGTACGCCGCCCAGAACCCGAAGCTGGTCGACACGGGCACGACCGAGGGCAAGACCCACATCGCCAACGTCAAGGTTGGCAAGGACGGCGCCGTCACCAACCGCGACGACGGCAAGACCGTTGGTCACGTCAGTAAGGCTGCCGACGGTTCCTGGCAGTACACGCACACGGACGGCACTACGGAGTCCGGCTTCAGCAGCAAGCACACGGCGACCAGGGGTCTGATCGGGCACCACAACGATACGGCCGCGGAGCGCATGGCCGCAAAGCAGAAGCCAGTAGAGAAGCCGACTGAAACTCCAAAGCCGAAGCCGATCGAAGAGCTCAAGCCGGCATCAAAACCATCGGCTAAGCCAGCCAAGTTGGTACCAGTAAGCAAGCGTACTGATCTCACGACCGACGAGAAGACCGCCATCAATGAATGGGTTCACGGCGGTTATAACAACATCAACAAGGTTCTACGTAATCAAGGTGTCGACAAACTGACCGAAGCTCAAATCGTAAAGGCTAACGATCAGATTGAGCACATCGACAGTGCGATGAGCAAATCGACTCTTCCTAATGACGTTGTTCTTCATCGCGGTCTGACGACGGGAAAGCCACTTCCGGATGGTCTCGACGAGGTTGGCAGTACGTTCCACGACTCCGGTTACATGGCGACATCACTGGATGATCCCCATGGCACGATGTTCGAGAACTACAACCACCTTATGATCAGCGTGCCTGCCGGATCTCACGGTCTGTTTATCAGTAAGTCACCATATAATGAAGTCCTGCTTCCTCGCGGGTCCACGTTGCACGTTGACAAGGTTGAGACATCAACCAACAACTATGGCCATGAAATCAAGATCATTCATGCGCATCTTGTCAGCGGTGAAGGGTCATCAGTCGAGCCGGTTCCAACACCGGAGACTCACGAGACTCCGGACGAGGCACCGCTCCCCGAGGATCACGCGAGTGTGGCCGAGGCCAAGCCGAAGGAAACGGCACCGGAGGAATCCGAGGCAAAGCCTGCTGAAGAATCGACTGCTAAGCCGGTCGGTGAAGTCGCGGCTGAAGCATCGAAGCAGATGTACAAGACGCAGGTGTTCTATCACGGGTCGCGCGCTAACCTTAAGGTCGGTGACTACATCGAACCTGGTCACGAGTCGGCATCGAACCTTCAGGACAACAGCAAGGTCTACTTCACCCCACGAGCGACCAAGGCGGAGAGCTACGCCGTCAACGCCAGTACTAAGGGTAAGCCGAGGGTGTACGAGGTCATTCCAACCGGAGACTACGGTGATGACCCGGCTGACACGCACGGACTTCGGTCAAGTCAGCGCCTCTTGATCGTGAAGGTTCACGACGTGCCCAACAAGTACCACTTCAGCACCAGTGACTACGCCTTGAACAACTTGAAGCGAAGCACGTTCAACGTCTCGTTCAAGCCTGGCACGCACATTGGCCACGACAGTGACTACGACGCAGACTCCGCGTGGCTCGAGGCTAAGTGGTACGGTGATGAAGACTACTAAGATCGATCGTACCCACACCACTCGCCCACTGTACGGTGGTGACACGACACCGGGAACACGAGTTAGGCACCCGAACTTCGGTAGCGGGACTGTCACCTCGTCAGACGGCAATTCCGTCACGATCGAACACGACGACGGTGAGACTCGAACGTATCGGGTCAAGGACGCGGCTAAGGCCGCCAAGAAACCGGTCGCCGCTGGTATCGCCGTCGTGGCCGCGGACTCCGGTCGATTGCTCATGCTTCAGCGTTCCATGCACGACGATGACGATCCCGCAGCCGGCCAGTGGGAATTCCCTGGTGGTCGGCTCGAGGACGGCGAGACCACGGCAGACGCGGCCCAACGCGAGTGGGAAGAGGAAACCGGGATCAAGCTCCCCGATGGCAAGATCACGGGTAGTCACGTCTCTCCCAATGGGGTCTATCAAATCTTCATCTACCAGGTCCCGTCCGAGGGTGTCGTGCCCATTCACACGGACCGTGACCAGGTCATCAACCCGGATGATCCAGACGGGGACCACACCGAGGCCCTCGCCTGGTGGGACCCCGACCACCTGGACGGCAACCCAGCCGTACGGTCCGAGGTCAAGGCGGGTGTGAACCAGCTCCGGGACAGTCTCGCCACGGGTAAGGGTGTCAGCCCGGCCGTCCTCAAGCTCGCCGAGCAGGTTCATAAGGCCGGCAACCCGCAGGCCCTGCGGAACTGGTACTCGTCGGGCGCTGGTGGCCAGATCGACTGGGGCGGCCCCGGTGACCTGACCGCCTGCCACGCGATCGCGTCACGGTACATGAGCAGCGAGCAGGCCTGGGGCTTCTGCCAGGAACGGCATATCCAAGCGACCGGCAAGCCAAACCCACGAGACAAGTAGGGGAGTGAACGTGACCGAGTTGACCATCACCGGTGCTCGCGCTATGTCGCCGGCTGACCTGGTCGCGTTCACCCTTCTGACCATCGCCGTTCTCGAGAAGAAGTTCAACCCGAACCAGGCCCGCGGTGCCGACGGCAAGTTCATCTCCGAGGGTGGTAGCCACGAAGAGGGTGGCGGCGGTGAACACGGTGGCGGTGGTGAGGAAGAGGAGTCCGGTGGCGGTGGTCACGGCGGTGGACACGTCAGCAGCCACACCAGCAGTGGCGGTCACGAGGGCGGTGGCGGCGGGGGCGGCGTGGAACCCGGCTCGCTGCTCGTGGGCAACAAGGACAACGTTGGCGAGACTGTCAACCACCCGGTCCACGGCGACGGCACGATCACGGCCGTGGACCAGAAGGCCGGCACGGCCACGATCCAATTTGGTGACGGCACCACTCACACGTTCGCCCAGTCCACCGCCAACCAGAAGGCGAAGCTGATCCAGACTGGCACCGAACAGGGTAAGACCCACATCGCGAACGTGAAGGTGCTCAAGGACGGCTCGGTTGTCAACCGGGACAACGGCAAGAAGATCGGCAACGTTGGCCAGGCCGACGACGGTAAGTGGACCTACAGCCACTCGCAGACCGGCGAGGTCAAGCTCGGTCACAGCTCGAAGCACACGGCGGTCAAGGCCCTCGTCGAGCACAACAACGAGCACGCTGGGAAGCTCAAGCCCACCGAGGAGGCCAAGCCGGAGGAGGCCGCGAAGCCAGCCGAGGAAGCCAAGGCTCCCGAGTGGGCAAAGGCCGGGCACGTCGACCCGAACAACCTGGTTGGCACTCACCTGGCTGCCAACGGCGACGTCAAGTCGGGCGGCGTGAAGATCGGTGAAGTCAAGCCAAATGCCTCCGGCGGCTACGACGTGTATCACGCCGACGGTACGAAGCTCGGCACGACTAACGGCAACGTCGCCGGTATGAAGAGCATCATCATCAACGCGCACAACGAAAAGATCGACGCGTTGAGCGCTGGTGAAGCAAAGCCCGCTGAGGCTCCCAAGCCGGAAGCTGAAGCGCCGAAGTCGCCGGACTACAAGAGCACCGGCGACATCTACGATGAAGATCTCAGCACTCATCCGGACGGTACCATCACCCACGACGACACCGGCATAAAGATTGGTGAAGTCGTTCCAGACGGTACCGGATACGGCTACCAGGCGACGCACGCCGACGGCACGAAGCTTCCGCCTGAGCCTACACATAGCGATAGTCTTCTGAGTCTTGAGGCGTACCACAACCAAACTTACGGTCTGGACGCCAAGCCGGCTGAAGCGCCGAAGCCGGAGGAGACCGGCGGCGAGAAGACGTACGAGACCAGTGGTGAGATTGAAGCCAGTAATCTCAGCACTAAGAATCACACCTATGACGCCGCCGGGAACGTGACGGCGGACATCGTCAACAACGCCGACGGCATGAAGATCGGCACCATCGCCGAGAACAATCACGGTACGTACGACATCCACCATGCAGACGGAACGTCACTCGGTGCTGCCTCGTCACTCACCGCGGGCAAGGCCAGTCTGACTGCCTACCACAACTCGAAGTATGGCACTCCAAAGACTGAGACCACCGAATCCAAGCCGGAAGCCGAGGCTCCCAAGCCCACGGCTCCCGCGCCCAGCTACCACAAGGCTGGCACCAGCGTCGAGGCTTCCGACATCACGGTCAAGAAGGACGGCACGGCGATCCACAAGCCGACCGGAGAGGTCATCGGTACCGTCGAGAAGAATGGCTACGGTGGCTGGAAAGCCAGCCACGCCGGCGGTCCCGTTGACATTAGCAACGAGTACACGAAGAAGGAAGCTGTTCAGAGGCTGGCGAACGCGCATAACGCGAAGGTCGCGGTCGAGTCCACGGTCAAGCCGAACGAGAGCACGGAGTGGAGCAAGGACGCCACCCCGAACGCGTACGGTCACATGACCACTGAAGACGGTAGTTCCCCATACTCGAAGCCTGATGTCACGGTCAAGGACCAAGACGAAAAGACCATGGGAACGATCCACTCCGTCGGCAACGTTCATACGATCACGCACGTCAGCGGCGCCAAGTACACGTTCATCGGCCAGAAGTACGAGGCCCAGGGTTCACTCGCACAAGCCCACAACAAGGCCGTGAAGATCGCCGAGGGCAAGGCACCAGAGCCGACCAAGCCAGCCGAGGACTCCGCCGAGGTTAAGAGCTACAAGGCCGTCGGCAACGTCAACTCGTCGTCGATCAAGTCCGGCAACGTCCAGAAGGACGTTGACGGCAAGGTCACCGGGTCGGACATGTTGGCCTCGGATGGCACGAAGATCGGTTACACCAAGGCCAACGCCGACGGCACGATGGACGTGTACCACGCCGACGGGACCAAGGTCGGTGAGAACATCAAGCCTGGCACTGGCCAGGCAACGTCCAAGCTCGGCGAGTACCAAACCAAGAAGTACGGTACTCCAGCACCGAAGCCGACCATCAGCTCGACAGGGTCTGCGTACGCGTCCTCCCACTCGACGTCGGGTAGCGTACCGCCGCCTGGCGCAGACGAGGCACCGAAGTTCGAGCACAACGACGCCAGTGAAGAACCTGGCGGAATGTACAACGATCCGGAATCTGCGTACTCCGCGCCAACTGCTCATCAGATCAGTTCTGGCTTCAGTTCCTCGAGCGTGGCCGGTGGCATGGACACGCTGTACGAGCAGCCGAAGTCGACCACGCTCGGCTTGACGGCACCGGAACGAGCTGCACTTAAGTCGTACACCGGTTCCGGTGCCAACGTAATGAACCACGCCCTGCGTGACAACGAGTCCAACGAGTACCTGAACAAGCAGATCAACCACCTGGACAACGCGTTCCTCAAGGCGCCAGCCACCGAGAAGACCACTACCGTGTACAGGTGCATGAAGCCTAGCGTCGCTAGCAAGGTCTTCACGTCCACGCCGGGTGCCAAGGTCGGTAAGACAGTCCTGGACAAGGGCTACGGTAGCACCGGGGCTGTCCCGCAGTGGCAGTTTGGTGAAGTCGTCATGCGGATCACCAGTCCGGCTGGCACGCGCTACCTTCGCCCAGACGGCGGTGGTCAGTATGGTGACAATGAAGCCGAGCTGCTGCTCCCACGCGGCATGCACTACAAGGTCATGCGCGACGAGGTCGTGAACGGCCAGCGGCAGATCGACGCGGTCATCGTCAACGGTGCCCAGTACTGAGGTGATCATGGGTAAGAAGAGCAAAAAGGACAAGAGGATCCAGAAGTCAGACGACGGTGAGAAGCGTCTCACCAACGAAGACATCAAGATCCAAAATCCAAGCAAGTTCATGTGGACCGAAGATGATCTCAACGGTCTCATCTGGCTGGATGACCACGAGTACACGGGCACCGTACCGCCGTCCAGTTGACCACCACTTCCTCCTCTCTCAATTGGATCCGACTCAGACGGAGCGCCATGGCAACCACTCTTACCGCACCAGCGTCCACGAGTGACGACCTGGTGCACGTCAGCTTCCCGATCACGAAGTTCGAGAAGGTCGACCCCAACGACCCGAACAGCGACCTGTACGTCTACGGCAAGGCCACGGACGGGTCGGTCGACAGTGACGAGCAGATCGTCGACTCGGACTTCAGCGGCAAGGCCATCCAGAACTGGCTGTCCTCCGGGGCGAACGTCCGCGTCCAGCACAACTCGCAGCGTGACCCAGCCGGCATCGGCGTCGAGGCCACCAGCGACAACGACGGTGCCACCTGGGTGAAGTCCCTCGTGGTCGAGCCCGTCGCGAAGACCCTCGTCTCGAAGGGTGCTCTCCGCGCCTACTCCGTCGGCATCGCCCGGCCGAAGATCGTGCGTGACTCGGTCGCTCGCGGTGGCCGGATCGTGGACGGTGAGATCGTCGAGATCAGCCTGGTCGACCGGCCGGCCAACAAGAACTGCGGCATCCAGCTCGTCAAGGCCGCCACCCTGGGTGGAGCACCAGAGTGGGTCGGTAAGACCTGGGACGACCGTGAGGACGAGTCCGACACGGTCAACGTCGACGTTCCCAAGAACGCGTCAATCTCCTTCAGTCCAGCAGACTTGGCCAAGCTCATGACCGTGAAGAAGAGTCTCGAAGCCGACGTCGTCAAGAAGGACGTGGACCCGAGCGTGGGTGGCGGGGTCGACCGGGACAAGATCCCAGCCGAGGACTTCGCTGGCCGTGACCGCTCGTTCCCGATCGTCACCCCCGGTGACGTGTCCGACGCTGCGTCCAGCATCGGTCGCGCTGGTTCAGACAACTACTCGTCCGACCAGCTCAAGGCCAACATCAAGCGCATCGCCCACCGCAAGGGGCCGTCGTTCGTCGCTGAGCTGCCCGAGTCCTGGAAGGACGAGGCCAAGAAGTCCGCCGACGAGCCGGACGACACCGAGGACGTCAGCGACACCAACGACGAGAAGCTCTCCCACTCCATGCAGGAGAAGGGCAAGAAGCCTGCCTTCGAGGGTGCCGCCCCGCCGTTCGACGGCGTGGACAGCGACGGTGACGGTCAGGACGCCGACAAGCCGGGCAGTAAGAAGCCGAAGGGCAAGAAGACCGACACCGACGCTGAGGCTAAGCCCGACACGACCAAGGGTGCCAAGCAGTGCGCGAACTGTGGCAAGAACTTCCACGCCGACAGCAAGCTCAAGCGTTGCAGCGGCTGCAACGCCAAGCTGCCAAAGGCCAACAAGTCCGCCAAGCCGATCACGATCAACCTGGAGAACCAGCGGATCGTGTCGGACGCCGACCTGGCCAGCTTGGTCGAGAAGATGATCGCTGGCTTCACGAAGACCGCCCCCGTCACGCCCGTGGCTGAGCCGGTCGTCGAGAAGAAGGACAAGGTCATGTGCCCGGCCTGTGGCGCGAACCAGTCCGCGAAGCACGGCTTCTGCTCCGAGTGCGGCAAGAGCATGGCCAAGGCGAAGCCGGTCAACAAGAACCACGACTTCACCTGCGTCAAGTGCAACAAGGACCTGGATAAGGGCGAGAAGTTCTGCCCGGGTTGCGGAAAGAAGAACCCCGGCTACCTGCCGGAGGCCGACAGGAAGATCAAGGGTGCCGACGCCAGTGTCGAGAAGGGCAAGCCAACCCCCGCGGATGGCGCGTCTGGAGCGGGCGCGGCCGGCATCAAGCCAGTGCCAGCCCACCGAGAGCCGGACGGGCCCGACATCGAGGATCTGGAGCACGACATGCACATTCCAACGGATCCAGATGGTCCGTACGAGATGGAGATGAAGTCCGCCCAGCGGATCAAGACCATCGGAGCCCCATACGAGCTGGGCGCACTGCACGACCTGACGTGCCCGTGCTTCCACCCGGACGCCGCGACTAAGTCCCACCCCAGCGTGACGCTGAACACGATGGAGATCGGTTACTGGCAGCAGCTGGCCGAGAACGCGATCTACGGCGGCACGTTCGAGGAGGCCCGCAAGACGGCCGGCCTGCTGCACGCCGCGCAGACCGTCCAGGGTTCCGACCCCAACGGCTACTTCGGTGCCGCGCTGCGGGCCCACAAGGCCTTCCAGGACGCGAACTCCAGTGTCAGTGGCTTCCCGTCCCCATCCACGATCTCGCCGACTTCCTACAATCGGCCGTACATCACGGATGGACACGCCAAGCCGGGCACGGACTACGACGCGCCGAACGCGCCGGGCAAGGTTCCCGCCTCCGGTGGTATCCACGCCGACGACTTCGACCGCGGCTACGTCCAGGCAGGTCACGCCGCGCAGAGCCCGAGCAACACGAAGAGCGTCGGTGACGCGATGACGTTGCTCCACGACCACCTGGCCGAGACCTACCCGGGCCTGTGCTCGATGGCCACGAAGGGCAAGATGCCGCCGAAGGACGACATGGACGACACCGACGCCGAGAAGAACGCGGGCGACGGCGGCGATGACATGCCGATGATGAACGGCAAGAAGCCCAAGAAGGGCAAGAAGAACAAGGGTGCCAAGGGCAAGAACCCGATGTCGGGTGACAGCCAGGAGAACGACGCCCAGTCCGACGCTTCCGATGACGACGACATGGACGCCGACAAGGCGGCCACGCCGGTCATCGAAAAGGCTGCCACGCTCGACGTGGAGATTCTCAAGTCGGTGGTGGTCGAGGCGACCGGTGGTCTCCTCGAGAAGCTCACCGAGGTCGAGAAGGCGCTGAAGGCCGAGCGCAAGAAGAACGAGAAGCTGGCCGAGCAGGTCGACGGCATGATGAACATGGCTGATCCCCGGATCAACGCCTACCGTGCCACGTCCCTGATGTCGCCAACTTCCGCCAACAAGAGTGCCAGCCCGGCGGGCTGGACCACCGTCGCCGAGACCGCGGAGCGGACGCAGGCGGCACTCATGGATGTCCTGCTCAACGACGCACGTACCAACGAGAGCTCCGCGGTGCGTGAGGCTGCGTGGGACGAAATCTACCGGATGAACGGTATCGGTGGTCACTGACCACCAACTCACCGAGTGCCATATGAAAGGAGACTCCGTGGCTGACATCCTGTCCATGGAGGCCCCCGCCGCGGGATCCGAGTTCACCTCGCCCGCTCAGGAGGCGAGCCGGTACAACCGTGCCGGCGACATGCTCAAGGCCAAGATGCCAAATCTGGTCAAGGGCGCGGGTTACGTCGGGGACGGCAACGCGCCGCTGACCGACCCGATCAAGATCACGACCAAGGCTCAACAGGCGGCCCTCGAACTGCGCGCCGAGACCAACCGCGGTTACAGCAACCGCGCCTCGGTCGTCAAGTCGATGAACAGCGGGTTCCTGAACCAGTTCAGCAACCTGAAGGCGGCCCTGTCCGCTCCCTCGGTCAACGAGCAGCTGCAGCAGATCGTCACCGCGATCGGCAACCCAGACCTGACTCGTTCGTTTACTGCCGGTAACATGGGTGTACGTTAACGACGCCCCCTGACAGAGTGATCTGTTAGTGCAAACTACGAGAATTGCTGGAAAGCCCGCGCCACCTGGCTGAGCTACAACGTGGGACGAAAGTCCGAGCGTGAATGCTTGAAAATCAGTCAGCAGGGGCAATCAGCAGCCGAGCCCGCTCGCTTCAGCAACGGGAAGGTTCAGAGACTCGGTACGTAGAGTCTGGTAGAATAGATTCATGGTCGCAAAGGCTCCGCCATTCACTGATGAAGATCGACAGAACATCATCGAGCGGTTCAACGCCGGTGATGGTCTCGTCATGATCGCAGGTTCGTATCACTGCCGTTACACGAAGATCAAGGAGATCATCGAGGCGGCTGGTATCAAGATACACCGTTCCAGTAGGATGAATACGCCGATCGAGTGTCGAATGCACGACGCTCTCAAAGCTGTCGGTATCGGTTTCACCACACAAGTGAGACTGGTTGAACGGTACATCGTCGATATCAAGGTGAATCAGGCTCCAGTAGTAATTGAAGCCGACGGAATGCATCACATCAGCAATGGTGCACGAGACAAAGTACGTGACGCAGCTCACGAAGCCGCTGGATATCGGGTTCTCCGATTCACCGGCAGTGAGATCAATACTGACGCCACGGCTTGCGTTCAGCGTGCGATTGATCTTTGTGGGCTGGTACCCGATGTGGAACCTGTCTACGATATTCGCACGAAGTTCAGCGGCCCGGATCACCCACGATGGAACGAACGACTAACGTTGAAGTGCATGAATTGCGAAGCCGAGTTTGTGGTAGTGAGAAAGCATCGCTACCGCAAGTTCTGCAAACTCTCGTGTTATCACGAATACATTCGCAAGACGGGTATCTTCATCGGAGGTCGTGGTCCAATCCATCGACCAGACTAAGGTAGAGTCCGATCCTGCGTGAGAGCGTAGGAGTCCGGCAGAAATGACCGGGCCCGCCGTCTTTCGACGGTGAGTAACAAAAATGATCGGTACCGTCAGCGGCTTGACGCCGTTTGACCTCTTGGCGCCCAGCCGGTTGATCTACCCGATGTACACCGTCTTCCGCAACAAGCTGCCACGGCCAGCTGGCCAGGGCACCTCGCGGATCGAGCGCGTGTTCACCGGTGTCTCCGGTTCCCAGACCGGTGGCCAGGGTATCATCGACATCTCGATCCCCGAGCTCGTTCAGAACGGCGGCAGCCTCGCTGCCACTGCCTGGCCGCTCAACCTGCCTGGGTCTGGATCACAGACCAAGGTGGAGCTCAACGTTCCGTTTGAGTAACCAAGCGGCCGCATAGAGTAATCTATGCGTGAAAACCACGAGAATTGCTGGAACGTCCTGTCAAATCGCGACACCACAACGTGAGACGAAAGTCTGAGCGTGACGGTTTGAAAAGTCGCGAGTAGGGAAAATCAGCAGCCGAGCCCCTTCGAGAAATCATGGGGAAGGTTCAACGACTATGTACGTGGGATCTCTACGAGATCAAGATATAGTCTGGTCTGCACGGAGACGTGCAGAGGTTGGCAGAAATGACCAACCCCCGCGTTTGCGGAGTAACAAAACGACAAGTTCTTCGGCCTGACTGAGAGCCTCTCCTGGCTCGCCCAGTTCGCTGGCCAGGGCTTCGAGGACATCTCTGCGCTGGCAAACCTTAATTAATGGGGCTGCCGCACGGTGACGTGCGGATGGAACTCCACTGTATCGGTGAACCTCCTTCGGGGTGTATCGTCCTACAGTATGATACACTTGGCACGTGGACAACACCGAGGCAATCCCTCCCGTAGAGGGCGAGTCCGTAACGACTACACGTGGAGCATCTCGGATAGATTGGAGTAACCTCAAGCAGGACTACGAACGACTTGGGTCTCTCAAGGCAGTCGCAGCCGAGTATGGAACCACCAGGAACACGGTCGGTTACCACATGAAAGCGCTCGGATACGGAGATCTCCGCTCCAAGAACGTTGATTGGAGCGATCTCAAGGAACTGTACGAGTCCGGAATGACGCAGACTCAAATCGCTCAGCACTACGGTTGCAGTACGAGCCTGGTGTCTGGCGAAATGGCACGTCAAGGTCTCAACGTCCGCGGTGACACCAACAAAGGTTGGAAGTGGACGGAAGTACAGTACGAGAAGCGACAAGCCGCTGTTGAACGCGGTGCCTTCAAGGGAACTAAGAGTGAGCACTTCCGGCGCCTCGGTAAGAAGACGCCCAAGGAGAACTCGCCTGCTGAAAGGTTGCTTCACCAAGCACTCATAAGCGCTAAGTTGAGTTTCGAGACTCAGTCTCGTGAACTTGACAAATACTGGCCCGACGTCAAGTTGCATCAAAAGTCGATTATCATCGAGGTCGACGGCTGGGCACACAAGATGAAAGAACGAGCCGAATACGACGCTATGCGTGACGCGGCTTTGACCAAAGCGGGATTCACGGTTATCAGATTGACCAACGAACAAGTCGAGAAAGACGCAGATGATTGCGTCTCGAAGATCATGCAAGATCACGACTTGAAGCCGGAGGAAAATCCAACCGTGAGCATCCGCGAAGGTCGAAGCTACGAGTAACTTGGATCTGTTATCAACGAGATGGTGATATAGTCTGATCTCACGTGAGAACGTGAGAGACCGGCAGAAATGACCGGTCCCGCCCGACGCTTCGCCTGCGGCGTCGGATCAGCGAGTAACAATAATGCATTTTGCTCCAGCAGGCCATGCTCGCCGAAGAGTACCAGATGATCGCGGCGACCAGCACCCCGCTGCCGGTTCCGACGGTCGTGTCCCTCGCCGCCCGCACCGCCGGTTCCAACGAGACCACGGTCGGCAGCAACACGAACTACACCGTGCTGGTCACCGCGACCAACTACTTCGGTGAGACGACCGCCGTCACGTCCTCGACGATCAGCACCTCCACCGGTCAGGTCGTCGACCTGGTCATCGGACCATCCAACGGTGCGCTGTCCTACAACGTCTACGTGTCGACCAACGCCTCCCCAGGCCAGGCCAACGCGTACCTGCAGACCGCCGGCGTCGGTGGCGTCCGGTACACGCTGCAGGGCGCCCCGCCGTCCTCGGGAACGCTCTCGCCGACCGCCGACACCGGCACCGGCAAGAACACCCGCATGGAGGGTATCATCCCGACCCTCACGGGTCACTCGGCCGCGGCAGGCGTCTACCCGCCAAACTGGAAGGGTGGCTACGTCAACCAGTCGGTCGGCACCCACCTCTCCTACAACGTCATCTACACCGCCCTCCAGGCTCTGTACGACGGTGCGCAGGGCGCGGGTAACAACCCGGGCGCATTCCGCGCGGACCCGGGTGAGATCGTCGGTGAGGGTGGCGACATCATGCGCCTCTCCAACGACGTCATCGCCCAGGGATCGGCCACGAACTACCGTCTGTTCCTCGACCAGAGCGACGTCCCAGGCGTCCGCGTCGGTGCCGCGGTCAGCGAGTTCCAGAACCCGATCACCCGCTCGGTCCTGAAGATGGTCGTCCACCCGTGGTACGTCCAGGGTAACGTCGAGCTCATGACCTACCAGCTCCCGCAGACGTGGACCAACGTGGCCAACGCCTGGGAGATGACCATGGTGCAGGACTACGTGTCCATCGCCTGGCCGGTCATCGACGCGTCGTTCCGCTACTCGCTCTTCTTCTACGGTGCGATGGTCGCCCACGCTCCGTTCTACAGCGGTCACCTCGGTGGACTCCAGATCTCGGATGTCACCCCGTATCAGTGAGTTAACATAAAGCTGTTAACAACAAAGGCCCGGACGAAAGTCCGGGCCTTTGTCGTGGAGGAAAGACAAGGACAAGCATGGGCATCTTCAACTCCTCGGCGCCGGCGTACCAGGGTCCAACCACGGTCACCGCTACGGCGACTCAGATTTTCAACACCACCTCGGTGACGATCGGCTCGAACACCTACACGTTCCCGACTGGCACGAACCTGGCACAGATCACCATGATCAACGTCGGTTCGAACAACTGCTGGATCGGCACCTCCTCGGTGACCGCCACGACCGGCCTGCTTCTCAAGCCGGGCGAGCAGCTCACCATCGAGAACGGCACGCACCTGGCCGCCGAGTCCGGCGCGGCCACGTCGTGGAACCTGTACGCGATCTGCGCGTCCACGCTCACCACGACGATCGAGGTCTCCCTGGCGACCACGGCCGTCAACGACTAAGGAGTCCAGCATGCCGCTGACTACCTTCGTCGGCCCAACGGCGACGCTGATCTACACCCCGAGCCCGGCTGGATCGCCGTCCGCGGTGATCTCCAACCAGGGCACCACCTACCTGTACCTCGGCCAATCAGAGGTCACCGAGACCAGCGGGTTCCCGCTGGCTCCCGGCGAGACGCTGAACTACCTGGCCAACGCACCGGCCCTGTACGCCGTCGCGTCTTCCGTGACGGCGGCCAGCCCGGCCACGACCCTGACCGCGGACGCCGCGGCCGGCGCCACCAGCCTCACCGTGGCATCCGGTACGTCGTTCGTCAATGGTTCGTCCATCACGATCGGCAGCGGGGCCTCGGCCGAGACGAACATCGTCTCGGCTCACGGCTCCACGTCGATCACGCTGACGACCGCGCTGCTCTACGATCACGAGTCCGGTGAGGCGGTCAAGGCTGACGCTGCTCCGACCAACGAGATTGGCGGCGGGACCATCCAGGTCTACCGCGGCGCTAACGGTTAAAGACCCACCGCCGGCCGGCTGCTCCTCCGGCCGGCGGTGTTCTTTAGGAGGTACGAGTGATTAACATTCCAGTGCCGGTTGCCGTCAGCACGTCGGCTGTTCCGATCACCGTCGTTCCATCGGGTCCGGTAAGCGTGATCTTGAGCAACACCGGTACCGGTACGGCGTACATCGGCACCACGTCCGCTGTCACGGCATCTTCTTACTATCAAGGCTTTCCACTCCCTGCTGGTGCCACGGTTACCATTCCAGGGTTTCCATCGGCGAAGAGCGTGACACTGTACGCCATCGCAGCTACCAGCGCTGTCGTCGGCGCTATCGTTTCAACTCCAGGTTGATAGGAGTCGCATGGCAATCAAGGTCAATCTTCCACCAGGCTGCAAGGGCTTCGACTGCAAGGACGGTACGCGCTACACGGCCGCCCGCGCGGGAACCCACGTGATGGTCGAGGACCGTCACGCCGACGCGCTCAACAAGAGCCAGTTCGGCGGTGACGGCCACCTGATCGGCAACGTGGGCCGGGAGTCCTTCGGGACCAAGAGGGGCAAGAAGTGCCCGACGTGTCGCCGTATCTGGAACGTGTGGAACGACACGTGCCCCAAGTGCGGGACCGTCACCGAAGAAGTTTGACAGAAACGAACATAGGAGAACACATGACCGTGTACGCCCGCAACGACATCGCTGCGGTTGTGATTTCCCCGTCGGCTGGAGGGTGTGGCGAAGTCCACAACCGACCCACGCCGAACGGCGCCCCCGTCAAGCTGTGGGCACTGACTTGCACGGGCTGCGAGTCCGTCCTCACCTTCGACCCGAACTGGGGCGGCCAGCCGCACCAGGTTCCCGAGACCCCCGACGAGACCTCGATCCGTGAGGATGTCGAGAAGCGCGGACAGGTAGAGCAGTCCGCGTCGATCGCCCAGGCCCTTCACGACCTCGCCAAGCTGGGTGACCTCCCCGCCGCAATGGCAGCCGTCATGGCCCAGTTCATGAACGGCAACGCCACTTCGTCGACTCCGGCACTGGAAAGTCCGGTGACCGTGGAAGCGACCACTCCCGAAACTTCTCCGGCGGAAGAGGACGTGCTCCCCAGCGAGAACGACGTGGCCCACATGTCCATGGCCGAGCTCAAGAACCTGGCCGTGAAGCTGGGCGTTCCAACCACGCGCAGCCGCGTCGAGCAGCAGAAGCTGATCTTCGAGGCTCTCAACAACGCCAACTGACCAACTGAGAGGGTGGCCTTGTGGTTACGCCACTGATCACGCCGGCGACGCTGGTCTCGGCCCCGACCGGTATCGCGTGGAACATCATCCCGACACCCAAGGCCACCCCCGCTCAGCAGTTCGCCGAACAGTACAACATCTGCCACCGGGCGTCACAGATCGTGGACGGCTTCGTCAACCAAGCATTCCGGGCGACGGTCGACACCGAAACCACGGCTGGACCGAACTACTACACCACGATCGACAACAACACCGGGCAGCTCCGCTGGATCTTGACCCGGTGGCCGGTCCTCGAGATCCTGGCGGCCCAGGTCGCGCCCAACGTGCTGCCGCCCACCTGGACCCAGGTTCCCTACGGCCAGTGGCGGATCGACACGCCAGTCCTCGGTATCTACAACTCCGTCGTTCCTGGTGGTTCCGGCGGCTCCGGTGGTCAAGCGATCTACCTCGGCGCGGGCAACGCCGGCTGGTGGCTGGGCCGCAACGGCTACCTCTTCTCAGCGTCGTACATCAACGGCTGGCCACACGCCGGACTTACGGCGAACGCGGACGTTGGTGACACGACCATCACGGTGGACGACGTCACCGGCTTCACCGGCGCGGGGGCGCAGATCTACGACGGCGCGAACACCGAAGACATCCAGATCGTCAGCGTCCAGGCCAACTCACCGCTGGTCCTACCCAACAACGGTGGAATGGCGATGGCTGGACCTGGAACGCTGACCCTGGCATCCGGTCTCCAGTTCGCCCACGTAGGTAGTAATCCCGCGAACGTCACGGTGTCCACGGTCCCAACCGACGTCATCTGGGCGACGATCCTGATCTGCATGACACAGGCCCTGGAATCCGGTATCACGGCCGTGTCCATTCAGAACATCCCGGGTTCCACGACGATGGGTGGCCACGGTATCGCCGACCTCACCGCCGACTACGAGCGACTTCTCAGGCCGTATAAGCGCGTCATCTAGGCCGGAGACACGATGCCACTCAACTCAGTCCAGCTCTACGTCAAGGGACTGCTCGACGGGTTGACCATCCCGGGTCCACCTGGCGAAGCATCCACGAGCCTCACGGCGTGGATCACCCCACCCACGCTGGAAGACCTCGACGCACCACGCGCGTACATCTGGGGCGGACGGCAGCGGGCACACCGTCAGTCCATGCCGCGCGTCACGAACTTCACGCAGTCCACGGGCGGCTTCAAGTTCCTGGACTACACGATCGACATCTACGTCGTATACCTGACCAACCCGCAGGACACGATGGTTGACCAGGAGTTCCCGATCATCCTGGACACGATCTTGTACCAGCTGTGGAACACCACGATGCCGATCTTCATCGACTCGCAGGGCAACGAGGTCAGCGAGGGCGGCGAGAACATCTCCCAGGTGCTCAGCATCGGCGAGCAGTGGGACATGGAGTACCCACCGGAGAAGACCCCCGCCACGCAGCGCATGCTCTACTACACCGCACGGATCTCGATGCTGCTCCAGGAGGCGATCCAGGCGTGACCATCAACATGGGAGTCGAGTACTCCGGTGGACAGGGACTCGCGAAGTTCAAGGCTCTCGCAGTCCTTACCAAGTGGGCGGACCTCGTGGGTCCCGAGATGCGCGAGGCCCTCAAGGACAAGGCACCCGTCGGGCAGGGTGCTGGTGCCGGTCGGCTCCGTGACTCGATCCGCTACGAGCGTGAGACCTTCGGTGGCGGCTTGACCATGCGGTGGACAGCCAACGTCCCGTATGCCCGGTACGTCATCGACGGCACGGCACCGCACGAGATCCGTCCAGTCGCGGCACGAGCACTGCACTGGGGTGGTAAGCCAGGCGTGTTCGCCAAGGTGGTCCACCACCCAGGCACTCAGCCGAACGACTTTCCCGAGAAGGCGCTGGCCCCACTGGAGCCGATCATCCAGAAGGAACTCAGCCTCTTCCTGCAAACCGAACTCGGAGCCTAACGTGGCAGTCCTGCGCTACATCGGTAAGTACACCACCTCGTTCGTCTACCGTGAAGTTCACCCGGGTGACGAGTTCACCGTTCCCGACGAACTCGCTGAGTCCTACGCGCGGCGTGAAGACGTCATCCTCGTCAGTGACGGGGCAGATTCTGCTCTCCCTCTCTCCAAGCCCGCCACCGCCGGAATCAAGAAGCCAGCCAAGGCTGACCTCGAAGTTCCGGCGGTGGCGGACCTCTCTCCCACCACGCCGCCACAGGAAGGCTGATCCATGGCATTCCCAGCGATCACCGAGCAGTATGGCTCCCTTAGCTACACCGGGTTCGCCAAGGAGGCCACGTTCGGCACTCCAGTGGCGGCCACGTCGTTCTTGCCGATGTCGGGCAACACGATGGAGGAGGACCCAGGTTGGTTCTCTCCTCACCTGATGCAGAACCTGCGTGACTACCAGGTCTACAACCTGCAGGGTGAGGCCAAGTACGCTGGTGCCGTCACCGGCCCGCTCTTCCCGGACAACGCGATCCAGGTCCTGTCCGCGTCCGTGGGTGCCGACGCGATTCCAGGGTGGGGTGTCGCCTCGCCGGCCAACACACCGACCTCGACGACCACGACGCTGTCCACTGTCACCGGTGCCACCTCGCTCACTCTCACGTCTCCGACCGGTTTTGCCGTCGGCCAGCAGATCGTCGTTGACACCGGTTTCAATCAGGAGTTCCGTAAGATCTCCAACGTTGCCGGCTCCGTGATCACGGTTGCAGATGCGTTGCTCTACCCGCATGCCTCGGGTATCACGGTCACGACCGGTACGACCACCACGCTCAGCGCGCCAAGCACCGCGAACGCCACGACCGTTACGGTCACGTCCGCGACCGGTATCACGGCCAACAACACGGTCATCCAGATCGACGTCAACTCCGTGTCCGGCACGACCACGTCCGAGATCCGTAAGGTCACGAACGTTGTCAGCACGACGCTCACCCTGGACACGGCACTCGTGTACGCGCACGCGACCAGTGCCCAGGTGACGATCGTCCCGTTCACCGGACCGTTCACCCACACGCTGAACCAGCAGAACACGCTGCCATCCCTGACCGTCGAGAAGGCCATCGGCGGCTTCCAGTCGCTGCAGTTCGCCGGCTGCCGAGCCAGCAAGTTCGACGTCAAGATGCCGGTTGGCAACGCCGCGGCCGAGGTCTCCATCGACCTTACCGGTCGGTCAGTCGCGGTTCTCGACAGCCCAACGCCGCTCAGCATCACGAACGACATCCCGTTCGTCTTCGCCGAGGCAAATCTGTCGATGTACGGCACGCTGCGCACCGAGACCTCGAACGTCGCTCTGACGATCGACAACGGTGTCAAGGAAACGTACACATACTCGAACCAGCACGGTCCGTCGTTCATCACGCCACTGACGCTGCACACGTCCGGCACCCTGGACCTGGTGTTCAGCAGCCTGGACAACGCGACCTACGGTGACTTCCAGCGACTGAACAACCAGACGCTGGGTTCACTGCAGTTCTCGCTGATCCACCCTGCGTCGGCCGGAACGATCACGTTCTACCTGCCGCAGATCGCGCTTTCCAAGTACGCGAACGACCTGAAGATGGAAGACGTCGTCATGTCCAGCATGACGTACGAGGCGACCCGTCCGCTCACCGGTCCGGCCCTCTTCACCATCCAGGCGACGGTCGTCAACAACGTCTACACCGCCTACTGATCCACCGCACTACCAAGGAGCAAACCGTGGGATTCTTGACCGCTTACTCGAAGACGACGAAGATCTACCTCGGCGAGGATGATCACTACTGGGTCGAGCTGAAGGACTGCCTGAGCCAGGGTGACAAGACCGAAGCCGAGAACGCCCTCACCGTGGGCCAGTTCAAGCCAGGCCAGGACGACCTGTCCATGACCATGGACGTGGCCCGCTACCGCCAGCTGATGGTTCTTGCGTCCGTCAAGGACTGGAACCTGGACGACGACGAGGGTCGTGTCTGGCCGATCAACATCGAGTCCGTGCAGATGCTGCCTGGCACGGAGTTCGATAAGATCTGGAAGGTCGTCGACAAGAAGAACGCTCCGGCCAGTACGGAGGAAAAGCGTCAATTTCCTGTTGAGGGCGTCGGCGGCAGTGCGAATGGGCGTAGCCGGGCCGCCAAGTCTCGGTGAGTTCAACCTTCGTGCCGAGCTGTGGAAGCGGCTCGGCATGAAGCTCGAGGAATTCGAACAGCTACCGTGGAAGACGGCTGAAGAGTACCTCACGTACTTGCAGGTGTTGATTCGGGAAGAGAACGAGCAAAACAGGAGGAACTCGGGTGGCTCTAGGCGTTGAGGGCTTCACCATCCTCGCCGTGCTCGAAGCTCGCGACAAGATGTCCTCCATCTTCGAACGGGCCGAGTCGACCATCAGCAAGTTCTCCGAGACGGTCGGCGGTGCGGCCGACACGGCACGCGCCGCCGGCGCGGCTATCGACGAAAGCTTGCTTCAGACCGCATCTGGTTCGGACGCGGTCGAGCTGGCTAATGCCAGGCTGTCTGCCAGCCAGGATGCCGTATCAATCACCACCAAGGCACAGGCTGACGCCCAGCTCGCCCTCCTGGACGTTCAAGCCAAGCTGGCGGCCGGTGAACTCGATGCCAGTGAGGGATCAACCGCTCTTAGCACCGCACTCAAGTCTCTGACAGCTGCTGATACCGCGGTCGCCGATGCGACTAAGATCGCTACCGATGCCCAAAAGCAGCAGATGGCGGTCATGGATGCGCTGGCGGTCAGTGCTCGAGGTGAGGCTGAGGCCCAGGGTGTCACGATCGCGACACAGGACGGTCTCGCTGCCTCCGCCGAGAAGGGCGAGGCAGCGTCCAAGCTGATGACCGGCGGAATGCTGCTGGCAGGCGCGGCCGTCGCCGGATTGGGCTACGAGTCCATCAAGGCTGCCGCGAACTTCCAGGACGCGACCACGCACCTTGTCACCGATGCCGGTGAAAACAAGAACGCTCTCCAGCAGGCACAAGCCGGCATCCTGCAGATGTCCGCTGCCACGGGCACGTCGGCGAACGACATGGTCAACGCCATGTACCACATCGACTCCGCAGGTTATCACGTCGCCAACGGCGGTCTCGCGGTTCTGAAGGTCGCAGCTGAGGGCGCCAAGGTCGGCGGCGCGGATCTCGACACGGTGTCCAAGACGCTGGTCGGCACGATGAACGCGTTGGGTGTCGGATCTAGCGGTGCGGCATCCGTCATGAACCAGCTGATCGCTACGGTCGGTGCTGGTGACATGCGCATGCAGGACCTCGCATCTTCGATCTCGAACGTCGTCCCAATCGCCGCTGCGGCACACATCAGTTTTGCTCAGGTCGGTGGCGCCATCGCGACTATGACGTCGCAGGGCATGTCTGCTGACCAAGCAAGCCAGGACCTGGCGAACACGATCCGGTCGTTGAACAACCCCACGAAGACGCAGATCGACGAGATGACCGCGCTCGGTCTGAACTCCAATAAGGTCTCGTCGGAGCTGGGTAAGGCTGGACTGACCGGCACCATTCAAGAGCTGTTCGAGGCCATCGCCAAGAACACCAAGGGTGGTCAGGTGTTGATCAGCACCCTGAAGAACACTCAGATGGCAACCGCTGATGCTAACCAGATGATCACAAAGTTGCCGGCCAGTCTGCAGAAGATGGCTCACGGCATGCTCAATGGCACGGTCACAACCGCGCAGTGGTCCGCTGCCCTGAAGGGTTTGGGTGTTCCACAGAAGGAGCTCGGCACCCAGTTCGAGGCACTGGTCAAGAAGACCAGCCAGTTCAGCACCCAGCTGACCTCGGGTGGCAACGCGGCCCAGACCGTCAACGCCGCTCTCGCCAAGTTGACCGGTAACTCGACAGCCATGAACACGGCACTGCTGGTTGGCAACGGCCGCATGTCCACGTTCCAGCAGAACGTCAACACGATCGCAGCCGCCGCTCAGAAGGGCGGTACGGACGTTGACAACTGGGCGACGATCCAGGGCACGATGAACCAGAAGATGGATGAGATGAAGTCATCCGTCTCGGCTGCCGGTATCTCGATCGGCACCGTGCTCATCCCTCCTGCCACGAAGATCGTCGGTATCATCTCCGATGGAGCGACCAAGGTCGCGTCGTTCGTTACCAACAACAAGACTCTGATGGGGCTGCTGCTCTCCATGGGGGCCGCCATCGCAGGCGTGGCTGCCGCGTACAAGCTCTGGACGATCGCCATGGATGCCTGGAAGGCAGTTCAGGCAGCGGTCAACGTGCTCATGGGCACGTTCGACGCTGAAGCTGATGCCAACCCAATCGGTATCTTGATCATCGCGATCGGTGCCCTCGTCGGTGCGTTGATCTACTGCTACGTGCACTTCAAGACGTTTCGTGACATCGTCAACGACGTCTTCAAGTTCGTCAAGACCGCGGTGGTCGACTACTGGAACTACTCGATTGCGATCTTCAAGGGCGTTGCCAAGGCTGCTGAGACGTTGTGGCACGCGTTGGTCACGGCGTTCAATGCGGTGATCCACGCCGCTGAGGACGTGTGGAACGCGCTGAGCAAGGCATGGAACGCGGTCTGGAGTGTCACGTCAGCCGTGTGGAATGCCATCAGTGATTTCTTTAAGAAGTGGTGGCCACTTCTTCTGGTCATATTCTATCCATTCGTCGCGCTGATCATCGGACTCTGGAATCACTTCCATGAGGACGTGTGGAACACGATGGTGAGGGTATGGAATGACATCGTCGGGTTCTTCAAGACGATCTGGGGTGGCATTGAGACCGCGGCCAAGGCCGTGTGGGGCTTCATCAAGACCACGATCATCAAGCCCGTTCAAGACATATGGGACTTCATCCAGAAGATCTGGAACGCGGTCAAGCCATACCTTGAGAAGATCTGGAATGGCATCAAGTCCACGGCTGACACGGTGTGGAACGCGATCCACAATTCGATCATATCACCGATCGAAAGGGCATGGAACGATGTCACGACCTTTGTCGGTAAGATCGCGAAGGCACTCAGTGACGGATTCAACTCGGCCAAGAAGACGCTCACCAACATGTGGCAGGACTGGGTCACCATCGGCGAAGACATCATCAAGGGTATCATCTCCGGTGTTGAGAACATGGGCAGCAGCCTGCTCAAGTCCATCGGCGGCGTCGCCAACAGCGCCTTGAGTGGGGCCAAGCACCTGCTGGGCATCGGTTCCCCATCCAAGGTGTTCGCGACTGAAATTGGTCAATGGATTCCTGCTGGTATCGGTGTCGGCATCACGGGCAACGCTGGAGCGGTTCAAACAGCGCTCAAGAAGTTGTCCACCCAAATGCCTGGCATGGTGTCTGCCGCTGGTATCGGAACGAGTCTCACGAGCAGCTTCAACCTGGGCGGTGCCTCTGGATTTGGCGCAGGCGGTACCGCTGGAGCCGGCATCTACGTCGATCTTCGCGGAAGTCAGGTCATGTCGAATCAGGACATGGATCTGCTGGTCAACAAGCTCGGTCGCGTTCTGGCCACGAAGATGCTGCCACAGGCAGGCGTCCGTATCCGATCGTAAGGAGCACACGTGGGACAGATCGCACCACCGAACCTAACATTCTTGGTCACGCCGCCACATGGTTCACCGATCGACTACACGGCCAACCTCGTCTGGTCGGGCGGCAACCAGTCCATGACGATCACGCAGAACTTTGGTCGTCAGGGTGACACGGCGACGTTCGTGTTGGTTGATGACTGGAGCGCTCAATCTCAGCCGAACTTCAAGATCGACGTGTTGAGCACGGTCAAACTCATCGACAACAACATCAACACGGTTCTGTTCGCCGGGATCGTCAGCGATCTCGTACAAGACGTGCAGAGTCCCAAGTACAACGAGTGGGACCTGAACTGCACCGACTACACCTTCTACGCGGACAATGCCGTCGTTCAGGGGACGTTCGTCGGATTTACGATCGACAAGATCATCGTTGACCTGGTCAAGCAGGCCAACTGCGGAATCACGGCCGCAACCATCGCAAACGGCGGATTCGTCGCACCAGCGCCACAGCTGCCATCCTTCGTGCAGAACTACGCGTCCCTGTCATCGGCGTGGCGTAGCCTGGCAACGCTCGCCGGTCAGGTCACGCCGTATGGTTGGTACGTCGACGAGAACAAGGCACTGCACTTCTACGACGCGTCAACGGCGATCAGCTCTGGATCCACGTTCACGATGGTGCCAACTGCCCAAAACGGATCCAGTACAGAAGGCCACTTCTACTACGCGAACCAGTTTGGGTACGAGTGGGACGGTTCATCGGTTCACAACCGGATTCTCGTGCAGGGTGCTGACCAGACGATTCCGCACGGTAAGGTTCCGAGTTCCACGCCGACGGACACGTTCCTCGGCAACGGCTATCAAACGTCGTGGGCTCTCAAGTACATCGTTACCGGGTCACCGATCCTGTACATCAACGGTGTCAGCACGGCGGTGTCGATCGTTTCGGCAGGTGCCACAGGCACCGGTCAGTGGCAGATCGTTCAAAACTCAATCGGCACATGGTTCTTGACCGACACGAGCGGTGCACCATCCAACGGCACCGTCATGAAGATCTGGTACGACTACAAGGTCCCAATCGTCGCTCAAGCACAAGATGCCCAGTCACAGGCGCAGTACGGTCTCGTTCTTTCTGAGTACATCAACGACACGTCACTCGTCACGGTTTCATCAGCGCTGGCTCGTGCTCAACGTGAACGGCAAGAATACGCGTTTGCTGCCGAACGAGCGATATTCACCACAACGGAAGACTGGTCAGGCTGGGTCAGGGCAGGTTACACGTTCCAGTACGTCAATCAGTTCATCTGGGATGATCAAAACAATCACTGGGGTATCAACGACAAGTTCCTCGCCATCTCGAACAGCATCTCGTTCGGCGCTGGTGGGTATCGTCAGTCACAGATCACCGGTGTTCGTATCTAGGAGCAAGCATGCCAGGTGTATTTCGACCATACAACTTGGTTGACGTGCTGGGCACGATCAACGATCAATCAGCAGCGCTGATCGGGTCCGCACAGATGATCACCACCCTCGGTGCCTTCGCCGAAGCTGACGAAACGTTGGGCGCATCCGACGTCGTCAGCGCGACGACTCAACTAGCCAGTGTTCAGACATGGGATTCTGGCACGAACTGGGGGGCCTTCTCATGGGGATGATCACTAAGCCTGTTGCTGGTAGCTTCTCGATCCACGGGCGACTGTCCGTTACCGTGCTCGACGAGGATGACAACGCTGTCGATTACCGCGAGGGCGACAACGTTACGTGCATAGGCGGCCTCACAGCCATCGCCGCGGCTCTAGTCTGGTCGGGTATTGAGGACCAAGCCGCGAACCTGGGAGTGACCACGGCGACCTACCTGACCCCTCTATATGGGGCCGTAGGCAGTGGTGCTGGTACACCAGCTAACACGGACACGCAACTGTTCTCGGAACTCGGCCGGACAACGGTCAGCGCGGGTGCGTCGTCACCGGCAACGACGACGGTCAACGCCCTCACGACCTGGCAGTTCTACTTCCCACAACCAACGAGCACCTGGACCGTCACCGAGGCCGGCGTGTTTGCCAACGCGACCAGTGCCACGAATGCCGGTACGATGCTGGATCACTGGGCGTTCAGCCCAAGCATCACGGTCCCGACCACGAACACGCTACTACTTCAGGTGTCGTTCTCGATCTTGGGGAGTTGACGTGAGTGCACCCAGTTGGTTGTCAGCCGTTACCGGGCACGTTGGAAATGCCGGTATGGTCAATCAGTTCATCGAGACTCATCAGTCCGCATGGACGTACACCGGCGGCGTGCTTCAGTCATCACAGACCACGGGTACGGGAGTGTACCAGAGCACCCAATCCCAGTACCTGTCACAGGCATTCATTACCGGTTCATCGCAGACCACGATCGGTACCGTGTCCATCCAGGTATCAACGGTTGGCGGCTCACCAACCACGCCCACGATCACACCGTTGGTCGTTTCGTTGTACCTGTCTGATTCCGGCATTCCGACCGGTAGCGCGCTTGGATCGGTGTCACTGACCGAGCAGTTGGTCTACGCGTCACCATTCTTCGTGCAAGTTCCGCTGAACGTCATGGCATTGACGCCAAATACCGAGTATTGCATCGTCGTCAACCAGGCAGATTCTGCCACGCAGTATTACGTGTGGCAGCAGTCGAATCAGACTGCAGGAGCTGCCACGTCCGCGGACAACGTCAACTGGAGTCCTCAGAACTTCGGTCTCATGTACGAGGTTTTCGACGAGACCGGATTGTCTGGGCTTCCAATCACCATCACCGATGACGGCGGATCCAGGATCACCAACATCACGTACAATACCATGGGACAGATCGCGACTCTGACGGAACAGACGATCGCGCAGGACGGCACCTTCCTTCTGTCAACCCGTACCTTCACGTACAACGGCAACGTCCTGATCGGAGTCTCCTAATGCCCTATCTTGCAGGTTTTATCACACCGCAAGACTTCGGTGCCGTGGGAAATGGCACGACAGATGACACCTCTGCTTTCCAGCAGGCTGTGAATTACGTGCAGTCTCAAGGAGGCGGGACGTTGTTCCTGCCAACGCCATATGCGCTAACTCCCGTCAGCTCTACTTCAGCTGCTGTGACGTTCAACAACGGCACTACCGGGTACAACGGCATCAAGCTTCTCGGAGCAAGTGCTGGTAAGTCAGTCATCACCAAGCTGGCTGCCGGCCCACTCTTCTCCTTTTCAGGCCCTTCCACGGACACCACCGGGCTCACGCACTGCAAGTACTGCTCACTGGAAAACGTTAGCCTGAACGGCAATGCATTGACCGGGACAATGCTGTACACGTACTACGCGGACAATCTGTACTTCACTAACGTCCACTTCTTGAACAACTACGATGTCGTTCAGGACACCACCGAATTTTGGGACTCGAAGTACTACAACTGCGTGTGGGAAACGTCCGGAAGCATGACCACGCCAAATGCTATCATGCCGAATCTTCGCCTTCGCAACTCTGCTGCTGCCAGCGGGTTTGGTTACTCAACGGACAACGTAGACAACATCAGCTTCGCAAACTGTCGGTGGGAGGATTTCCGCAACGGAGCTGTCAGGATCGAACAGGGTGTCGCCGCTCTTAACAACCCGAACTCGATCATGTTCACTAACTGCAAGTTCGAGTCATCATTTCTCAATGGCGGATCACACTTCTTTACCGATGCTTCTTCTCGTGGAATCTTCCTCACGAATGGCTATTTCTTCAGCGGCGGTTTCGAAACCGGGTTCAGTACTGCGCAGGATGTCATCACGATTTCATCCGCCGCGACGGCGCTGAAGTCTATCTGGATCTCTGATCGTGCATCCACGCCCACGGTAGCCAATGGCATCACTCTCAACTCCACCTCTACGTCTGAGTCCGTGGTACTCGAAGACATCTTCGGAATCTACAACACGGCACCTACAGGTGCGCATGTCAACTACGGAACGGCGACGGGTAGCTTCCGCGTCAACAACGTCAACGCGAATACCGGTACGATCTTCGGCGGAACGATCCCGACGAATTACGCAGCGACACAACCGCTGCTTCAGGCATCCGGAGCGGTAGCAGACGCGTCATTTTCGACTACGCCGCCTGACGGCACGATGGGTCTGGACAAACTCAACAACAGGTTCTACGTCCGCGACAATGGTGGCGTTTGGAACTTTATGCCGATCAAGACGGTTACCACCGGAGTCAGCGCGACGACCACGATCAGCACCACCGGTCTTCAAACGCTCCAGACGGCAACCGTCCCAGCGAATGATCCACAGACCGGTAGCGTGTACGTGGTACGTGGATATGGGACGTACACCTCCACCACCGGAACGGCAACGTTCGCGCTGTACTGGGGCGGTACGGCAGGTACACTCATCGCATCGATACCTGCCTTCACTCCTACCGCTTTGACGAATGCACCATTCGAGTATGAGGCGATCGTCAACTTCCGCTCCACCACGTCGTGCACGGCGGTGTTCAAGCTGTTCATGGACACCTCTACCAGCACGGACACGGCGACTGTCTACGTAGGTACACCGGCTACAGCCACAACGGTCACGACGACCAGTGCTAATGCACTGGCTGTTGGTTTCACCTGGACCACAACCGCAGGTTCCATCTCCATTCTTGGCGGTTATATCGAGAAGATCCGCTAATGACCACACCTACTTGGATCGGTGCTACTTTCGGGCAGCTGCCGCTTGCTACGCAGATCAATCAGTTCCTCGGCACCCACGCGATCACGTACATCTACACCGGATTGTCGTTCTCTACGCAAGGTACGGCTGGCACAGGCTCGGTCAATTCCAACGGCACCTACTACGCGCAGTCATTCGCTACCGGTGCGTCGAACACGGCCGTTGGTAGGATCACGCTCACCATGACCACGACGCTGAATCCAACGCCGTTGACGGTACAGATCCAAACGAACAACGCCGGCGCGCCGTCAGGAACGGTTCTTCAAACCACGGTCATCCCGCCCAACTGGGCGAATGCCACCGAAACGGCACAGACGATTCCCATCCCAGTCACTGGGCTGACACCATCCACGACATACTGGATCGTCACGCAACCTGCTGGTGATGCATCGGACTTCTTCTCGTTCTTCAAGTCCAACCAGACGTCGGGGGCATCAACCTCGACGAATGGGACAAGTTGGACCGCTCAAACCTACGGGTTGCTGTACAACGTGTTCGATCAGTCGATCAACCAGCCGTTGGTCCACACGTGGGAAGATGGAAACGCACGGATTACCAAGTTCGGGTGGAACGCGAACAACACACCTGCCACCATCGAGGAGTACACGGTCGCACAGGGCACGAACCAGTTCACGTACTCGTTCCGGACCTTCAACTACTCCGGTATGTCACTGGTGTCACTGACCTAGCGAGGAACTGATCGTGTCAACCTTTACCACGCCACACTGGTCAGCACCCAAGAATGGCGTAGTCAACCAATCACGTGGCATCCAGTCGGGGCAGATCAATCAGCTTCTGGGAACCCATGCGGCCTCGATCATCTATCAGGGTAACCGGGTCGTGCTGCCGCAGGTCCTTCTGTCAGACACGTCCAACGTGTGGACGACACCACTGGACGCCACGGACGTTGACCAGCCGTTCACGATGTCCGGGACGGTGATTGGACGAATCCAGTTTCCGATCTTGCCGGTGGGCAACGGTGCAGATCTTCTGGTCAGTCTCTGTGCCGACAGCTCAGGTGTGCCTGGCGCGGTGATCACCCAGACTCGCATCCCGGCGTCGTGGATCTACGAGCTGGCCGCTGTAGCTGGAGTCTCCGGTCCCAGCTCTGAAGATCCTACTCTCGTGTACACCGGCAACACACTCGCCGCACCGCAGCATCAGATCTGGGGATACGGCGGTGAGGTCATCCTCCCGTATAACTATCCAGCGAACAACTTCGTGGGTGCATCAGCCAATCCGTCCACGAACTTCTACGGTGGCTACATCATCGGCATCGGTGGCGTCAGCAACGGACTTGCACTCAATGGTGTCTTCACGATCCCGTATGACGCAAACGGTGATCTTCTACCGTCCGTCCCACAGGTTTCATTTCCCACGACGAACGACGGGTCATCGGCTACCTGCGTCGTCATCGACGCCGTTACCGGTTTGCCTGTCGTAGTCAACAGCGGCGGTGGTGTCACGTTCAATGGACCGCCGATCTCGAACGTCTACACCGCGTCCCTGGACACGTCCAACGGCACTCTGTCCGGCTGGTCAGCACAGACAGCTCTGCCGGTGGCCATCCAAAATCATAACATGGCTGCCGGACCAAATGGCTACGTGTACTCGGTCGGCGGTGCGATCAACTCGCTTGCGTCACTCACTAACACCGTGAACTACGCCCAGGTTCAGAACGGTCAGGTTGGTGCATGGACTGCCGCTGTTCCGCTGCCATTGGCGGTCCAGTTGCCGTATGTGATCGTGTGCAACAACTTCCTGGTCGTCATGGGCGGGGCTACGACGACCAACTTCACGACCTCCACGACTGACGTGTGGTACGCACCAATCAGCAGCGTTGACGGGTCCATTGGAAACTGGGTCGCAGGTCCTCCGCTGTTCACCGCTGCATTCAACCAGAATGGAAACCCGTTCGCTAACGACTATGGTATCATCACGGTCAACGCTGCCAGTACCATCCCGTTCACGGCATCAGGTCCATCTGTTGAGTGGAGCCAGGACACGGCTGGCGGCGGTGGTTTCCTACCCGGTTACTACGACTATGGCAATGGTCAGGTCCTGGAATACGCGTTGTCACCTGGCGGCAACGAGTATGCTACCTTGAGTTTCACACTCATGCCGCACCTGTCGGTTCCACTGCCAACCACCGGATTGTCTAACGGTACGACGTACCACGTCTTGATCCAGCAGCAGGGTGGTGATGCTGCCAACTACCTGGTCACGCTGATCGGTGAAGAGGCATACGGGAACACCGGACCAACCGCGCTCACCAGTCCACATGATACCTACCAATGGACCGCACAGGCAAGTCACTATGGAGTGCCGATCGAAGTCTACGATGCCACCGTGCCAGGTGGCAACAAGACGCCGTGGCACACCTGGGAGGACGGCGGTGCCCGCGTCATGACGCTGGTCTACACGACCGCGCCAGATCAGCGGTTCCTCGGTGTCTGTGACGCGACCACGACGCAGGTTGGCTTGAACTCCAACCAGGGTTTCGAGAACGGTCTCACTCCCTGGCAGGTGTTTAATGGTACGGTCGTTCAGTCGAGCACCGAGGCCTACACGGGAGCGTACTCGGCACAGGTCACGCCCAATGGAACGTCGAGCCAGGTCTTCCTCCAGTCCGAGATGCTGTCATGCCTCCCCGGGCAGTCGATCACGGTGTCTGGCTGGTTCTGGTTCACCAGTGCCGTCACGACCAACGCGTCACTATCGGTCAACTGGTACACCAGCGTTACAGCTGGAAGCACGTTGATCTCTACCTCCAGTAACTCCGTCAGCGTTCCAGCCAACACGTGGACGTTTCTGACAAACACGTTCACGGCACCATCCACGCCATCGCTCGCCTACCAATTCACGATCAATCCGGTGCTCGGCGGAACACCGTCGGCCGCCAACGTCTGGTACACGGATGACGTGGTCGCATACTACACGACGGTGAACAAGCAAGAGTTCAGCGTGGCTGCCGTCGAGTGGAACGGTGACTGGCCAGAACCACTGCTGATTCCACTCGGACTCAACGAACTCGCCTAAGGAGCAACCATGGCATCAACCCTCGAGGCTCTGCTCCTCGCACAGGTTTCCACGGCGTTCGACAACACACCGCAGCTCGTGTCAACGACTACTCTTGGTAGTCCTGCGGCATCGGTGACGTACACCGTCGTCACGCCATATCAACGGATCTTGTGCGTGTGGAATGCTGCAAGCACCCGTGCCAGCAACCCAGCTGACTCGTTGCTGCTTCGTGTCAACGGTAGCTCATCAAATGCCTATGCGTCATCCTACATTCAGAGCGTCACCGGTACCGTCACAGGTACCGCTACCGGCAGCCTGGTGTCATCCATACAGGTCGGAACCATCACGGCATCCACGGCTACCCTCAACTACTGGGCCTCTGGCAGCTTCGTCGTCGATGGTGCCAACACGTCTTCTCACAACACGACCGTTCAAGGGACTGCGTGCGCGTTCCCCACGGCATCATCGTCATACGTCGGCGTGTACAGCGGCATGTACGTCGCCGGTACGCCGGTGACCTCGGTGACGCTACTGGCTGCGAATGGTAACATCAACACCGGATCATCGTTCTCGTTCTACGGATTGACGTAGCAGTCTCATGGGTGACGTGAACTTTCCAGATGATGAACAACGTCCAGTCCACGTCATCATCGATGGCGATGTAATCCGTGAAATCCCGGTCACGGACACCGAGTGGGCAGACATAAGGCAGAGAATCATTGCTGACGAGAAAGCCGCGGTGGCAGCCAAAGAACGACGAATGACGGATCTCCGTATCGTAGCCGCTGAAGCAACGAAGAACGAGGCGTTCGCCTCGCTCTTGCGGTTGCTAGACATCTCGACCGAAGAAGGAGCAGCAGAGTGACAGCCGCTCACGAAACCAAGGAGACGCACCACTACACGGTGCGGTTTCCAGAGCACCCGGCCCGAGCTGACGACCCGCACTACAAGGACTTCAACCACATCCACACGGAGTGGAAGAAGGATCCGGAGAAGTGGCAGTGCGCGATCGGTAAGCACCGCAACGACTTCTCGGAGTGTGACCTCGAGCACCCACTCGAACTGCACCACTCCCACGTCGAGTTCAGTCTGCAGAACGGCGTGGATCTGACGTGGCTCGAACCGGACTACGCCGGCATCTCGAACCAGGACGAGGTCGGCGCGTGGGTCGAGTCGGCGGAGAATCTTCAAGTTCTCTGCATTCGTCATCACAGAGGACACGGCGGTGTTCACGTCGCATCGGCCAGTGACTTCGAGGCCGAGAAGTACGTGCGGGGGCTGATCGAACCGTGAGCGACAATGGTCCAATCAAGGTCGTCGACCAACATCCGCGACACAACGCGGCGGCCCGGTTCAACGCGGCACTGGCCGTGGGAATCACGAAGATCGTCGGGTCGATGTGGTGCGCGTACGCGTTCGCGTTGATCGCGTTTGTGTCGCTGCCCAACGCGATTCGAGGTGGCACCGTCACGCTGATCCCGTGGATCGCCCAGACGTTCCTGCAGCTCGTCCTGCTCTCGATCATCATGGTCGGGCAGGACGTGCAGGCCAGGGCGTCGGACGCCCGCTCCGAACAGACTTTCAATGACGCCGAGCGAATCTGTGGTGAGGTCGCGGAGCTGAAGGAGATGGTCGCCGCATTGAAGGGTGGCGATCATGGCTGAAGAGCCGGCAATCGTCTATTCCGTCAAGGAGCTGATCAGCCGCCTGGACGGGAAGCTCGACGCGATGATGAACCTGTTGACCAACAAGGCGGACCGGGCAGACGTCACGGCCCTGGAGCGACGGCAGGATGCCACGGAAGCTGACGTCAGCGGGTTGAAGATCCGAGAGAAGGAGCGGCAGGAACGGCGCGATAACTACACGCTGAGCAAGCGCTGGATCATTGGGATCTTGGCGTCCCTGTCCATGAGCTTGCTCAGCACAGTAGTTGCCGTCCTGCTGGCGATCTATCACAAGTGACTGGCGTGGCGATTCTTCTCGTACCACGAGATCACCTCGTCCAGATCGAACAGCATCAGGTCGCGATTGCTCCCCGTACCTGACTTGACCTGCTTCTTGTCGGGGAAGTTCGTAGATCCCCGGCGTGCCCACCAGTTATAGATCAGTTGACGGGTAACTTGTGTTCCAAATGTCTCGTTGATGTGGGCTGCCGTTCCGGCAAACCCGCTGAAACCGGTCACCGCGGACTGCGATGTTCCGGTGTGAGACCAGGTCTCTCTCATGATCTTGCTCCTGTCGATGTTGCTCCTAGGTCTATTGTACCAGACAGTGTAAACAAATAACAGCCCCCAGGCATCGCCTGGGGGCCTATTGCTGTTTCTCTAGAGGCCTCGAGCGGAGTCGAACCGCAAACTCACGTGTACTGCAGACACGCGCCAGATCCGTCTAGCTTAGAGCCGAGGCTATGATCTTAAGAGCTGAAGGCGAGGATCGAACTCGCGACCTTCCACTTACGAGGCGGATGCTCTGCCAGCTGAGCTACTCCAGCGAGCTCCCCGTCGAGGATTCGAACCTCGACTTCTTGATCCAAAGTCGAGTGTGCTGCCATTACACCAACGAGGAGCTCCCGGCGAGAGGTTCGAACTCCCACTGCCTCGTCCAGAGCGAGGCGTGCTGCCATTACACCAACCAGGAAAGGGTACGGCGGCCAGGTAGCGAGCCGAGAGCCAGACACGTAGTGTGTTTGGATTGCCGCCGTACGTGGACCAACCGGGACTCGAACCCGGGACCTCCGCCCTGCCGAGGCGGCGCTCTACCAGCTGAGCTATAAGCCCTTGCGTGGATCTACGGGGACTCGAACCCCGACTCGGCTGCTTGCAAAGCAGATGCTTTTCCAATTAAGCTACAGACCCGCGGAAGTCTGAGGTAACGATCCCCTAGGCTTTCACCTACCACGGCTTTCAAGGCCGCTTTGTGCCCTGCACGGAGACTTCCATTCAAGCGCGGAAGTTGGAGGTAACGCTCCCCACGGCTTTCACCGTCCACGGCGTTCGAAACCGCTTCGAGACTTTCTCGGCAACTTCCAGGTGCTGCGCGGAAGATCGGCGGATCGAACGCCGGCGGGCTTTTACACCCGGCCTCTCGCTTCCAACGAGGCCCATTACCACTCTGGCAACCTTCCTTGCGCGGAAGTTGTACGGGTCGAACGTACGTAGGCTTTCACCTAACCTCGACTTAGCAAGCCGGTGCATTACCACTCTGCCAAACTTCCGTGCGGCCGACCAGAATTGAACTGGCGATTCGACGTTGGCAACGTCGCGTATTGCCTCTATACTACGGCCACTCGATATTACGCGCCACTGACGGGACTTGAACCCGCGACCCCCAGATTGACAATCTGGTGCTCTAACCGACTGAGCCACAGCGGCATGTTACTACTGGCCTAACTTTCTGATGATCCGCTTTCTACATTCACGGCAGATCGAACCGTTCTTGACATTCTTAAGACCTTGCGCTGAGATAGGACGACCTTTCCTACCCGCGCTCATCCTCCGTCGAGTTTCTTCTGAAGGATGCTTACCTGTTAGTGCTTGACTAAGCTTTTCTCGCATCTCTAATGAAACATGATGCCCTTTACTTGCTTCACTGATCTTAGCGCGATTTTCTGGGTGATGACGGTAGCCATCTCGACGGTTAAGGAGATCAACCGTATCAATCTGTCGAAGCAAGGTCGTCCAGTACTCTTCAGCCTGGATGCCGACTTCATCTTCAACGACTTGCAAGATCTCGTAAGGCGGTGGTGCACTCAGTGAGCAGAGCCACTCTTTCACCGGAGAACGATACGTGCTGTTTCGCTGTCTCCAATGTGACTTGACTCTCTCCTTCGCACTGCGAGCAAGACCTACGTAACGAATCTTGCGCGTCTCAGGCTCGAGAAGCGTGTAGATCTCTTTCACGTCGGAGTGACACGATTCGAACGTGCGTGGACTTGCTCCCAAAGCAAGTGGGCGGCCTCTACCCCACACTCCGTTGTACTGCGCTCCCCCGGCAGGTCTCGATCCTACGACATCCGCATTAACAGTGCGGCGCTCTACCACTGAGCTACAGGGGAATGATCTTACGTGGCACGAGAGGGATTTGAACCCCCGAAAGCAAAGCTACCTGATTTACAGTCAGGCCCCATTAACCGGACTCGGGCACCGTGCCAAGATTCAGTTGTCAACTATCGACTGTGCGTGGCGGGGGTGGGACTCGAACCCACGGCCTCCGGGTTATGAGCCCGGCCGTCTGCCAACTGACATACCCCGCATCGACCATTCAATTGTAGCGTACCGTATGCCAGAGTCGAACTGGCCCCTTCACGTTGGAAGCGTGACGTCCTACCGATAAACCAATACGGCGCAAGGGTGACAGGAATCGAACCTGCAACGACTGGTTTTGGAGACCAGCGCTCTTCCAATTGAGCTACACCCTATCGAACTGCGTGGATCCCGAGGGCGTCGAACCCTCAACCTCCGGTTCTTCAGACCGGCGCTCTACCACCTGAGCTTCAGATCCTGGAGCCGTGAAGGGCGGGCAACCTGTCCCGAGGCGTCCCTAACACGACGTGATCCTGGCAGGATTCGAACCTGCGATCTCCTCGGTGTGAACGAGGCGCTCTCCCGCTGAGCTACAAGATCATTGAACGTAGGCCCCGACAGAATTGAACTGCCGTCCCCTGGAAGTCAACCAGGCGCTCTACCGTTGAGCTAGGGACCTTCGGTACCTCCCCGTCCTCGAATCGACCGAACCTTCCGATCCGACCGACCCTCTGGGGTGGTACCTCGTTGCTAAGGTAGACTATACCCTATCCGTGGCCACGTGTAAACAGCCATTACGTGGCAATCAGGGCCTGTTCCGCCTTGACCTCCGCGCGCTCCCGGCCGAACAGCGTGGACCCGAACTGATCGCGGGCGACGGGCCGCCAGATGTTCGAGATATCGATCACGCGGTCTCCGTGCTCGAGCTTCTCGCCGGTGACCGTGCCGGGGTTGCCGTTGGCGCTGTTGGCCACCCACTCACTGATCCACTTGGCGGGGTGCACCGACGTGCCCTTGCCCCAGAAGGAACCGAGCCGGCGGTCATCCTTCGCGTCACCCACGACGTAGCTGTCCGGGAAGCCCATGATCCGGGCGACTTCCCGGTTGGTGTACATCCGCTGGTTCGGGTGCCACGTACCGTTGAACCCGGCACCGGTGATCACGTAGCCGGGGCGGTCCCAGCGCCACAGACGCGGACGGCTGAACCCGCCGGTCTCGAAGTTCCGACGGACGAGGTGCTCCTCCAGGGTGCCGCCCACGCTCTCCTGGAACTTCGTGCCCCGGTACGGCCGCCGCCACCACTCGGGCAGGCAGCCGTGGACGGCGTAGTAGCGCCGCAGGGTGTTGTTCATGTCGTCACCCCACTGCCAGCCGACACCACCCTCGCCGTTGATGATGTCGTCACGCAGATGCTGGACGAAGACGTTGTCGTCGGTCCAGTGGGCGTCCACCAGGTCGTCGGCGCGGCGAAGCTTCTGGCTCCACCAAGTGGCTGGCCGCGTGATCAGCTGCTCGTCCCAGGTGATCTCGGCGTCCCGTAGGTCCTCGAGCGCGTCGCCCACGGTGGGCAGCTGCTCGAGTTGGGGAACCTCGACACCGAATGGAACCTGGCTGAGCACCAGGAAGTACCGGCGACGGTTCGTGCAACCACCCGTGGACAGGTTGTTCTGCAGGACGTGCGTGATCTGGTAGATGCAGCCGGTGAGCTCATTCAGCTTGTCACCGAGAGCCCGCATGAGCGACAACCCATTCGTGTACGCCTGGGCGACGGACTCCATGACCACGACCGCCGGAACCGGCCGCAACTTGGCCGCGTACTCGATCAGGTCGTGCATGCAGTGGTTGATCGACGCGTTGACTCCCCGGTCACGGCTGCCCACGCTCATGAGCGAGAACCCCGTGCACGGCGGTGTGCCCAGGACCACGTCCGCGTGGACTGGGACCCAATCCTTCGCCGGCGCTGCCTGAGCGTGCCACTCGTGGCCGAGGAAAGCCCTGTTTGCCTCCATCAGGGAGGTACCGAACGCGGACTCGTCCTCGACCTTACCAACGAGCTTCATCCCTGCCTGGGTTGCCCCAACGGCAAAGCCTCCGGCAAAGCCATGTACATCGACGAAGGTCAGCTCCATCGATACCTCCCTGACGTGGTAGTGTGCTAGGTGAGACTGGTGATCTTCAGGTACAGGCCCGCGATCCGCGCGGGGTCGTGCTTGGTACGGAGTACGGCCCGGTTGTGACGGACGGCGGCTAGCTGCTCGTCACGTGGCTTGCCCACGGCTCGCTCGACCGCGTCACCCACGCTGGCCAGTAGTTCCTGGCCGCGCTCAGACTTGATCAACTTCAGCTCACCTGGCCACTTTCCCACGGATGGAACGACCTCGCCGGCGAAGTCCGTGGACCACATCGACTCGACCGACACCTGCAGGCAGCCGGCGTCGATCGCCTCGAACTGGGAGAACTCCATGCCGTCCGAGAAGTCAGACGTGGTCAAGTCCACGTGCACGCCCAGCGTAGCGCACACGTCCACGCTCGACTCGTAGCCGCCGTGGTAGCTGATCTTACCACCATCCGGCTTCTCGACCCACCAGGGAATGTGGCGGATCACGTCACCGCCAGCCTTCGTGTCCCACCGCGTGGGGTCCAGGCCGCGGCGCTCGCCGTGCAGGTTCATCGTGTACCGCAGTGCCTCGTACGTCTTGTAGCTGGCGGACGCGGCGAGGCTCATCGAGCACGCACCCCAGATGTCCACCTGGCGGACGCTCGGCATGTGGTTCACGGCGGCCACGGCGAGCACGTGGTGGCCCTTCACCGTGATGTACCGGCCGGTGATACCCACATGCAGGTCGGTGTCCGGGTCGTCCAGCGGCGTGGGGGCGTCCACGGCGAGGCGCGGCTCGTATGGCAGCGGTGACTCGTACCAGGTCACGTCCGGCCACAGATGCTGCGAGAGCGCCGGTGACGTGGGCGAGTACGTGATCGCGGTGCCGGTGAAGTTGGGAAGTGCGACGAGGTTCTCGGCGTACGGCACCTCGCTCGGCGGATAGTTGTTGCCGTGCAGCGCGA
>Ga0335072_10001215_pt1 | contig 42697 bp, 34 predicted proteins | sample Lox_Sample_21_FD_206725 | JGI IMG/M metagenome (GOLD analysis project Ga0335072, IMG submission 206725) | Soil microbial communities from Loxahatchee National Wildlife Refuge, Florida, United States - Lox_Sample_2.1 | ecosystem: Environmental > Terrestrial > Soil > Wetlands | place: USA... | reverse complement strand
CCTTAACTCACCTTCATACAGCTCAAACTAAAATCCACCCTCCGCCTCCTCATCCCCCGGCTCCGCATGGCCCAGAAAAAAGACACGGCTGTCTCCATCGCCTCACGTCGCGAAATGGCCGAGCTACTAGCCTCCTCGCGCGAAGCCAGCGCCCGCATTCGCGTCGAGAACATCATCCAGACCGACATCTGTGTTGAGCTTATGGAGATCCTCGAACTCTACGCCGAGCTCCTGCTCGCGCGCGCGGGCCTGCTCGACGCCCGAGATAAAGCGGTCAAAGACGGAACGTTGGGCGCTAACGGGGGGGAAGATCTTGCGTCGGGACTGGAAGAGGCGGCAGCCAGTATCATCTACGCGGCGCCACGGTTACCGCGGGAGGTGCGGGAACTCGGGGTTGTGAGGGCGCTGTTGGTGGAGAGGTTTGGAAAGGAGTTTGCGATCCGGGCGCAGGAGAATCGCGATGAAATTGTGCCGAAGAGGGTGACGGATAAGTTGAAGGTGGAACCGCCGAAGGAGGCGCTAGTTACGGCATACCTAACGGAGATTGCGAGGACGTATGGGGTGGAGTGGCCAAGGAGGAAGGAGGGCGAGGAGGAGGAGATGGAGGGGTTGGGAAGGGAGTTGGATGAGGAGGAAGGGGATGACGATGGAGAGGGAGGTGGAGCGAAGGAGATGCCAATCGCAATCGATACAGATGCGCAGATGCAGACGCCAGTGAAGAAGAACAGAGTCGATCTAGGCAAGGCGTATGACAGAGAGGAGTTGAATCGGGCAACGCCACCGAAAGATGTCGGTGTTGCGAAGAGTCCAGTCTCTGTGGCACCCCCCGGCCCAAGGTCGGATAATCTGAGTCCGAAGGTCAAACTGCCAGACGGCAAGGCGGCAGGGCCTCCAAAGCCACAGCCGAAGAATGTCGTGGGTGGCGCGGTACCGACGGTGGATGATCTGGCAAAGAGGTTTTCTGCGCTGAAGCGGTAGCACTTCTGGGAACATGGGTTTAATAGAGTATGAGATATACGACTTTTCAATGGATTATGACTAGCTAGTATGTTGCGGTATGAGCTATGCTCCGGCCTACAACTAAAGACTAAAGATCTAGATGGTAGCATTCATGGTGATATGGTGCGGTGGCCTTTTTCATAACCGAAGCTTGGTCAAAATGCGACCACTCCTCTATTTCGAAAGGTGAAGCTCCTGTAGAAACTTTTGATCATCGGGGATCTGTAAGGCCTGGCATTGACGACAACATTTGAGCCTGATCCCCTCAGCACACCTGCCAGGTTGTCCATACTCCTCAGTGTGTTAGGATACTCTTTACCTAGTACTGTTTTGCTCAGCCTAAGTACTTGTCGAAGCATCTCTTCCACCTGCTCATACTTGCCCTGATCCTTCAACATCATCGCTAAGTTATTAATGCTCGTTAGTATGTCAGAATGATCTCTATCCGGCACCGTCTCCCTCGGCCTAAGTACTTGTTGATGCATCTCTTCCGTCTGCTCAAACTTGCACTGATTACTCAGCACTCCTGCCAGGTTGCTCATCCTTGTCAGTGTGAAAGGATGCTCTTTTCCCGGTACCGTCTCCCCACAGTCTAAGTGCTTGTCGGTGCATCTCTTCCGCCTGCTCAAACTTACCCTAATCACTCAGCATTATCGCCAGATTGTCCATGCTTACCAAGGTGGAGGGATGCTCAGTACCCGCCGCAGAAGGAATAATGTTAGCCAATGACTTAAGATCCATTCGGCTTAGGTATCGCAGCTACTCTACCTCTCGCCGGTCCTGTCCCCAGGCATGCACCAGCTTGTGTATTACATATCCGTCGCGGCTATCTCGCCATTGGATCAGTGAATAAATCTGGAAGACCCCAAATACCGCTTCGACAGCATACCTATCAACCTGACCTTCAGATGAGAGGTATAACTGCCACTGTCAATCAGACGCTTCTCTTGTGCTTCCTGCCAGCCCTTCCCCCCGCCTCCAAGCCGCCCAAACAGCGCCGAAAAGACATCGTCAAAGTTCAGAAAGGCTATTAAGCTAAGCAGGGGTGCCACTATCGCCGACTGCCGTTCCACAGCCGTAAATGAGTATGGGCGTAGGTCCGTCTGCAATGGAACCCGGAGATGTCATTGCTCTGGCGCTTGGTTGTGGGCATCCATATGTCGTCAGACTGGTTGAAAACTACTTCCTGCTCGTCCAGTTCTCTAACAGCATTTCCTGCGTAGCCTTGCTCACCCAGAGCTTTACTCCTGTCACCTCTTCCCCTGGGGAGCGAGTCGAAGGCTGCCTAGGCATGGGCCCCTTTTGGTCTTGGTAGGTTTAGTATGGCATGACACTATCGTTGACTTCTCCCGCATGTCCTCTATGTTCAACCCTACCAGCGAAGACTGTTCCTTGTAATCAGGCTTTTCCGATTCGGAGGGCGGCAGTCAGAGAAGCGTGCTTACAACAGGCCGTATGGCGGGGCTGCCGGCTTGGTATAAGAGGGCTCTTGCGGAAAAGGGAAAGGCGGGTGGTGGTACCTTCAAAACACTACCTACGTTAATCACAATGGAAATCCCTTTCAGGCAGGTCTGTCTTTGTCCTAAGCAAGTGAGTAGCACCGCTTTTGTGGGAGCGAAAGGGAGCTTCGGGTGAGCCTGGCCGAGCGCACTGCTGAGCCACTGCGTGGGAGCCTGGTTGAGACCCCCTTGTGGCCCGCTTAAAGTTGCCCATTGATCTTCAGGGCAAGGCTGAGGAAAGAAATTTCCGCTGAGGGCAGAATGAAGCCTCTTGCGCTTACCTCGTTATATCGTCGATGCTACGCCAGCTAGACTCATCGTCTAAGAGGCATATCAATCAAGGCTTTGTCTGTGCCTAACGACTATCGTTCTCTAATTGGCCAGATTGCAACGTGGCCGTGGCAAAATAGTTCAGAATGTCCCTCTCCTTCAGTGTCAATAATGCAGGGCCGCTCTCTCAAGTCGGCATCGAGATCTTCTCTATTCAGACGGCTGTCGAGCTTGCGATTGGTGCCTACGGGTGGTTTAAGGCGACTGAAAGATCCAAGTCCCTGGAACAAATTCTATCAGTCAGTGGTGGAGAGTTGGTCTGCACGAGCTCTTTCAACTACAACTTCTATCGAGATCTTCGGACCCAGCAGGGCATGATGCAGGGCGTTGTTGTTCAAAACCGAGCCATGCTACGGACACCACTTCCAAAAGCTTCCACGGCTATCCCTGACCATGCAGGGATGGCTTGCCTACGAGCATTGACGGCTGGTATCCTGTGCTTCTCCAACCCCGATACGGCTATAGTAATGCTCCAGGATCTAATTCCGTATGCTCTTGTGCAGCTGCACCAAGATGATACAGTCCTGGAGATAGAGGGCCCGCTTCTAACAAGTCTCAAACAATGGGTTTCCATAGTTGCATCGGAGGAGGATAGCAATAATTTCCGGGACTACCTTCTAAGAGAAGCTGCTGTCCAGGAATCAAGGCTTACTGGAGCGCCATTGGATGAAATCATGGGAGCCGACCAGACGGACACTGATGAGACCACCCATATTATCGGAGTATTGAGATGGATTCTTACTCCGTCCCACAAAAGGGACTTGAGGCAATACCCAACTCGATCGCTGAGAGTGTGGACTGTAGCTTCAATTATGGGAAGGCTTGGTTTCGACGTCTATGCAGCGCCAGCTGTGGTTCGCACCGCTGATGAATACAATCGTGTGATCAATAACTCGCATCATTTCGGACAGTCACCTGATGTTTTTCTTGTTGTGACGACTGGACAAGAAACTGATCCGATGATGCCGGCCGAAGTTCCATTGTCACCCGATTCTTTTCTCAGGCCACAAGTGACTATGATGAGAGGTATCCCTTGGCTGGCTTTCAGACATCTTCGAGGAGCTTCGGGCAAGGTGAACACACAATATCTCACTGACATATGGAATTACTCGTTTCGAAGGGCCAGAACATGCTTCAAAGGTCTCTATGTGCGGAATATGCAGGTTGGAGTGATTCTAGAAGGGCAAGAGTCGGAGACTGTCCTCGAGCATCACAAATCGCTGCTGTCAGAGTTCTCTCCACTTTTCTATCGTATCTGCGGCCCTGCCATGTACCAATTTATTCCCGACGTACCTCAAAATCCGGGGTGGAATCCCAGAGAAATAATGGACCGAATACGTATTCTTCGATCGGCCAATGAACTCTTTGAGAGGCATGAGCTGGAGAAACAGGCCTTGATCAAAGACAATTGCTATGTATTACTGGCAATCATCCTTGGCACAATCTACGGGCTTTGCAGTCAGGCTTGCATCGACGATGGGAAGGCCCTTAGTGAAGACTCTGAGATCGCTTTTGTCCCCGATGCTGTGTTCCAGGGAGGCTCGAACCTGAAGCGTTGGGCAAGAGCTATTGGTCTGGCTCTGGCTGGGAACCTGGGATGCGACCAATGGGCCGCACTTCTGTTCGAACTTTTCCTGGCGGTGCCTATACCCGTCGATGGGCGGCAAACATCGAAAAATCGTTATTCGCAAGCCCGTGAAAATGGACGCCACATTTTAGGTGCCCAAGCGAACGGTATTACAATTGTATCAGACCTGGTGGTGAATTTGACGATTCAACCTGAAGCGCTTGCCTACTATCATATCGGACGTGGGCAGATCCTGAATCTACCACTCACTGAAGATGGATATATTCAGGCGTCGTCATATTTAACGAAACCTATGGTGCTAAACATGAACCCAGATCCCGAGAATTCCTCCCTTCACCGGTTTGAAGCCCCGGGATACGAAGAGTCTTTGAGAATCGATATCGAGCCTTGCTGGGAAGATGATCCTCGAACTATTATCTTCCGCGTACGAGAAATGGGAAGGTTCCTCGCGCCCATCAACATCGCTCAAGTTGTGGAGAGCCTGGCTCATAACACAGTCCCCTGTACATGCTGGAAACCAACAGACATCGTCGTAGTCCCAACTTCCGAGCGATGGCAGCACGTCAGCTTATACCAGCTAAAGCGTACTGGATTCAAAGGAGTCTCACTCCACCGGGCTGATATCGATGCCGAGAACAGTAAGGTTCTAGTCGACGCTTCGGGAAGCGAAACCGCAACAATATATGCAATAGGTATACTTTACACTCGGCATCTGGCCGTCGCTACAGAGTGCTTAGCTTGTGCGCGCGACAACGCTATTCACAACATGCAGCAAAACAACACCAGTGTCGCTATCGTCATTCCGTGGAAGAGGGTATAGTACTATCCTCATACTGCTGATCCCAGAGAAGCTTGTCATTGTAACAGAAGTTTGGCCAGAGCTGAGGAAGGAAATGGCTGTGATCAGCCCTGAGACTTTGGATTCAGCTTTGGCACACACCCCATTTTCTTAGCCAATGACGCAGGGTGCGGTTGTGGGGACCCAGGCTCTTCTTGCACGATTTGATATCTCAGGGTCCTTTTTTTCCTTCTTCTCCCTTTTGGTTTCTCTCCTTCGTTCTCCCTCGTTATGAAAGTTAGCAGACTGCCAGCAGAGCCGAAGGGCAGGCTGGCAATAGACTTCTCTACATAGCCTGCGACTAAAGCCGCATTAGCAACGTTGGCGAGGACTTGGGTTGCAACGATTATGTAGGCCGGAGGCACGGCAGATTCCGTGAAATGAGCATCCCATCGATGGCCAGTTGGTACCCTAAATCAATATAGTTCTGAGTACGGCCCGTAAAATGCCTGGCCAAACTGGCCCGTCAATGGCTCGGGAGGGCAGGGGCTTTGGCTTGCCACGATCCGAAAACCTTAACAATTCTTTAACTTGCGTTCATAGGAATCTGGCGCAACGATGAGTACCAAAGTAAACGTCAGTGGGCTAGAGACCCATGTATATGGCCTAGACGACGTCCGCGAATCAAATGCACACTTTGTCGATGTAGTCTTTCTTCTACACGGCCGGGCGGGAAAATACCAAGACGTCGAGTCATTCGCTCTAGCTATTCTCGCCAAAGCCAAAGCTACCGCAACGCCTGACCTACAGCGAGGATTGATAGTGGTCTCATTTGACCAGCGGAACCATGGCCATCGACAAATTTCGGAATTGGGCAATTTTACCTGGACTGAAGGAAACCCACTCCACGCGTCAGTTCCACCGCAAAGGTAAAGACCGGAAGTCGGGCTGACATTGAGAATTAGGCAAGATATGTGTAAGGTTCAACCGTTCAATATTCAGCCTTGGAGAGCACCGCCTGCTAACGCTGTACGCCAAAGTTTCGATCTACTACGGCACGAGCCAAGATGTGAGTCTACTTGTTACACTCCTGCCAGCTTTCCTCTTTCCGCAAGGACAAAGTGCTTTCGCCAACATCATCTGCGCTGGCATTTCGCTGGGTGGGCATTCTACCTATCTCGTCCTCTCAAATGGTAATTTACCGCTTTCCTTATTCAAAGTCACTTGATAGTAGCATACCTGACGTAACCTAGATGAGCGCGTCAAGGCCGGCGTCGTGGTGATTGGCTGCCCGAACTACCGAATGCTCATGCTTCAAAGGACTGGAGAGCAGGACCGGGAGGCCCGCCTGCCGCATGCTTTCCTTGGACTGGTGTCGGCGCTTGGCCCTAGACCGGATGTTCTCTCCAGAAAGGACCTCCTCATCCTAAAGGGAGACGACGATCAGCTCGTGCCATGGTCAGCTAGCCAGGGATTTGTGAGTCTCTTACCGCCCGAGAAGGCGGAGGTGGTTGGCTATCCAGGGGTTGGCCATGCTTTCACGGATGAGATGCAGGAGAAAAGTGCGGAGTGGATTGTGCAATGGCGACTGAGACACTGATTTTCCAGTGATGGAGAGTTAGTCATCGAGAGTTTGAGAATTGAGGCGCACTATCGCGGACTTCAAAAACTTCTTCTACGAGTATGGCTATGTTCCTACCAACAGCGGAATCCGCGGGCTAGCCAGCATCAACGCTTTCGGCTCACACTGTGATGGTAGATTGCTAGCCATAGTCAATTGTTGGTCAGTAGACAATCAGCATCGCGCATTGCATGGCCTCAACTTCCACGACTGCAGTCTGTTGTGTGCAGAGGTAGCACACTCTTGCCTCACCTTTAATTGATGCATTTACTCGGCATTGATACCCCGGGGCAGGAAGCTTGTCCAACAAGAATACCTCCAATTTGGGACGACCGTTCCAAGCTGTCACGTGCAGACCCTGCCTTTCTGGACATATCCGCTGTCCTTCGCGTCAAGCCATGTTCACCACTTCTCATAGTGATTTTTGGTGCGTATCACCCTCCTATCATGCCTATTGTCCTAGAGAGCGAATCTCCTTGATGGATATGATATCGGCGGGAGAGTCGATCCTGCGGACCCAGATTGACAACCACGGACCGACCCTCAAATCAAGCGGTCAATCAGTACTTCAATGGAGGTGCGTATTTGCCAGACGTACGGAAGATAACTCAGTTGAGTCTACTGACCTGGCTTCGACATTACAGCGGTGTGCAGCCTCCTGACCCTGGACGACGCGAAGGTGTGGCACCAAACTACAATTTGGGCTTGAGACTGGGCAGCGCCTCTCGAATCAATGAGGAAGACTTTGTCGGACGCGAAGTCGAGCTCGAGCAGCTGCGGAAATGGCTAGCCCATGTACCAAATGTCGGAACGTAGTCGCTCTCTATGGCCAGAGAGTAGCTGCTTGCTCTTGGCCGTAGAATGGAGTCCACAGATTATGACAAATTGCAGGGCCATTTACCCACCATCTGGACTGAACGAGTGACTTAGGAAGGGGTATGCCGCTTTGATAGGCCTAGAGGAGGTGATGCTTGCAAAAGCTAAGGAATACAGTAGTAGCAGTTGGCACTCTCAAAGGCCTCCGTAGTGGTAGGAGCTCCAAGCTAGGGATGAGTAAGAGCTCTGATAAGTGTCAATTGTATCATCGGCCCATTCAAGAAGAGGGAAACAAACCTTGGTGGTATACGTTGGTGATGCTGTTGATAAAATTCCTGCAGCTAGCCGTTCTCCGCCGGATACGTCTAACTCCGATGCGGGCACATTGAAATGGAGGCCAGGTAGCTTCAGCGTCAGTTCCTCAAGCTGCCGCCAGGAACGCCCATACGCCAGATTACACGCCACAGTAGACTGCCCACCTCGTCCGATTGCCAGCGTGCGCTTGGCTCAAGTGTCAGATTGGCTTGCCAACAGAGTGAAGCTGTTTACGGATTTGCCATATTAACTTTCACCAGGTTTCGAATGCGTACGGTGTACGCCAGCCCGAATTGGGAACCCAATCCAGAAAGGGTGAATTGTGCGGTAAGATGGTGGCAAGCAACAGGAGTGGGAGCACACCTCTAAGAATAGTGAGAAGGACATTATAGTGGCCGGGATGCCCCTTGAGTTTTGTCGAAGGGCTACTGCAAAGTGAAATCCGGCTCGATATCTCGTGCGATCTTTCGCGTCGTGATGGTCGAAGGAAGCCACAACCTTGCCCAATTACCCTTATTCTATGTAGATCCGCGAACGGGGCATGCCTCTGTCCTGCCGTACTAAGGGAGGCGGAGCTTCTGCTGGGTTTGGATAAAGCCTCAACAGAGCACACGGGGTTGTAGCAGCTTGACCACCGCCTCGTGCTCGTTCTTTGCTGCCCACCACAGCGGCGTGTGACCGTTGCAGTCCCTGGCGTTCGCGTCGACGGCGTCCTCGGCGAGCAGCAGCTTCACGATCGCGTCATGCCCGATCGCTGCGGCCCACAACAGCGGCGTCCGGCCATTGCAGTCCCTGGCGTTCAGGTCGACGGCGTCCTCGGCAAGCAGCAGCTTCACGGTCGCCTCGTACCCGTTTGCTGTGGCCCACCACAGCGGTGTTCGACCGTTGCTGTCCCTGGCGTTCGGGTCAACGGCGTCATCGGAGAGTAACAGCTTGACCATCGCCTCGTGCCCGTCCATTGCGACCAACAACAGTGGCGTCCGACCGTTGCGAACTCTAGAGTTCGGGTCGACGGCGTCCTTGGCGAGTAGCAGCTTGACCACCGCCGCGTGCCCGTTTGTTACGGCCCACCACAGCGGTGTCCGACCGTAGATGTCCCTGGCGTTCGGGTCGACGGCGTCTTTACCCAGCAGCAGCTTGACCACCGCCTCGTGCCCCTTCTCTGCAGCCCACAATAACGGCGTCTGACCGTTGCGGTCCCTGGAGTCCGGATCGACAGCGTATTTATCGAGCAGCAGCTTGACCACCGCCTTGCGTCCCTTCTCCACGGCCCACCACAACGGCATCTGACCGTCTTTGCCGTCCCAGGAGTTCGGGTCGACGGCGCGCTTGTCAAGTAGTAGTTTAACCACCGCTGTATGCCCTTTCTCTGCCGACCACGACAGCGGCGTCCGACCGTTGCGGTCCCTGGAATCTGGGTCAACGGCGTCTCTATCGAGCAGCAGCTTAACCACCGCCTCGCGTCCTTTCTCTGCAGCCCGCGACAGCAGCGTCCGATCATTGCCGTTCCTGACGTCTGAATGGACGGCGTTCTTGTCGAGTAGCAGCTTGACTATCGCCTCGTGCCAGTTCTCTGCCGCCGACCACAACAACGACGTCCAACTGAAGATGCCCTCAACGTCCAGACGGCCAACGTCTTTGTCGAGTAGTAGTTTGACCACCGCCCCGTGCCCCTTCTTTGCCGCCAACCACAGCGGTGTTCTACCGTCATAGTCACTGACGTTCGGGTCGATAGCATCTTTGGTGAGGAGCAGCTTGACTACTGCTTCGTGCCCGTTTTCTACGGCCCACAACAGCGGCGTCTGACCGTAGATGCTCCTGGCGTTCGGGTCGACGGCGTCTTTGCCTACTAGCAGCTTGACCACCGCCTCGTGCCCCTTCTCTGCAGCCAATAACAGCGGCGTCCGACCGTCGTGGTCCCTAGCGTTTGGGTCGACGGTGTCTTTGTCGAGCAACAGCTTGACCACTGCCTCATGCCCGTTTTCTGCGGCCCACAACAGCGGCGCTCGGTCGTTATGGTCCCTGGCGTTCAGGTCGACGGCGTCTTTACCGAGAAACAGCTTGACCACCGCCTCGTGCCCCTTCTCTGCGGCCAACGACAGTGGCGTCTGACCTATCTGGTTCCTGGTGTTTGGGTCAACGCTATCCATGTCGAGCAGCAGCTTGACCGCTGGCTCGCGCCCGTTTTCTGCGGCCCACAACAGCGGCGTCTGACCATCGCGGTCCCTGGCGTTCGGGTCGACGGCGTTCTCGGCGAGCAGCGGTATGACCACCGCCTCAAGCTCCTTCTCCATGGCCCCCTCAAGCCACGACCTAGGTATCGGATACATGCCGGAACTTAAAAGGATCTTGAGCATCTCGGGGCTGCCTTGGTCAATTGCAAGAAGATGACATTTTCGGTATAAGCCGCGGCCGCTATCCACGGGTTCAATCGCACCAAATTTCAGAAGCGTTTCTACAAGCGCTGGATTACCACTGTTGACAGCCGTTGTCAAATCATTTTCATCATCGCCAGTATATTGATGATGATTGTCGACATCTGATCCATTTTCAAGCAGCAGCTTTGTGACTTGGAGAGAGCCGCTCCTAATCGCGAGCTTCAGGGCTGTCTCTTGTCGGCCGTTACGGTAGTTCACCTGGGCTCCGGCTTCTATTAACCAACTAGTCGCAGCAAAATCGCCGAGAGAAGCTGCTAAATGCAATATAGAAGACCTTTCGGGTGATTCCTGAGTTTGTCTGAAGAGAATTTGTATCAGTCTCCCATTGGTTGCGGAGCTTTCCGAAGCCGAGCTTTTGTTGTATACGTGAACATCCACTCCCACTTCTGCAAACAGGGACTCCATATCTTTGCGTCTCATGAGAAACTGGCGAAAGTTGCGAGCTGCCAGTATCCACCTTGCGAAGAAAGGGTCCTCTCGGCAATTTATGGACCAAAATCGCTTTAGTTTCTGTCGCAGGTCCGGGTCAAAATCATTGCTGGCAGTAACTCGCCGATGCTGCGGCCAATAAGCAGTCGCGTACTGGGATAATGCCTTGTTATGCTTTGCGGCGGAATCCGAGATTTCACGATTGCTCAATCCAAGGGCAACATCTAAACATCGATGTAAGGCAACTGCGTTTGCTGTATGGATGCCCCAACGGCTAGTCTTCTCGAGGTACTCACGGACCGAGAGGTGTGCAAAGCGGAAAAGGTTTTGCACTGAATCATAGACGACCAAATTGCAGCAGATGTCAAGCAGAGTTGTATTTGATAGGCTGAAACACTGGCCCTGGGGACTAACTGCAACGGCGGATAGGAACTCCTCTGCCTTCAGCTGACGTCGAGCACAGCTTAGCCACTTCAGAGCTGCGATGGATATTTCCTGGCTGGGATGTTCTTGAGTTGAGATCTGTTCCATGATTATGGAATAGGTTTCATCAAGTTCCTTTGGTAAGCTTGCCAGTGCAGTCCGGACATCATCTTCTGTCTTGATTCGACGAGGATTGCACAAACTCTGGATGTGAGAGCTGACCAGTCGAAACCTACTCATTTAGATGGACTACATCGGAACAGGAAGGGGTTACTTACATTCCGTTCGCTTTAGAGTTGAGTGTTTCTATGATATCAGCCTTCAAGGCTTCAGAGACCTCCCCATTGAGGATGCGCGTATTTTGGATTGCCCGTCCCACTTCGAACTTTGTAAAATCCTCGATGTCCTTGCTGTTGTCTTCTGCTTTGATGTATACCTCAGATGCGGTGGCCATTTGCTTAACGATATCTTTGTCGTCCCTACTGCTGAGGAAAATCTTGACGACCGACGCAGATTCTCGGATGATTTCCCGGAGAGAACGAATAAGATCGTGTCGCCCAATGGGATCACACTCATCCAAGGCGTCAATGGCAATGATTGCTGGATTCTCTTCCAAGATCTGAAGAATGACCTCGGTACTCTCTTCTAGCGACAGCTTTTCCGGCTTGCGTCCTCGAGCCTCTCTCTTCCGTTCGCGATATGCAAGCACGGCTGGCTGTCGTAATGGTGCATCCATGTCAGAAGACGATAGTTGCTCCAAGATACTCCTTAGAACCTCGCCCGGGTCAGCACGCTCAGGTTCTGCTGTGTCCCGAGAGCAGTAAAAGTATGCGAGCAAAGGGGATGAACTGGTCAATTTGTGCATCTCATTAAACCTCTCGATGAGGGAACAGGTGAGCATGCTCTTTCCAGATCCAGGTATACCGTGCAGCCAAAGGATGGATGACGCACTCGATTTTGTCCAAGTGCGGAAGGTAGGCTTCCGAAAGAGCCACTGACAGGAGCCCGGTAGAAGGAGCTTTGACTTGGCTCGATGGTGCTTCACATATTGAACGGCTGAAAGCCAGTCAAAGAACTTGATTCGGTCATTCTCGTTCAGAGCGTCATGAAGATCTGATATCTGTGTGGCTATTCGGTTGATTGGCTTGTCCAATTCTTCTAGGAGGGTGACAAGCTTCTCATGTCCTTTGGCGGTACTCTGGAGTACATCTTGAACTTTACTGTTTGTATTTTCGAGGACTAATAGTAGTATCAGGGTTTGCTTCTTGGGCTGCAGGACTATGGCGTACCTTCCGAAGATATTAGTTGCGTGTACTCTTCTACCAAAGCTTGATTCTCGGTTATTTGGTTGATGTATTTCTCTGACGACGGGATGATACTCTTCAATAGGCGCTCTGCGTGGAAGTCAGCACAGATTTCAAATAGCTTGAACAAGAAGTAACAACGTTAGAATTCATCTCAAAAGCAAAGAACCACCGAAAACGCAGTTTCACGTACCAGGAGTGCTCTGCTTATAGTACCTTCCCGCCCTCCCCAAGTATATCAAAATAGCACGATAGAGTTTGCGCATCGCCTCTATAAGCCGACCATTCAATGCGGATGGCTTCATCAAATACAATTCCTCCCAAACTCTGGATTTGGCAATCAAATTCGATACCAACTCCAGTCCCTCTGCCATTGCCTCCAAGCTCTTATGGTCATTCACGGCAACCTGCAACACAAACCGTACACCAGCCCAAGGCAAAGCCGCATGTCCTGGATCGTACTGCATAATTGTATCCCCAACCTCCTTAAACTTTTCAACCCATGCCACGATCTTCGCGAAGACGTCGTGGAGAATAATCTCCTCCCCTTTCTCATTTTTGTACTTCCACATCTTGCTCCGACGTTTTTCTTGCAGGAGTTTCGCAGACTCTAGGACATGATCTACCGACTTCGAAATCGTGGGATCGTTGAGGTCGATGGGCAATTGATCGCTGGGGTCCAAGGCTGCGGCAGCCTGTGCCCAAAGGTTTGGTCGAGCTGTCATAATACGGAAGGGGAGAGACTGTCATATCCTTGTGTATTCCGCACCCGATTGGAATTCCCCACCTGGCTGCCACCTCGTACAACGCTCTAAAAAGTGCTCCAACTTTACTAGCCGTTTTTGGAACTAGCGGATTGTCACGGTTTCTTGGCGTACTTGATCGATTCATGGCCGCCGCCGCTATTGGGCATACAAGCGCATCCAAGGCGGCTTATTTTGCAGCAAGCAAGGTTTCCTACACTCCCAGTCGGTTGAGCGGACCAGACGCTGATGATGCGAAGATTACGTGTTGTGGTGGGGTGGATATCACCCCTAGCCTGGACAAACTGGCACATAGGACACAACTTACATAGGTAGGCAGACAGCCCAGGAGGGGCATGAACAAGCATCTTTCCTCTCCTTTTCTTCTGTCTTGGTCGTTAGGATTGACAGTGGGTTCGGCCTGGACTTTATCATACACGCTAGCGTGTACGGTAAAGTCCCCTTCCCCCGGGGGAGGATGCGAGTAAATCGGCGCGCCTGCTGCTTCGGGCGATATAAAAAACCTTGCCGCCCTCACCCTCTGCCTTGCGCGAGCTGGGTGAGCCATCACTTACCCCATGTGAGCGCTCTCACTCTCGCTCACCCTTGCTCACCCGCCTTCACTTATCTTTACCCACCACCGTCATTTCGTCCAACCCATCCCAATTGGAAAACCATCCGCACCGAAATTGCCAGGTCAAAATACCTTCTCCGAGCGAGAAGCGTTCAAAGCTCATCATGATGTTCCACAGCGAAATCTCTAACTATCCTGGAGCAATATCTTCAGCGATAGTTCACGAGATGCCGGGAAGCCAGTTATACACAATCAGCCTTCAAAATCTGTCAGACTTTTGTGGTGAGATCGAGGAATCCTGTCTCCTTGTCTGTCATTTCTATCCACCTAAGGAGCGAGCTGATACTTATAGATACAAAAGTCCTATCGGCCAGGTGTCCTTTAGCTGACGTACCTGGTTCTGCCTGTGAAATGTCACCACCTCGCCACCTAGGGACCTAGACGTCTAACAAAATCTCTTCCTCCACGCCACGCTTAACAGCAAACACACGCAACTGCAAAACGACCTTCACCAGCAGCTCCCTCCACAACTTGCTTCTTCTCTCAAGGGCGGTCTGCATACTCTTACCCAGAACCCTTACAACCCTCCTATGACCCTTTGCCTCAACCAAACCCTGCATCCGACCCTAGCTCTCGAAGACTGCCTTCTGAAGCTAGCTCTTCAACAACCCGACACTGTCATGGCGCGTACAATCAAGGGCTGGGTCCTCAGAGTCCACCTCAGCCTCTATCCAGCGCACCACGCCCGGCATACGCGAAGATCAACACACCGCAAACCGCCAATATCCCAGAATTTCGGACTCTGTCTACTCCTTCGGGAGACGTCCCCACCGGTAACGTTGCAGACATGACCAGGTTTGCGGACTCTTGTGAAGGCCAGACGGTGGACTTTTCCACAGTCACCTCCTGAGGCTTCACCTGTTGCTTCTAGATTCAATGAGGCCCGAATGAATCGACTGGCATTATCGACCGCCGGGGAGTCGGCAGGTATGAGGGTAGATGCCAAAGCATAACGTACCAGCGGTATGCAGGGTAACACGGAACCGCCCAAGCAAGATCAGGATATGGGGAAGGTCACTAAGGTTGCTCGGCCCAATCAAAAGAAAGCAAGCAAAACCATCGGACCACATTCTGCTGGCTCAGAACAAGGCACCCTAAATTTCCATACCATCGAATACGGTACTCGAGATGATAGACCCAGCGATGACGGCAGCCGTCGGTACAAGAAATCGAAGAGGAATCATCATTATCCAGAAGTGGTTGCTGGTGTCCGCACCCCGATTGTTCCAAGAGGTGTAAAGCTCTCGCGACCATGAACAAGCACCTCACTAGCGACACGGATCACCCGATAGAACCGATAGACCTGCAGCCTGCACCTAGATCAGGATCGAGAGTTCTCACGCGGCCAAATCTTCCAACGATATGTAGCGTGTGCGATACCAATCTCGATCAACGGCAACACAGTTGACAACATTTGCTAGCTCATCAGCAAGGAGGAATGTCGAAAGAGACATACCTGACAGAGTGCCGTTCTTGGTCACCCGAGCTCTTCACTTTTGGTAATGTTAGGGTTGTCAATCCTGACTACAAGTTCCCTTGGAACTTCACAAACTAGTTTGGCTTGCCGAAGAGTGCGGCACCGAGATATCAGGTACACGGCTTGCACACCCTGGTTGCGCTCGATAAAAGTGCTGATGATAACGATAGGAGAGCCCCTGTTTTTATTACGCAAATTTTCTCCCAAGAACGGTTGCTTTGTATGTAACATGTGGTTCGCGGCACACGGTTAGAGGAGGACTCCTTGTTCCAGTCGATCGAGCGAGCGTATCGGCATAGCGCACTGGCGTCTTCTAGACATCATTGAGTCACCGGCGTCGCTGTCTTCCATCACGAACACGTTGAGCGCTGCATCTCTACATGACAGCGCAATTGCGAATTTGTCGGGCAACTGATTTGACTTGTATGATCGCTTGTAGGCTCGACTGTTTCATGATATGGTAAAGTTAGTCAGCTACTCTGGTGCGTTGTGATGGAACCCCCAAACCATGCGTTACAATTTGGCACAGTGGCACCGCGGCTGCGAGTGTGGTGTCTGGGTAGAAGGATTGAGCGGCATTAGTGATACCCTGCATGGAGACTAATTCTTATTTCATGAAATGTATCCTAGCGTCTAACACTTTGCACGATACCATAATTTGTCTCTTTCCACGGATGTTCAAAACGATTAGTCTTCAATGTAGACACTGAGGGTGGAACAGGAGGGGTTTGCAGCAGGGCAGCAACTTCGGCCTAGAGCAAATTCGGCCGCGGCTTTGCCCCATCCATACAAAAGTTGTAGCCTGCGCGTCTCATGGAAATATCACATATTGGCCTTGCTGTCGCCGATTTGCATAGAGAACTTTTGGTGTTGGATTTTGCCTCGCCTAGCCAGTAGACGCCATATCCCTCCTATCTGTTTACCATGCCTATCTGGTTGACCCTTGCCTGACGCGCGAAGCCTCGCTGCCCTAGATGCCTTGTAGCTACTCTCGAGCGCGCGGTCAATGCCTTGCCACCTGCCTGGCTCTTATCACCTGTTATAGGCCAGGTTTTTCCCAGTATAGAAGAGTGTAAGCGCTGTCTTCAAGGATATGCGCTGGCTGAAAGGTTCGAAGTGGCATAGACTGGAGGAGGTATAAAGGTCCCGGGTGCGCGATTCGCCTGCCCTGATACAAACCCCGTCAGTCGGATAAGGCCTCGGATTGGGCCGCTCGAGTCACCCCGACCTGCGCGGCTTCAGCGAGAGGAGGTAGAGGCAGTGACCAAGCGCAAACACATAGCCATCAATGCGTATGTCAAGGCTAGATTTGCGGGGTTACCCTCCCTAGGCTATTCCCAATGAGCATTTGCATTTGGATTTTGTACGTACCACTCACAAAGGATTAGCCCCGCAGTGCTACGCTTGGCGTTCTATCACGTCATTCTAGTGCTGTGGCTGAATGGTGTTAGAAAATGGTGCTCCGAAGCCAACCCCTGGATTTGGGGATTGGGGCGTGACTGGACTAATCGGCTTCGAGCCTCATGTTTCGCGTGAGACTCTTGGCCAGATCGCTGGAAGGGAAAGGAAAGGGTGGACGCCGTACACAAGGGCAAGGTGTGGGACAGTCCAAAACCTGGCCAGGCGTCGGAGTGGCAAGGATGGGACCGTTCCCAACTCTGCACCGCCCTGCTTCTTGGCCAACCTGAGTGCTCCCTCTGTCCATAGCGGTGGGGCGGCTGTCGGGTCCAGCCGATGCCATGCAAGATTTCGGATCCTGGCTCGTTTCGGCCTGCTTAGCCTCACCCAGTGCAAATGCCGTTTAACACTTGGAGCACCCACCAATGCTGCCATGCTATAAAATGGATTTCGGGCGACACTTGAGCTCTCGAGCACGCCAGTCCGTGGCCTTGACACTCACGCACCACCTTCATGTCACTTTTACCCTCCGATCAGGCTGTGGCCGAAGTGCTATGGGAATTTTACAAAGGCATTCTCCAGAATCTTTACATCGCAGAAAACAAGACATTGAAGGAGGTGAAAGATATCATGGCGAACACATATGACTTCCAGGCAACGTATGGAGGAATCCAGGACCTGTCCCTGGGCTTGACTGACATCACGCTCAGGAAGTCGCAATACGAACGGCATTTTAAAGAGTGGAGATTTCGCAAGCATCTGAAGAAGGAAGAGTGGGCAGCGGTTGAACATAGACTTTTGAAGAGAAAAAGAGCCCTCAAAGAGAGCGTTGTCTATGTTGACGGAATCCTGCTGCCACCAAAAAAGCTTCGAAAAGAAATATCTCGGAATGGTTGCGCCTTGGGCCTGGGGCGGGCTACTGAAGGTAACCGTTCTTGGCTTATAGCAAGCAGACTAATCTCATACCAATTACCAGCACCAAGTCCTCGCACACCATGCGGTGTTCGAATCTGTACACCCCCGCCGTCAGAGCTATCACCGTTTCGATTTACCAACCTCCCATATTTTCAATTTGAGGCATTCCTCGAGGCTCATAGTATGTGAAGTGATAACTCTTGGACTGGAGTAGTGCTAAACTGAGTACAGTCAGCTCGCTGTGGAAGCCAGCCATGACGAAGACTCTAGAACCTTACCCTCGGGGATCTTCAGCAATCGGTAACGAGTTCAAGCGAACCGGAGCTCTGTTCATCTCTCGGGCCAATTCAAATGCACTGGAGGACATCCGATCGGGAATTATGAGCCAAATAATTCCAGGAGTGGATCGCAGCTCCCGCGAAAGCCTTCGGGCTCCTAATCTGGCATTGCAATCTATTATGCCGGATGTGATATTTGAAAAGCACTCGAACATGTCCATGTCTAAAGCATCAGACCAAGATAATGTGGCACAGCAATTCCTTGGACTCACATTCTTCTTACTATCCAACAACTTTCTAGGTCCAGGTGTTGATGTGACAGGCAAGATTTTGGCTTGGCTTCAGAACTCGGAAAGTATGCGGTTACTTGAGCATCTGCTTTCAATAAGAGAACCCGCATTCGAATCCTTCGCAGAGAAGGTTTTTCGGATCGCGATCGAGGCTGAAGATGTGAAGATTTTGAAAGTTCTACTGGATGCGGGCCTAGACCCGAACGAACAAGTTTGTCATGGACCGTATGGTGGGCGCTCATCTGCCTTGCAAACGGCTTGCGAATCAAATAACCTCAGCCTAGTTCGCATTTTGGTCGAAGGGGGGGCCGATGTGAACGAGGTCAACGTCGCCTGGTTTGATTCACAAACACCACTTCAAGTAGCTATCGAATGCGAGGGACTCGAGCTCGTTTCCTACCTACTCGACATGGGAGCTGACGTCAACAAGCACTCTATCTTTCGACCCGCGCTTATGTCGGCTGCATCGTTGAGGAATTCCGAATTAGTTCACATTCTACTAAGCGCCGGCGCTGATGTCAATTACAAAGAAAAAGACGGAGAAACTGCATTACTTGCGGCTACATTCAGAGACAAGGATTGTGCCATTGAAGATGTTATAGCGACTGTCGAAACGCTGCTCAAAGCAGGTGCGGGCGTTGACCCCGTAGTTGAGGATTCTGATGAGTACTCATTTGGCGGCACTGTGCTTGAGAGAGCAGCTGAGTGGGGAGATATCAAGCTCATTGAGATATTGCTGGAGGCTGGAGCAAACATCAGTCAGAGTACACTTCGCTTCGCGGCGAAAAGCGATAACACTCAACTGGTAGCGATGCTACTAAATGCCGGAGCGAATGTTGATGGGCGTTCCTGCGACGGTGTTTCAGCACTAAGGGCGGCAGTCGACAATGAAAATCTTGATCTTGTCAAAATTCTTCTCGAGGCTGGCGCCGATGTCAATCCCAATGTCCAGGTTAATTCGTTTGCTCGTTTGAAGACTCCGCTCCAGGCAGCATCACACCTTGGAAACATCGATCTTGTACGCATCCTATTGAACGCAGGAGCTCAAGTCAACACTAGGGCCTCACGTAACGCTAAAAGAGATGAGCCTCACGTAACTGCGCTTCAAGACGCAGTCGCGACTGGTAAATCCGAGCTAGTTGAAATATTGTTGGAAGCGGGCGCAAACGTGAACGGCGGTGGATTCAGCAGTGGACAGTCAGCGCTCCTAGAAGCTGTGTTACAAAAAAACACAAAGCTTGTACAGACGCTGCTAGACGCAGGGGCAGAGGTTAACGTCCCAGCTGGAGTGATAGCACCATCGACTCCCTTACATGCTGCCATCGAGTGGGGAGACCCAATTGTCATTCAAAATTTACTTGATGCCGGGGCCAACATCAATGCGCCCATAGCAAACAAAAACGGCCAGACTGCATTGGCTGCTGCGGTGCGTCGGCGAGATACAAAGATGATACATTCAATGTTGATAGCGGGAGTGGACGTCAACAATCCCTCGGCTAGGCTTTGGGGGAAAACTGCCCTTGAGACAGCAGTGGAGACTGGCGATATTTGGCTGGTTCGATACATCCTTGATGTTGGAGCAAACGCAAATGATCCTCAGGCACTCTTAGCAGCTGTAGAGATGAAGGAGAATATCGAGCTGGTTCAAGTACTTCTGACAGCCCGTTCACATGTCTTCGGGCGAGGTGGAAAAAGCTACGGTTGTACAGCATTACAGAGAGCGATACGAAACAGAGATCTTGAAATTATCAGGGTCTTACTCGATGCCGACATAGACGTCAACGCTCCTACGTTGAGGAGTTACAGGCAGGAGAGGCCGGGACGGTATGAGAATGCCATACGATACGGGGAAACTTCTTTAGGGACAGCAATCCGGGAAGACAAAGAGAAGCACCTTCCGCTGATTCGAATGCTTTTAGACGCAGGAGCAGATCCGAACACCATCGTAACAGAGTCACCCAAACACACGGCACTTCTCGCAGCAATCAGTATGAAGAATATTGCGATAGCAGAGCTCCTCATTGACGCTGGCGCAGATGTGAATGCTCCAGCAGCCAAGGGTCTGCAACGTACCGCCCTCCAAGCGGCGGCTGAGCTTGGAGACAGGAATCTCGTTCAAATTCTGCTCAAGGCTGGCGCCGAAGTCAACGCACTTCCAGCAGCCGATAAAGGAGTCACTGCACTCCAGGCAGCCGCAATAGGTGGGTATATCGGCATTGCGTGCCTCCTGATCAATGTAGGTGCAGAAGTGAACGCACCGCCGGCAAAATCAGAAGGAAGGACAGCTTTAGAAGGTGCTACAGAGCATGGTCGCATCGACATGTTACAAACGCTTCTTGACGCGGGAGCTGATCTCGAGGGATCTGGCGAAATACAATATACTCGGGCGTTGAGTTTCGCATCAAGTAATGGGCACTGTGCTCTGCGAAAACTCCTGGAATCTTACCGTACTCACCGATCAGGCCGGTCTACGCCTGGAATAGTGACCACATCTGACACTTTGATACCGCAAAGTATCTCTGATTTTGAGATGCCGAGCATACCTGAATACGAGCTGCCAAACACACCGGTCATTAGCTTGTCAAAAACGCCTAATCTTGAGTCGCACAACACACAGAACTTCGAGATGTTGGACGGCCTCAGTTCCGGGATCTTCGACATTCCAGACTTATGGATGTCGGAATGGACAACGCTCTAGGCAATGGCCCAAAGACAACTGGAGCGGTGGGGTTCAGTTGGTTGGGCCTTCCATGACACGCTAATTGGTTAGTTGGCATTGGTCTGCAGGTGTGAAATAATCTACCGCACGGCACCCAAGACACCCAAGGCTTCGGCCATGCTGTTGGATGCTCTCGTAGGGGTCTAGCTCGACACATGCTGTGAGTGCGGGGCTAGGTGTACGTGAGATAAATACATGTCATCTTCTGGTTGCCATTTCAGTAGCGATTCTATCGGAATCTTATGGCTTACGAGTAAGCGGCTTAGCGTAGCCAAAAAAAAGGCCGGGCAGCAGCGTCGCCTCGGGGCTCTCGGCGAGCCGGAGTGAGTCGCGGGTGAGGAATCCTGTCTCCTCGTCTGTCATTCCCATCTACCTGAGAAGAGGACATCTATACATGTACACTTGGTGCTGCCTGAGGCAGACTTGCCGCCTGGGACTTGCCTAACTGAACCTTTACGAACCGGCGAGTATAATCAGCATACCTGACAGTTCGTCTTGCGGGAGACTTGTGGGTATTTCGATCTACATTTCAGAATATCTAAGCCCTGACGTGTGAGCTAGGTACTGTCCTCCGAAGCTGGTCCTATCGGTCATAGGTTAGTGTGATTGTTGAGGCCCCATACCAGCAGTAACAATTCCTGATGATAGCTGGCTAGGAGCAATGCTGGGTGGCGGGCATTAGGGTGCCATGATTTAGGTATCCCTAGCAAAGATGTTACAGATGTTGAGCGGATTGCACCCAACTTCGAAGGTGGAGATGCCACTACCCGCCGATCACTGTCAGTGAACCTTCCGACTGCATAAGGCGCAGCAGCAGGAACCTAGAGGTGGTGAAGGCGGATTGCCTAGATCATGGTATCTCAATCCTCAAGCATGCCATTCAGGTTATGGGTGTAGGAAAGCTTCCAGTGGGCTACCTGTCACAGTTGGGCCTCGCCGCGCACGATTTAAGTCTCACCAACGCCTCTCACGCCGCTGCAAGAGCGCTGAGCGCTTTCATTCCACGGACAAATTAGGGCCGAGCCCAAAGCAAAATATCAGACCTTAACGAACCGAGATTTAGACGTCTCTTAGTTACTACTGAGTATTCTTTTTGTATGTTTCTTGCATTCCATCTAACCTTTCGATAGCGGCTTGCTCATATTCCCATGCTTTGGGGGTCTTTATTACCGATGTTGATGCTACATTCCATTCTGACTTCTAGCCTCTTCCTTAGATGCTAGAGCTCCTGGACCAAAAGGTTTGCTTCGTTGGATCGTGCCGCGGCAAGCGCATTGATCTACCCCCTAGACGCCAACCTGCTTTACCAAATGACCCCATCCACAATTGGAACTGCACCACCACAGTATTGATCGCCGAGGTCGCCACCTGTCAGCTGGCTGACGACGTAGCTGCAGACACGAGAATTGACCCCGTTCGCCCAACTCAGCGCACAGCCTTGGGAATTTTGGATGTCGCCGCACTCTTTCGATATTGCCAATCCTTTGGCTTGATTAGCGGCATGCGGGTTTTCGGCCTAACTCGCCGCTGCTTCTTTCTCCGCCGCCCCTTCCTTCGCGGGAGGCCTGAATGACGAGCAACGCCTCGGTGCATATTTGGAATTTTTGGGTCCCATACGCTATGAAGATTCATATCGCTGTAGTCACGGTCGAAGCAAGCAGGGATGTGGGTACCACCCCTGTCCATGTTCTCTGTATGGAGAGGCTAATGGATGCCGCCTAAGAAGTGGATGAGGAACATGAGAGCTTCGCCCTACTGGACGGCATCCAGGTCGAAAGCATTGAGCCGAGAGGTCTGCGGGTTTTGGGGAAAAGGATATTGGTATCAGGCGTTGCTCACGAATTCAGCAGCTGGTCCAATTCGCATATGAATGTACACTGTCCAACAGGCCCGATTGCAAGCGTGCATTAGCTAGGAATCGGCGAATCGTTCAACGATGTTTGCTCATTGACTCATCCGATCAGCACTTGAATCAGCTAGTATGTGGCGTTTAGAAGGCTGACGCTTGCAATCGGACGATTTGGACAGTGTATTTACTGACCATGTTCATAATAGCGGACACAATGCATCCCGGATCTCCATCTTGGCGGCTGCAGCCACGTTCGAAACTCACACCGCACGGATTAGGTGGATGGTCCTGGGCATCTAAAGGTTGACGGTCAATCTTCCGCACTCAATGGGACGCCAGAAGGCCAAACTTGCCAATGAAATCTCCCGGCCGTGGTGGGGCGGTGAAGCCTGATCTTATCGGCAAATAAGGCGGCATCTGAAATGTCGTAGCCTTTGTCGTTACTCGACAGCTGTTGCGCAAGTCGAGAAGCGTCGTGGGTGAAGTACATTTCAGCTAGGTAGCCCACAGTACGATGACCTAAGGTCCCCAGGATGAGATTGGCTGAACCTCCGCTAAGAGATTCCACAAAAAGGATCCAAAGCATTTTCGTCAATGTAAGTAGTATTAGACTCCTTTTTTCCTGCCTTGCTTTTGGTTCATGAGGAAATCCACGTATTCTGCAGGGGCGGCCAGATCTTTACACCACGTTGTTCCAGCGATTGTAGTAGCTCCTTGATACAAAGTGGCATGACCCTATTACCAAGTAAAATACGGCCAGCCAACGCGTAGTCACAGTGCTGCAAAGTAAACCCCCACTTCGAAGAGTCGTATTTCCTTGCCATTATTCATGAGGCGTGCGTAGCCTAAGGCCACTGAAGGAAAGTCGTGCTAGACGGAGCATCAGGGTGCCACTAATCGGCAGTGGGCATGCAAGCTACCTGCTTCGGAGACGGCAGCAGCTGACTAGATCAGCCATGTCAAGCACACAACATGCATTTGGAGTTGCGGATCCTCCCCCGCGATCGGTTGTGACTCTTTACTTCATCCGGGTTGACCACAGGGCTGAGCAAAGTCTAAAGATCCCAGGAGTTGCTACCTACATCTGTCAATGATGCGAGATTTTTTGAGACATGTGCTCAAGACAACTCCCCAGGATTGCGCCTCAATAGAGATTTTCCATTTAGGCAGCTACCATTCACCGCTTTGACAGCTCTGCGGGGGCTTGGTGGATCCATGCCTGCTGGTGGCGTGACCCCACCAGTGAAATGTGGCTCATGGGCTTGGCGAGGGCTGCAGTTTTGATCGCCTCTTTTCGTGTTTTGCAAGCGACCTGCAAGAGGGGTCAAAGCATACCTGATGAAGAGATTGGCCAATATGCCTCTTTTGGCACATGTGTACCGAGGGCAACTGAAGAGAAATGAAGAGCTTGAGGTAAGGCTTGCATTTGCCAAGCAGTCGATCTTGGCACCTGTTTCAGATTTCGCTAATGCCCGCCACATATTCGCAAGTACCTTGCCAAAATTCCTTTTCAGGAGTCCTTGCTTGCCTGGACAATGCTAGTGCTGACATGCTTTTAGCGGTCTAGATCAGATCAGATACCCCAACAAGGTTTACTAACTTCCAGCCAATCACTGCACCTAGAGAAATCTTACATCTACGATATGTGCGGCCTTCAAAGCATAAGGCACGTGCCAGAGTAGGTCCGGCAATGAACTCTGAGTTAGCAATAAGATAGGATGCCCAAGTTCAAGGACTTCACAAAACTTGCACACTGATATGAGCTGATCAAATTTGGTCGTGTGGAGCCTGGGTAAGGTGAATGAGCGGTGTATAAGTGGGCGTACAATGTCCGCACGGGGTGAGCTGAAAAGGCTTCTGGTAGTGGCTTTTGCCAAGATGCATTCCTATTTGATCTGCTGCAAGGCAGCCTCAACTTTCAATGTCTACGGACTTCAGAGCTACGTGAGAGTCTGAGATGTGGAGGACATGGCTGACCTATCCCCTGATTAGCTTCTTCCACTCCGAACCAAGACAATCTCCTGTGCCCATACCATTGAGGGAACTTTGTGCAGCACCAGCTTTGGCTTAAGCCTTCAAGACCCTGTCCAACATAACTGCTTAGAATGGTTGGACGATCAGCCTTCACTTATTTAAAGGTGCTCTCTATGGCCAGTAGGCTCTCGATCCGGAGTGAATGCAACTAAATCTAGCGGAAGGGATGCATTTCCAGGAAAAATCTACACGTGCTACCAGGATGCCATCCTCTTCGCTGCCTTGTTAAGCTACAGAGTCCTATGATCCTTGTTTCTTTAGGTTGTTCAGCTGGTTCCTGTTCAGCTAATGTTTTTAGGGTGTGGCCAACAGCTAAATAGCACCACCTTGGACATGAACATGGACAGTTTTGCAGATACTTTAATCTAGGTGCTCAGTTAGGGTGTCCTGATTTTCAAATAGACCGCCAAACCAAAGTCCAACACGAATTGCATCATGGGTCTCAAGGAAGGTTATGGAGTGTTGATTGGCACCGAGATTGCGTTCGATAGGGACGATCCTAACCATCCCGGCCATTACAAACATAGCCATCTGACCGTTGACGGTGGTTCGGCCCGGTATGATTGTGCTATCGACACCGATGACGCCGGCGAGCCCGACGGACATATGTGGTCCATTATCAGTCTCAATCCAGATGATTTCTCAACTGTACTCCAACTCACGGAGGGCTGGTATACCCTAGACCAGACACCAGATTCCGGTGCCCTCGACTACATCCGATCTCCTGCACTTCAAGACCACCAATGGGTCAGTGGTAGCTCGGAGGAGGCATCAGCTGCTCTAGAATCGGTCATCGACGGTGGGGAAACATTCTACGTGTACGGCGAACCTTTCGCCTCTCACGGTCACTCAACTCACCGCAGCGCTCATCGCGGCAGTGCGCTTGGTGTTCACAATATTCATCAAAACCAGGGCAGTCCTGTCGGAGGCGGACATGACGCCGAAAATGGAATATGGCAAGATGGAGCTCTAATTGTCCAGAAGGATAACAGCCTTGTGGCGTTTATCAACAAATTCAAGTCGCAGGCTGACTCTACGGATGACGATGGAACTCCAAACTGAGGTTACACATTGGAACCCGCTGTTGATGGGGGCCCATTCTCTGCTCAACTGACAGCTTCTGCTTAACCGAATAACTTTCTTTTGGAAATGTCCCTCCTTCAATCGTAACATCTGCAAAGTTTCACACGCAGAATGTCGGATCTCAGTAGACATTCTCATTGTCGTCAAACAAGCGACCCAGTAACAAGAAGTATAGAGCTTGATCCTCCCATGCTGCTGGCAGTGTTTGAAATGCGCCTTTCTTGCCCAGCAGGTCAACTATTGGCAAATGTTTTCGCTTTGAAGGTGTTACGAAATCGCTGTCCTTGACGCGGGCTGGAGCGACCATTGTACATACTCGAAGTTGAGGAAATCCGGACATCGGGCTTCTGACGAATGACTGCAATATTGTCAGCTTGAAGTAACGTTGCTTGTTGGTTGTTTCTCATAGCAGAATATCGGCCGCACAAACCAGCTCAAGCAGAATTCTCCGATTTGGGGTAGTGATGTGGCTGAAAATACCAGACCAAGGACCACGAAGAGCCACATCTCGAATCAGGCTGTCGCAGGGCACTGCTCCCCGGTATATCGTTTCGCAAGGTTGTAGCTTCAAGCCTCGAGGCGGGAATGAGCGGCCTGGAGGCCACCACCTTGACAAAGAGTCACTTTGTGTCAGGTTGGCAGGCAAGGGCACTATTTGCAGTTATGGGTAGTGAGATTGTCATTCAAGTGAGGAATAACTACAGCCTAACCCTTAAGCCATTCTCTTAATTCCTGTTAAGATGCACGAGCATCCGCCGGCGTCCGTCTAGAGTCATGTTCGCAGAAGTGAAGGGTCGCTTGAGCAATGACCAGCACCCACCCTGATCACTCTTCGTCAGTTTACGAATCCCGGATATTCAGTTCTGCCAGTCCCGGAAATCGCCGCGATCTTCGGGAGCATGAGACTGCACCAGACAGTCAGCCAGATTCTCTCGGCTGGAGTGTCGCGGCCCCAGGCGGCATCTGTACTCCGCACTACACATTCTCGTTCAGCTGCTTGCCCAATGGATCTCTGCCCGCCGAAGCCGTGACGCAAATCTGGCGACTGTCTCGCTTAATACTCCGGAGTACTGAGCAGGTACCCATAATCTCCAGAGTTGTGGGCCGTTACAAAGTAATCGCAACCGCGTCGCAAATGACCTATAACAATGCCGCTTGAGCAGGTTTCTGAGCTCTTACTGAAGTTGGTGCGATGATTTGGAAACTTTTTGCCTATTGTGGTCTAGTTTAGAAGTGGGCTTGCCGGGGCTCATGTCGGCTGGGCCATTTCCGGTAACTTTTCCGCAGTAATGGCCAAGGACGGGATGTAAGATCGCGCTCGCGCTCTCGAACCTCCTACAAGCGACACGACTTCTACTCAGGAAAGCGGAGTACCAGAGCCAACTTGATAGTCTCCACTGACGGCACAGACAACATATGCAACCAGCGCATTCCACAATGATGGTAGTGTTACGCCTCCAGGCACTCCTCTAATCGCTGAAGAGTCCCAAATCGGACCACAATCACGTTACCCACGAGCCCTCCCCCCCCCCGGGCGAGTACCGCAGCCGACACACTTGATGCTCTTCAGAGATGGCACGCCCGAGGCAGCCCCGGAGCTACCACCGTCAACGGCACCGTTGCACCTGGAACAGCTAGAAGAACAGGCGGAAGGCCGAGGCAAGAGGCGCAAGGCCACGAAAATGCCGTTTGAATACTCAATACCATGCTAAACTGGCGACAGCGAGGTATGGCCCATATAGCAATAGGTATTGAGCATATCATAACGATGTCCCATATATCCTTCTTTGACAGGCCGTTGTACGTGAATCGGCGAGTTTGTACTACTCCAATAAGGTATAAGTTTGCGTACCCCGATGCATCCCGATGTTGGAGAGGGGCATTTACCTGGCGATGTAAAGGGCATAAATACGCGGAGAGGGGTTCCTACAATCGGTGTCTCGTTTTTCTTGACAATGTCTACACCCTGATCAATACAATCCTGCAGAATTTAAGTGTCGTCTTTTGTCTTGCCATCCACAATGCTTTTGAGCTCAAGACCTCTCACGGCTCTCGCCATAGCCATAGCTTTCTCTATTGGGGTAAATGCTAATCCTATCAATGTATATTATCGACGCGACCCTGGATATAAGCCTGCTCCAGGAAGTTGGCCTGGCCATGGAGGGGGAACGGAGAAGGCCAAAGCAGTATATTTCATGACGAACCTGGCTTCAAACTCAATCGTCGCTCTTCCAGTTGCCGACGATGGTAGTGTCTCAGCAGGAACCATGACCTCCACAGGAGCCGCTGGCGGCAACCTCGTTGACGCTAAGAAGGGCACGCCAAATGGGCCGGATGCTCTGGCTAGCCAGGGCTGCGTTCAAGTCGCTGGAAACGTACGCAAACCATCTTAAAGACCAATCTCAATGTACATGACCCATATAGGATACTTACGCTGCTGTAGGTGCTCCTCGCGGTAAACCCAGGTTCAAATTCCGTCTCAATTTTCGGCATCTCATGGGAAGACCCAACGCAGCTTACTCTTCTCGGCTCACCAGCCGGCACGAATGGCGACTTTCCTGTCACCATTGGGGTTTCGGAATCTCTCGGCATTGCATGTGTAGGTCACAGCGGCGTCCTCTCCGGCGTGTCCTGCGCATCTTACTCGTCCGAAGGCCTTGGCGCCTTCGACGCGCTTCGTTCCATCCCTCTCGGCCAGACAAACCCCCCTACGGGACCCGCCAACGGCATTTCCGACGTCTTCTTCACCGAAGACTCCAGCACTTTGGTCGTCGTGGTCAAAGGCGACGGTACAAGCGCACACCCAGGCTTCATCGCACTCTACCCAGTGGTTGGAGGGAAAGTCTCCTACTCCAACTCCGAAACTCACCCGGCAGGCACAGCTGTTATGTTTGGTTCAGCCAACATCCCAGGCACGAACAACATCTTCGTCAGCGACGCCACCTTTGGAGCCGTGATCCTGTCCCTGTCCGACCTATCGAACCCCCTAGCTCTCACAAACATCACCGACCAAAAGGCTACGTGTTGGGCTGTCACCTCCTCCGTCACCGGGACCGGATTCGTCGACGACGTCGTCGTCAGTCAGCTCACCGAAATCGACCTTTCCACCGGCGCTATTGTGGCGGAAGTCAATAATGGTAACGGCAATCAGGGCATGGTCGATATGAGGGCCGTGGGCGGCAGAATCTATGCGTTGAGTCCCGGTAACGGGACTATACCAGCTGCAGTGACTGTCTTCGACATCAGTGGTGGACGAGGAACTGCGAAATCGATCCAGAATTTCCCAGTCGCAGGTGCGGACAAAAACGCAGAGGGTTTGGCTTGGGTCTAAGGACGTGACCTCTCTACGAAAAGGCGACAACCTTGGTCGAGGTGATGGCCTTGGTTTCCCCCGATAACTATCCCTTCCGGATTGCGTTTGTTCAGATTCTACCATTCGATGAACCCCCATGCCAAAGTCTTCTCTGTTTTGAAGTAGTGTTAGTATGGAACGGGGTACCGTTCGTGGCAAACTTTCCAGGCTTCTTTGGTTGATGAGTGTGCGTTAGGGTAGCCTTTTGTGACTGTACTTGATCAACAAGAAGTAACCTAGAGCCGAGACATTGTCTTCCGTGATGAATGCTTAGTCTCTTGTTCATCTGTCCTTGCGCGTGGCTGAACTCTACAGCTGCCCAATAACCCATTGGGTCTGATTATCATACCAGCTTAATTGTCTGCTCTTGAGCAGTATCAAACAGACGCTCAGCTTGCTTCCGATAACCGATAAAGTCCCATGCATCCTCTCTATCAGAAACACCGACACGCTCGAAAGCCTCGCCATCGCTGAAACTCTTGCGAAGAGCTACAAAAAGTTGGTGTGAGAAGTCCCTTTCCTCGCGGTTGGCGACGTGCAGGCAGAAGTATTCCCCCGCCCCGTCAAAGCATGCAGCATGCTCGTCGGGGATGAAGCCGTATGCTTCCCTTCCGCCTACACGTCGCACACGGTACTTAAACCCTTCGAGGCGATCTCTCTCCCTGCTTGAACCGTGGACGGCTTCTCTCTCAACATTTACTGAAACCACCCGACCTCGCACAGTGATCCATGCAGACTGGATCTGACCCGTGGTATCATCGCTCAATGTAATGCATTCGTAATCAATCAGCTCGATCTGACTTGCCAGATTCATGCTGTGGTTCTGGTTGACTGGCCCATTAATGGAAGCCCAGCTCCAACTCGGCGCACGCCACTCCCTCGGTCTTCCACGGGCGGGTTCAGTGTGGAAGAACTCAATCTGCCTCTGCCAGAGCAGGTCTTGTGCTAGGTTACTCTTCCACAGTCCCGCAAGATACACGTCATCCGCCCCCGTAAAATAGCGAATGACTTGTTGCATCTTCTTTGCAAGCCCAGAGATGGCGGCAAACTTGTCAGACTCCTTCCGCAGGTCGCGCGCTGTATAGGCTTCCAACAGAGCCTGCCACTTGTCGAAGAATTCTGCTTTGGTAGCGTGTCCTAAAATTTCGGGTCTGCGGAAAGCGCGGTTGGACATATCTGGTGTGCCCATCTTTTGATTTTGGCACTCACACTTGTATGATTCGTTGCACTCCCACATAAGCTCCTTACCCGTGAAGTGAAGCGCACGTGTGGATAGGACGGTTTCTTGGAGACACCATGCTCTCCTGAAAAGTGGGACAGGAGCATCAAGGTTATCATAGTCTATATTGTCGAATGGATCATGTAAGGTGTGCTTTCGTTGGAGCGATTCTCTGACATTAACCGCGCTGCCCATGTAGCAGAGGACGGAAGTGGGTGTTGCATAACTTTGCTCCGAGAAGATGCCATAATGGGTACCTGGCGAACAGTCTGCAGAAACGGTTATATAGGCATTTTCGTAGACGGAGCACATTTTCGATGCCTCTCTAGCCCAGTCCTGGGCGTCATCTTGGATGATACACAATGCATCTATCCACACGTAGCGAACTTTGAGTGCTCGAGCAATTACCATAAGATCTTGGTATGCCTTGGGCAAAGAGGTGAACCTTATATCCGTCATGTGGGTTAGGATATTCTCGGTCGTGGTTGTCGATGTCTCGTCTTCTCCCCAGCAATAGCTTAGGGCGACATAGGCGGTCACCGCTGCGCTAATATTCATGAGACGAGGCCGAATAGCTGAATCGGTTCCCAAGTCGATGACTCGTGACGGTAAGCCTGCTCTCTTTTCTGTCCGGCACAATTTGTGGTGGTCTAGGCAGTCACGCACCCATTCAGTTGCACGTTTGAGGCATTCATCCGAACCCGAGTACCGCTGCACGCTCGTGGCTGGTCCGATGCTTGGGAGCTGACCGTCTTCAAGAGTAAGCTCAAGGGCGGTATCACTTCAAAGGAAGGGCGCGAAGCGGAGTTGGACGTGTATAAGTTGAAGATTCACTGAACTTACCAGCGTTAGCATAGATGTCCAGATATATGCCGAGCCCATTTCTAGGCCGAAAGAGCACAAGAAGTGGTTGGCCGGGAGAGACCTGCAATTCTATGGCATCTTCCTGACCTTGCTCGCTCCACGATTTTCGAAACAACGAAAGTGCATCACAGATTAATGTGCAGCTTTGACACCCAGTTTCAGCGGATGCCTTTAGATGCTTGGCGACAACGAAGATGACGGCTTTTTGTCCGGCAGGCAATTGCTCTATATCGAATGGTTGGAAGTTGTGGCACGCATCGCAACTAGCCATTAGCACCCGCAATTCATTTGGTTACTAACAGCTATTGACTGTGGCTCAGGATAGCGTTATCCAGATGATGGTGCCATTCAGCACTAAGAGGAGACGAAGCAAAGTCACATGTTCAATACCCTTGTCACAATTGGTTCGCATTACCGGGCATGCATTAGAGGCTGTTGGCGGAGTTCTGGAGGTTATGTGAGAGCCCTATGCAGCTGATATCAAATCTAGAGCGGAATCAAGCCTGGCTTTTTGTCATCAATGCAGTCTTCGAGTGTGCTCGGTTGGAGTTGAAATGGACGAAGGTCAAGCGAAGTGGATCGAAGCTCATTCACGACAAATGCGCTAGGCGTATCGGGTATGGTACCAAACCTCCGCAGATTCAGAACTTCGGGAAGCCACAAGACAGTGACCTTGATAAGCTACCTACACTCTCTTAGACTCTGGTCTCGGTAGACCTGCCAGCCCTCTCAGCAAGTGCTAGACAACCCTAGCGGTGATGATGGAAGAACCCAGTGCCCCAACTATGCTGACCGCCTCCTGCCACTGCGGCGCAATTCGTATCGAAGTTGACTCTCTACCGACACATTTCAATCAATGCCATTGCTCCATCTGCAGGCGTTACGGCACCTTGTGGGCTTACTACCGGCCGGATGAAGTGCGCCTGCTATGTACGCCTAACGCTACCGAGATCTACTGCTGGGGTCCTAAGGAGCTTGAATTTCACCGCTGCCGCGCTTGCGGGTGCGTAACGCACTGGGCACCGACAGACAAAAATGAAACGAGAATGGCAGTGAATGGGCGTTTATTTGATGAGGGGGATGTTGCGCAAGTGCCTCTTGAGCAGTCCGAGGGGCCCCCTTGAATGGGCGAAGGTCTTTCCCGTCCGGCCATGCTCTTCAGAACGTTTGAGACGGCTGAGCGGCAAATAGTTTCAACGAAGAGCGAGCAGCAGTCATTGAAATTGGCCCGAATCTTGTTATTTGCGCGTGTGAGACTCTGATGCAGATTGAATCGAAAGTCAATAAACGCTAGTGGACATTTTCAGCGAGGAAAGGGGCTGCGGCCATATTTCAAATTACTCATGTGACACTGGCGTCAAGCGAAGCAGCTCATTATACTCGCACCCTAATCCCTTGAACATGTAAATCCAGAGTCGACGAAAGCTGATCGGCCACTTCGAAGCGGAACGGGTTAATGTTTCTCCGGTGGAGATTGATCTCATGACCCCTGTCTTCGGCGTTCGTGGAGGCTGCCTAGGTCTATCAAACGTATGGTATAATCGTATCTTTGACATCCTTCCGCAGCAGTACACCGGACCACTATGTTCAAGTCTCTAGGCCCGCTATCAACATGTCCGACAAGTGCCCCCCGAACTCCACGGACTGCCTCCTACGCGCGCTGGTTGATCTCAATTCGGGCTATAATTGGAATCCCCTTAACTTTGCCTTCACGGCAGCCCTCAGTATTTTAGGCTTTATAGTTGCGACCGTGACGTTGATCCAAGGTCTTCTGGCGGCAGGCCCAGGCCGGCTAAAAGCAAGTCGTTCTGCGCTTGGCCAAGCTTACAGCCAAAGGGCTCATACCCGTTTCGATCGGACGGAACTTCGGTTTCGAACACTTGTTCACGTTCCGGTCCTTGATATCTACAAGTTGATAGGCACGGAGGAGGTCTCAGCACCTCCTCGACAAAGGCGAATCCGGGTCTCCGGTGACCACACCGTGGCTGGCTCACGTGAAGACCCGTCGTGGTCGCTGGCAAGCTGGAGTCGGCTTCTAGAAGAACTTTACCTTGAACGCTTCCCCTTCGAAACATTGCCTTGTGCAACTGACTATCTACCGACGGATATTCAGGCAGCCCCTGCATATGCTTCTGTCGAGAGTCTGGTCATCATGGCCTTGCTAGCAGGTTGCGACAATATTCAACCCGCCGAAGGATTTCTTCGAGCCACAGGACCCAACGTCCAGTTGGATTTTCGGTCGCACGCTACCCTGGGGATAGTCGCTACTTATCAACATTACTTCTCCACGGTCGAGGTCGAAGTCGACAGCAGCTCGCATGCCGGCACCATCCACGAAGCTTTAGGACATCTGAGATATAGTGGAAGCACATTGTTTGAGCTCAACGTCAGCTTTTTGCAGCAAACGGGTAGCGTTATGGACTACGATGTTCTTGCTGAAGCGATCGACAGGCAACGTTCGGAATGTAGTCATCCTGGCTGCGCGTCCCGCAAGAGCACAGTGGCATCCTGGAAATCTTTCTTGACAGATGAAAAGCCAAATCAGGGCGAAATCGACAAATTGACCACCTTGTTGTTTGCAGACAAACCAACAACCGCGAAGATGTTCCCCACGGCTGCGGCGGATTTCCGACGGTTAGTGAACGACCTGGGCAACCGGAAATACAAGGACACATGGTTCCATCAGTCCAGTGTTGCCCAAGATCTTGCGCTTCTTCCGGAGAGCGAAGCACTGATCGATATCACAGATCTGGAGCAGTTTGACACACTACGAGCGGGTGAACCTCAAGATCGAGATGACAGCTCATGGTTCGCCAATACTCGATATCTCTCTACGAAATCCGAAGGACTTCCACTGGCAAACTTTCTGCCTTCAGAATCCCACCGTCGTATAAGCCGACTTAGGTCAATTGCTCTCGAAGCTTTCATGTCAGATTCGATTGACACCAAAGTGCTCGAGGAAGATTCCATCCTAATGTCCAAACAAGCGCTCACGACATGCTTTTTGTGGCTTGCCAATAGTGAGCTATTCGTCACGATGGAGTCCAGAAAGAGAGCTAGTGTCCGTACATACCTCATACTACAGCTGGGAGAGGTCGATGCGTGGCTCAGGCGTTATGGTGGGTCGGACGCGCTTTGCTGTGCATTGAACATGATAATTGGTCTACAAACGCTCGCTCCGCTAGAGGATGAGGCTGAGAACCTTCCCCAGACGGATGCAGACCCAACTCACGACGAAGGCGAACCAAAGCCCAGCAAGTCGAATCCAGCTACGGAGTCGAGAATCATTGATCCGATCGATTCCGGCCGTCCAACATGGATAAGGTGCAATAGGAAATGGTTAGCCCCCGAGACCGTCAATCACTACAATCTGCCCTGGGAATTCGATCGGGTAGGGCGAGCGCTGTCCAGACTGCATGAAAATGCTAACAGAAACGCAGAGAGACCCGGCGTATCTGATCATAAAGGAATGGATCCCCGGAGAATTTCAAGCAGAGCTTTTTGAACACACAAAAAAGCTCAGAGCCCAAGAGTCTGAACAGTACACGACGAACCAGCGCGACGGCAAAAGAAGTCAATTCTACTTCGTACGCAGGTACGGGAAAAGTCGCAAGAGAGGAGCAAGCACATCACCAGGTTATCAGGGTGAACAAAGGGCGCCTACGGGCCGCCATCAATCTGCCCAAACAGGCCGAGTTCGCCGAGCTAGCAGCAAGGATATTGAAGACACCCACGAGAGTCAGCATGGGCGGGGCGTTGACGTCCAAATGCACCAGGGCGAGCGTGGTATCCGTCCAGAAGACCCTGTTCCACAATATGAAGGCAATAATCGAACTAAGACCGATGTAGCCAAAACACACCTTCCCCGCTTCATAATCGAGTCGGCTAAGGATGAAGGTCAAGGGTTTGGCAGCGAGCAGCTAGCCAGCTCTGCTGCCATGGTCGAAAGTCATGAAGATCTTGATCGACTGTCCCACAGCTCGGCTAACAACCGAAGCTTGGATCCTGCTCATAAGCAAGGCAGTGACCTTGCCGAGGGTGGAGCGCTTGACAGCCAAGGCGCCGGCGATGGGACAAAGATGATGGATGTCGTGGTGACCGGCGACGACCCGAGCGCCTCGATTCCTTCCGGCCGCTCTAGTAAGTACTGAGTATCCCCAATTACATTGTCAACTGCTCATATGGAAATCGTACAGGTCGAAATACGAACGAGACAAGCGCTTCCAAAACCCCTCACTACGAGCCGACTCCGCGGATGAAAGCAATGGAAACAATGCTATTATACCGAGCAATGTTATTTGCCTGTGTACTTGCCACTGGATCCGACACAAGCGATCTGCTCTGGCTGGAGAACAGGAATAGAGTCGTGCAGGTGCTTTAGTAGCATCTGTGCGTGACAGACGTCCTTTACCCTAGGCACGACCAAATAATCTTCTCTTCAACAAGAGGAAGCAAATTCAGGTTGGTCTTCATTTGAGGTCCTCTTCATTGCCACGTACATCATGAATATTTTTACCATGTCCGTTGCTCGCCTCCATATCTCTCTACTGACATGCATCCATTCAAGTCTCTGTCCTTGGCTTGTATCAATCTGCCGACACTGCCGTCCTCTTCCTCGTCATACGAAGATAACCGCCTGATTCCTGTGCGCTTATCGTACTTTTTTCTGGCGCCCTAGTCTCTTTCCTAGCCCTCTCAGTACCAGCACCCTTATTGTTTGCAGTCGACTTTCTTGCACTAACAGTTGCCTTCTCAGTTTCGGCCCTCCATTTGTGCCTGGGCTGCCCGCGCGATAGGAGCGTGGCGAGAGTGGCGCCAAAAATACGGGCGCGTCTTGTCGGATTTCCTTTGTTGAAGGGCCTGAATAGTCTCTTAGGTTCGAATAAAGCGCCTGCGCCCTTGTTCCGTTACAGGTTTAATCTGTTGCAGTGAAGGTTGTACTATATCTTCGGTCAACTTAAAGGACTCACTGGGAGTATATCAGGCTTACCGGGTTCGTCATAATCGCCAATTGAGAATATCAGCGCCCTGGGAGCTGAAAGGGATTAATTGTACTTTAAAATGTATCGCGGGTCACCGGGCGCTTCGAAATTGCAGTGCCCTGTTTGTGTTGCGTTGCGCATTGTGGTAATGGTTGTAGGAGACTTGCTGGATGTTGTGTTGAGGTGAGGTGTGGGATAGGTTTCGCTGTAGGTTGCGATGCGAGCGAAGGCAACGATGGGAATGAGTAAGGTGTCGGTAGCAAGACTTTAGAGGTGAATATCGTGTTCTTTGGAGAGTAGCTTCCGTTCGAGGTTCATGTGCTTCAAGAGCCACCGGTGGAATTGAGGAAAGAGTGAGGGTATGGTAAGGCGGCAGCATCGCGTCGATGGCTTCCACATGGGAATAGCATTATTTGCTCGAGCAGTATGGGCTGCATATTGTGAGTTTATGGCCTTGACACGGCCAGCGCAGAAAGTGAACAGTCCCATTTGAGATGTGACCACGTTGGCGACCAGATGGACACCCTCAAATGCCAGGCCGAGCATGGTTGGCAAGGAGAGTGGCGCAATGACGAAGTCCTAGAATTCTCGAACGCACTTCAATAGGACTAAGCATTCTGCAAGCGACACATGACGCACTAAGCATCTTCAAATTTAGTGGTCATGTTCACAAATTGACGGCACTGAGGTCCAGTGGCGACATGTTAAAGGCAATGGCAACGCCGGAAGGAGTGAGCTGTTACTACAAGGGTGTGAAAGCAAGACTTTTTTCACGGCATTGAGGTGTTGCACGAACGGCTTGGAAGAAAGCAAGAGGCTACGAAGCAAGATTGGAAAGTGGAGATGATTTCAAATGTGTTTCATTGCTATCTACTATGATGGAGATCTTCTTAGTTTCATCTGAGCACAAGACTGCAGATTACTTATCCTGAGCGCCACGTAAAGGCGAGATCAAAAGCTCAAGTGGATGATTTTGACTAGATCAGGACCAATCCGGGCAAACTTACGGCGAGCCTTGCCGGAGAGCCTTGATGACCGTGTTTCTCATACACGGGAGAGTTTTGGTGACGAACAGATCTCCCAACACCGGGTATGCCTTGACGTGCGACAACCAAGACGGAGTGATGTTTCGCATCTCAAGCGGGCCCTTTGAAGTGGAACCAGACTCGAGCCAGAGAGATTCCCGTAGGAAAACCAAAGGCCCTCTGAGGTGCACCTCGTACGACTAAGTTGGGTTCCTGGTGTCATACAGGGGGAAGTTTAGCCTGATACCATGCAGAGACGAGTTTTACGTCTGTCATAGACGGGTACAAAGTATACGTCGTGCCTTGTAGACGGACAGTTTACAGTCTGTGTCATAGACCGGGGAAGGTGAGAGAGGGTTGGAAAAATGTGATGAGAGGTGGTAGTGGTGGTTGGGAGAGGCTGAAATGAAGATGTTGGAAGCGAAGGTAGTTGTGGGTGTGACAAAGCGAGAGCTCAAATTTCGAGGGAAGCCAAAATATATATACCGCAAATGTGCGCTAGCAGAGGCTAAAGTTGGTTTGCACTGTTTGTATTACGTAGAAAGCTTAGCATAGGCTAGACGTGTTCGCGCGTTGTTGCAAGAGTGGTACTGGATGGTGATTGGCGGACTCGCTGGCACAGATCACAGCATAATGTTCCCGGATCACGCCGACAAGAAAGGAAGTTGATCCGAGATGTTCCACATTGCCAGGTCTGATCCTGAGCGCTCATTATTAGAGTCTAGCAAGTCACGGTCTCGAACAAGGCGTCGTTGGAATAGTAAAACGCCACGGCCCAACCGGGGGTGCTTTGCACGGTCCCTCACAGCCGACGAGGTCTGTTCACGAAGACCTCCATCGAGAGTCGAAGACCGTCACAACGATATTGGGGAGGCTAACTAAGGCCCAGGGCGGGAGCGGTGCCCGTCGCTGTCCGAGAACAACGCCAAGTTGCCCAGCCGTCGTACATCGGCGTGAAAGAGGAAAGAGCCTAGCTGAGACGTGCGGATGTCAAAGCAAAAGTTGCAATGGAGGAACTTCTAGGGCAGTCAGAAGTTTTTGGCACATCTGTCTATAATCGCCCGAGCAACCTATAGGGAGCGAATCAGGTAAAGTACTTTCGATGTTTTCAGACGGCAGAGCTTCTGACTTGCCACAGAGATGTCCTTGTGCACCAAATCTCGAAAATGCCCAGCAACCCATGATCGCTCTACCTCGATGTCCACCTTCCTACCCCCTGCCCAAGCCACCAGACAACGTCAGGTGTGAACGATAGACCTTCCAAAATGAGGACTCCGCTCTGTCTCAAGGTTGGTTCCAAACAGCCACCCACGCACAGCACCTTAACAAGAACGCGACTGTAGCCGGATGTAAGGTTCCACCCTTACCTCCGCCATTGGCCCCTAAAAGGACAGAACGAATCTTGGCTTCCTGCTAAGACTCATGGTGGAATACGTATATGCCGAGATCGTGACACTGGAGGGCTAGAGCTTCAGACGGTGATGGTATTCCGTGGGTATTCGGACGCAAGATTTTTCGCGTGGTCCCTCGATTCAGTTAGTCAGCATCACCGCTCTTGCTCAGACGCTAATTGGCCTCGGCACAGGTCGCTCACCGTCTTCCTCAGGCTGCTCACCTTCTGCTCAGTCGCTCTCAGTCACGTTCTTCCACTCTGTCTTCTGAGCTAATCATGCACCTCCTGACCCGGCCGTCCTGGCGCGGCCCTCTCGTCAAGTTTAGACGACGATGCTCAGGGTGCCTAGTTCCTGGCACCTAGGATCCAAAACCAGGACCTACCCAAAAAGGGGCTGTATTATACCTTCCCTGACGTTTACGTGCAAAACGCCCTTCCCTTCTCTCTCGCCCTCACTTCTTAGCCCCTCCGAATACCCGAGATTCTATCAACTGCTTCAAACACGCGCGCTCTCTCCCCCCCCCCCATTATCGCTGCTCCATTCTCGATGCCGACGTCAAACTCAGCTGAAGACTTTTTCAAGCGGGCTCGTGAACGAGACTCTGAGATTGAGACAGGCATTATCAATGACGACGAGCTGGCTTTACAGGCTCTGGACTACATTCTGTTCACGGTTCCCTCGCCTCACCCCATACTGTTTTGGGGTCAGACTCTCGGTACTGGTCGGAAGCAGGACGCCATCAGCAGGCCGGTATTCACCAACAATGCCGTTCCCTTTGCATTCTGCATGTAGGATGAAGCCAACGAGCAATGCAAGGAGAATAGCTACGCGATGAAGATGATTGCCAAGTGCAACGATCCCAAGACGAGATACTTGAAGGCGGTGGATACTTACCCCCAGCCGTATATCTGGTTCTACTCCGGGAGGTTATGGGAAGAAAATCCCTTGCGGCAGTTGCGTCCCAAGCTGAAAATGCTCCAGAACCGAGCTCTGAGAGCAGGCAAGAAGTCATGGTCGGATCGCAGGTCGCCAACGTACCCATATCGCATTGAAAGAGCCGATGAGCAGGTAGAGAGCTTGTCGAACCTACAAAAGACAAAAAGGTGAGGGTATCGATTGAGCAGGAAGACTTTGCCGGCCGATTGAAGGCTCTCGCGAAAGCGCAGACAACCGTCTTGGCCATGTTCATTGATTAGACGCGACACGACGTCGACCATATGGGTAAACCCCTCATCGAAATGCCGAAGCAGATCACCCAGCTCCAGAAGTGCCCTTTGAGCGACCAGCAGCATGAATGGGTAGAGGTTGCAGACAGTCGCGAGCGGAGGAGAGCGCGTGCTATAGCAAAGAAGAGGATCGAGCTCTGGAAGGCCTGTGGAAGAAGCCAGCCGAGCGGCCAACCTTCGAAAATCAGACGAAGTCGTACAGTGTTAACGTTAGTTCACGGTCCTTTCTGAATTGGTATGCTTAGGGCACGGTGTCTGAACGGTGGAATAAGTACCAGGCGGTCAAGGCAGGGCAAAGATGGAAGGACGATCAGGAAGACACTTAGATTCCGGCGAAGAATGCCTGCTGGTCCCAACTCACTGCCGGGGGAGAAGTCGGCCTTCCTGCTTAAATACAAGCAGGACGAGATCACCGCTAACGGGTGGGACAAAGTCAGGGCGAGTCACCGTACCCATGGAGGATCGATACGCTGATGGACGAAAGTCAGAAGTGTAAGATGCTGTTCGAACTGATGAAAAGTTTGGTGACGACGGAGAACACGAAGGGTGAAATTGAGAGGTCTGCTGTGTTGAGTATGTCTCCGGCGACTGCAATGACCATTTACCACGTAGGTTGAGCCTACGTTAGCCTATTCAACCTGCTCCCTCTGCAGTGGCATCGTGGTTGACGGCTGTTCAGGCCCTCGTCGACCGCCGGTACATTTTCCCGGCTTTATCAGCCATTCGGACTATGTCTGCGTGGATTAAATGGCAATCAAGTGATCAAGGCCTAGCACTTCTTAGTCGTTCGGCTTGCCTCATTAAACCTGCCGCACCTTCATCACGACCCTGCGATTTCCAAGTATAAGCAAGGTTGGTCATACTCGTCGGGCCAAGCACGTTGGGGCTGGTTTCCGCATGGCGAACTCCATCGGCAACGTCCCAAGCTCTTGTAGAATCTCATCGCCCAATACAGGTCTGATCATTGCTTACCTGGTCTCACGGGTCTTCAGTCTGTCCAACATGAGAGTCTCATACGGTGCTTCTGTCTCGAACTGAAACAAGTATGTTGACTCTCTCATGCCGGGTCGCACATTTCGAATTGCGGCCTGCTTCCCACGTAGTGGCTGAATTAGGCGGTTCGAATAAGATGAGCCAATTCCCACCCGTCCAGTTCTCGCCGACACCGAGCTTGCCCGTCGTGCCCACCAAAATATCAAGGTTGAGGTGGTTGGCGTTCGGTTTCTCGCAATTGTGGTTGTTGAGAATGTGAGTTCTCTCGTTGCAATTGTGGCCCGAGGCCAGCCAGCGACAACGCGAGGCTATCCGATGTACCACTTTGAATCGAAGTGGTCTGGGTTGAACATGCGGTCTCTGGCCGGAAAGGAAGCGGCATTAGAGCCCGAGCACACGTCGACATCCCTTAATTTGAAAGCGCTGGGCTGTTAGATACAGGAAGAGACGAACCCTAATGCCAATGGGGAGCGCTCTTGAAGAGGACAGTCGGAGCTCATCTGTTAGATAACCGTCCCTTGCGGTTGTGCGTTTGATCAAAAGAGCTAGCGTAATTTTTCAGCTCTTCAACGGCATACTCTGACGGACGGTCATGCTGATTCGAGCTGCTCTCACTAAGTAAGCCCAACATTCAGATTGGAGCCATCACCAGGCACAAGAGACCCAAGGCCTGTTATGTCTGTCACCGCCGAAAGGTCAGGTGCGGCCGCAACCTACCTGCTATTAGTGAATAAAGAGAGATCATCCGGAAATATGCTCTTACGAGCGTCTAGGGAAGAGGCGGCGAGTTGCATTGACCTCTTCAATCACAAATCGTAACAGTGTGGCACAACCTGACCCCAGTGACCTTGTCCCGCAACAATCCAGGCCGAGTATCACTATCCCGAAAGAGCAATGGGAGAGGATCAACAAAGAATCGAAAACATTGCGAGAGAATACCAAGTGCATGGGCTTTGAGGCAGCTGATCCCGACGAAGCCAGCGGCCCGGGCAAGTGCCGACAAAAGTGAAAGAGAGGGCATACATGCGTCGAGTGCCCAAATTGGGCACAGTGCACTTCGGTTCAGGATCTGTCCTTGCTTATACTTATATGGTGGCATTGGGTAGATCTAAGTCAAGCCAAGATGCCGCCAAAACTATGGAAGAAAACATCCTGCTGAAATAGGCCTTGACAACGAGAATGCTACATATCCTTTTGTGGATTTACGGGATGCCTTGCGCCCTTACTGAGCAATAGCTCCACAATCTTTTTCCAGCCTCGACATGAAGCCGCCCGCAGCGCGTTGCCGTAGCGTCCACCTTGTGCATTGACATCCGCGCCCTTGCTGAGCAATAGCTCCACATTCTTTTTCCAGCCTCGATATGAAGCCGCCTGCAGCGCGTTGCCGTAGCGTCCACCTTGTGCATTGACATCCGCACCCTTGCTGAGCAATAGCTCCACAATCTTCTCGTCGCCGACAGATGAAGCCGCATGCAGCGCGTTGCCGTAGTATCCACCTTGTGCATTGACATCCGCACCCTTGCTGAGCAATAGCTCCACGATCTTCTCGTCGCCGACAGATGAAGCCGCCTGCAGCGCGTTGCCGTAGTATCCACCTTGTGCATTGACATCCGCACCCTTGCTGAGCAATAGCTCCACGATCTTCTCGTCGCCGACAGATGAAGCTGCCTGCAGCGCGTTAC